>Ga0315338_1003914_pt1 | contig 12358 bp, 6 predicted proteins | sample ASW8metaG_FD_204518 | JGI IMG/M metagenome (GOLD analysis project Ga0315338, IMG submission 204518) | Ammonia-oxidizing marine archaeal communities from Monterey Bay, California, United States - ASW #8 | ecosystem: Environmental > Aquatic > Marine > Coastal | place: USA: California | collected... | reverse complement strand
CGGTTTTACAGTGGTGATCGACCCCGTTATAAGTAACGTCTTTTTCTATGACCGCTCCACCGATATTACCGATGATGTGATCCAGGAAATCCAGCAGCAATCCCTGGCCCCGACAGAGAATACTCAGGCCGAAACGCCTACGCCCTGAAAGACAACAGACCGACCGGTTTTTTGGAAAGCAGGGTCTCCCTCCTTCCCTGACCCCTTATGCCGTTTTCGGTCCAAACGGGATAAAATGAGTCGCTCGATCGCCTTAAAACGTGCCGGTTTTACGAACCGTTTCGACGTGACAAAAGGCGCCGATTCAGTATAATGGAAGTGATTGGCCACTCCGGTGCTCCATACCCCGCCCGGTGTCCTCCCAAGGGCCCCGCATCGCCCTCCCCGGTCCCCCGGCAATGAGGGCTTCGCAAGTGAGATTAGGAATGGCAAGACGATACCGATCAATTGCCCTGTTTGCATTCGGATTGGCTGCCGTGGCGTTCGCCCACCCATACCTGGCAGCTTTGGCCGAAGAGAAAGAAACCGCAACAAGCCCTGCCAAATTAGATGCTAAGGCAGTCGATGCTAAGGCAGTCGATACTAAGGCAGTCGATACTAAAGCAGTCGATACTAAAGCAGTCGATACTAAAGCGGTCGATTCCAAAAAGCTTGATCCCAAGGTGCTCACGTTTTTTGAAAAGCGAATCCGCCCGGTACTGGCGGAGCATTGCTACGACTGCCACGGAGAAGACGAGCAGGAAGGTGGATTGCGGCTCGACTCCCGTGCCGGATTAATCAGTGGCGGGGAAAGTTTTGGACGGGCCGTTGAGCCGGGCAAACCGGACAACAGCATTTTGATCAACGCGATCAATCATCGCGAACTCACGATGCCCCCCGAAGAAAAACTAACACAAGACCAAATCGATGATTTAACCCGCTGGGTCCAGATGGGTGCCCCCTGGCCAGGCATCGATGCCGATACACTTATCGCGACACGAAAAGAAAAACGTGAAATCACCGACGAAGATCGTGCTTGGTGGTCGTTCCAACCCATCACCCGGCCCGAGGTACCTCTGCTGAGCGAAGATGCACTAACCGGCAACCCGATCGACGCCTTCATCCGCAGCAAACTTCTTGAAGCGGGCCTACAGCCTTCGCATCAGGCCGGAAAACGAGAATTGATTCGCCGGGCTACATTTGACTTGCACGGCTTGCCCCCCACTCCGGAGGAAGTCGAGGAATTTGTGGCCGACGAGCGGTCTGATGCGTATGAGAGGCTGATCGATCGACTACTTGCATCTCCGCACTACGGGGAACGCTGGGGGCGGCACTGGTTGGATTTAGTCCGCTATGCACAGACAAACGGCTACGAGCGCGATGACGAAAAACCGTTTGCCTGGCGATATCGTGATTATGTCATTCGTGCTTTTAATGAAGACAAACCTTTCAGCACATTCATTACCGAACAGCTCGCGGGCGATGAGCTTGAAGAGGTGACCGACGATTCGGTGATTGCAACAGCCTTCTATCGCTTCGGCGTGTGGGACGATGAACCGGATGACATCTCACAAGCGGTCTTTGACGGCTACGATGATATGCTCTCCACGACAAGCAGTGCGTTTTTGGGGCTTTCGATCGGGTGTGCGCGCTGTCATGAACATAAATTTGATCCCATTACACACGAAGATTATTACCGGATGCTCGCATTCATACGCAATGTTAATTACTACCTCAAGCCGGAAGGTGAGCAACGAAACGTTGTGGTCGTTCCGCTACCTGGCGGTGGAGAAACCTTGGGGGTCACCGAACGAAGTAACGAACCACGTCCGACCCATATCCTGATGAGAGGTCGCGTGGCAATGCCAGGCGATGAAGTCCAACCCGGTATTCCAGAGGTGTTTTGCGACCCCGAAATGCCCACAACCCCTACCATTTCCGAAACGCGCGGCGGTAGTGACAAGTCAACGGGCCGGCGTTTGGCATTGGCCCGATGGATCGCCAGTGATGAAAATCCACTTACTGCCCGCGTGTTGGCAAACCGCTTGTGGCATTTCCATTTCGGTCGCGGGATTGTAACGACACCGAGCGATTTTGGAAAAACAGGCATACCCCCGACACACCCCGAGTTACTCGATTATCTAGCGAGCGAACTGATGGATGGCAACTGGCAGCTCAAGCCCCTGCACAAACAGATCATGATGTCAGCCACCTACCGGCAGTCTTCCAGAGCCGAAAATAGCCAAGCGGTCGCTGCCGATCCAGACAACCAGTCGCTCTGGCGACAAAACACCCATCGTCTGGAAGCGGAGGCCATCCGCGACGCGATTCTTGCAGTCAGTGGTCAGTTGAATCTGGAGGCGGGTGGTCGTGGCTTCTACCCGATCCTTCCCTCTCAGGTTATTGGCAGTCAGTCGATGCCGGGCCGTGGCTGGGCACACTCGGACTTACGGGAACAGAATCGCCGCAGCATTTATGTCTATTCGAAGCGGAGTCTCCAGTTGCCCCTGCTGGAAGTTTTTGATGTGGCCGGTACTGAAGGATCCACTGCTGCTCGCGCCCGGACTACGGTGGCTCCCCAAGCCCTAACTCTTTTGAATAGCGATTTTATCTCGAAACAGGCCGATGCATTTTCCCAGCGACTTAAGGCGGAGGCAGGCCCAGATCCCTCCGCGCAGATTCGGCGTGGCTACCACCTTGCTGTAGGCCGAATGCCAACGGATGCAGAAATGGAAATCGCCAGAAACTACTATGAACGTCAGCTCGAACGATTTGAGAATGCCTCAGAAGGATACCATCTCGTTCCCGGACTCCCCGCTGCCCTGCACAAGACATTTCTGGATAAATGCAAACCGAGCGATTTTTTCAAGGATCCGATGCCGGATTGGTCCTACCACCAGGGTAGCTGGCCCGGACGTGGTGACGGCATCCACTGGGTTGAAAGCGAACGCGGTCCCGTCGCATTTTCAGATCGGGTGGCTCTGAGTGATGGTACGATTCGATGCCAACTCATGGTTGATCGAAATTCACAATTAGCCACGATTGTGTTTCGTGGAAAACTCGACGGTGACACCTGGCGTGGTTACGAACTTTACTTTGATCCCCGAAACAATCGCGTGAAACTGCAGCGCGTTGGGAATGAGGTTGCAACACTCTCGGAAGCTACTGTAAGACTGCAGCCAGGTCATTGGCACGATATCCGAATCACCACAGCAGGCCCTCGCATCCGGGCTTGGCTTGATAACGAGTTACTACTTGATGCAATCGATGAACAACCCCCCCTTGCTGGAGACCGCGTCGGCCTGCGGACTGGGGGAGCTCCACTGGCCTTCCGCGACTTTCTCGTAAAAGGTAAATATCAGGTGGTTGAGATCACCGGAAATGCCTTTCCCGTTGCGGAGCAACGGGCGATGGCTGCTGTGACAAAACTTATCTTGAACCTCAATGAATTTGTTTACATCGATTAAATATCGGTTAAAATGATACAAGATGTGGGCAGGCAGCCGCTTTCGATAATCGTTGGGGATTGTGGTGGACCGACTCGCCGCTAACCCCCAAGCGGCTTTAACCGGACCCAGCAAAACGGAAACTTGATGTCTCAGCAAAAATCAACACTGAACAACGGTTGTTGTGGCCATCGTCGTCAATTTCTCTGGGAGTCGGGGGCAGGCTTTACGGGACTCGCGCTGGGGAGCCTGCTTGAGGCCGACGGTCTGTTCAGTTCGAGAGCCGAAGCAGTAGAAGCGATTGAGCATAATCCGCTTGCCCCCAAAGTGGTTCATTTTCCGGCCAAAGCTAAGAGTTGCATTTTTCTGTTCATGTATGGCGGACCCTCAGCGGTCGATACGTTTGACTATAAACCGGAGTTACAAAAGCGGGATGGTCAGGAAATTGAGATTGAAGTCCGTCGCCATAAGGTCAAGAAGCAAAAGCTTCTTGCCTCGGAGCGAAAATTTTCGCGACATGGTGAGTCGGGGCTGTGGTGCAGCGATGCTTTTCCCCACATTGCCCGACATATGGACAAACTTTGTGTAATCAATACCCTGCAGGCCGACTCCTTTGCACACGGCTCGGCCGTTTTGCAGATGAACAGCGGGCAGATCATTCTTGGTTCACCCACTCTAGGGTCGTGGCTGTCATATGGTCTGGGTACGGAAAACCAGAACTTACCCGCTTTTGTTGTCATGCTCGATCCTCGAGGAGGGCCCATTCCGGGCGCGCACAACTGGTCGAGCGGCTACATGCCGGCGGCCTACCAGGGAACCCAGTTCCGCGGCAAGGGTGATCCAATTCTGGATCTCTCCCCGACCGACGGGATGTCCGTAGAAGCACAGCGCGACCAACTCAAAACCCTCGCGGGACTCAATGCATCCCATCTGGCCAACCGGCCCGGGCTGAGCGAATTGGCAGCCCGCATTAAAAGTTACGAACTTGCTTTCCAGTTGCAGAGTACCGCACCGGAGGTGATGGACCTTTCCGGAGAAACACAAAACACCCTTGAGAGCTACGGACTTTTTGACAAAAAGCCCGATCATAAACTTTCAATCGGATCGGCCCACTTTGGTCGCCAATGCCTGATTGCCAGGCGACTTGTTGAACGCGGAGTACGGTTCGTTCAAATCTATTCTGGTGGCGGGCATCAGCAACAGAACTGGGATGCCCACAATGGCATGGAAGAAAATCTCAAAATTCATGCACCAGAGATTGATCGTCCGGTCGACGGGCTGCTGACAGACTTGGAGCAGCGCGGGCTACTCGATGAAACATTGGTGGTCTGGGGTGGAGAATTTGGCCGACAACCGGTCTCACAGGGTGACCAGCGGGGCCGCGACCACAACCCTAAGGGATTTCTCTACTGGATGGCCGGTGCCGGAATCAAAAGCGGGCATACCCACGGTGAAACCGACGAATTGGGAATGGAGGCCGTGGTTGAGCCACACCATCTCAGTGACCTCCATGCGACAATCCTGCATCTGATGGGCTTGGACCATCACCGTTTGACCTATTACTACGGTGGCCTGGATCGCAAGTTGACGGGCGTCAAAAACGCCAAAGTGATCCAAGATATTATTGCCTGAGAAAACTGCTTGCAGGACGACGCGAGCAGTCTTTATTTCCTGATTGCGGGCGTGATTGATTTGTCTCCTGCAGCGTGGCATATTAGAGCCTCCTTCATCCCTCACTCGCTCAGGAAAAACCCCATGCTGAAAAATGCTCTACCCTGGCTCTTGCTCTGTTTCTGTTTCTCTTTAACCTCAGTGGCAACTGCCGAATGGTCCGCTAAAAAAATCCGCCAGATCGGTGGTCTTCAAATTCCTGAGTGCGTTGTTGTCGACGAGGCCCAGGCAAAAGCCTACGTTTCCAATGTTACCGCTGCCGTCGAGGGTGAAGGCTATGATCGATTTTGGGTTCATGATGACAACGGCTTTATCTCGCGATTTTCTCTGCCGGCAGCAGCACAAGCCGAAGAGTGGCAAAAAAGTAGTGACTCCTTTCGTTTCAGTGGCCCTAAGGGGATGTGTATTCTCGGTGGATGGCTCTGGGTCACCGACATCGACCGGGTGTTGCGATTTGCATTGGATAGCAAGCAACCACCGGAGGTGATTGCGGTTCCCGGTGCCAAGGCACTCAACGATATGGCAACCGATGGAAAGTATGCCTACGTCTCCGATTCGGGTGCTGGCAAATGTTATCGCTTGCATCCGCGGGGCAACCATGACGAAATTCCGGCACCGGCGGGCATCAACGGCATCACCTTTTTTAATGGCAAAATGTACGGTGTCAGTTGGGGCCTGAGGGATATTTATCAACTCGATCCAGACGGCGGGCAACCACCACAAGCCTTTGGTCTCACCGATTACTTCAAGACACCTGATGGGATTGAGGTTCTCCGGGATGGCACTTTTGTTGTTTCCGACTCTGAGGGAAATCAGGTAGTTGCAATCTCTCCGGATCGCCGCACGGTAACAAAATTATTGAACTGTTCTGCCCCGGCAGATATTGGCATCGACCGTCGCCGGTCTCTCCTTTTTGTACCCCGCTTCTTCGATAGCAAGGTGGATGTTTACCAGTTAAAAAACAATTAACTCCTGATAGCTTCTCCCCCTGCGGGGTATTCTCTTTTACATCGACCCTTAACCTGATGAGGCAATACCATGTTGGTTGGCTGTGGTGAATGGGGCTTCCGCGAGATGCCCATGGAAAAGCATTTTGAGATCTGCCGGGATTTTGGCTTCCACTGGCTGGAATTCGGCATCGGGGGTGGTCAGACAGGACGGTTACCCGAGAATCCCTCACGACAAGATATCGATGCTTTTTGTGAGTTGGGGCAACGATTTTCTATAGAGACCCCTTTCTGTTGCCTGGAAAACGATTTCACATTGTCCGAGGCAGGAGCACACCGAGAGATGGTGGACGCCACCCTTGCGGGTATCCGTGCGGGCAAGGAGTGCGGGGCCACCCACATTCGCCTCTTTGCGGGCTTCACACCGGTCGACCAGATGGATGAGGCAATTTGGCAGCGCATGATCGACGCCTTCGCTCAGAGCGATGATCTTTGCGGCGAGCTTGGCATGCAAATCGCCATCGAAACGCATGGTGCCATCCAATTTGATGGACAGGGCAACGCGCTACACAGCCATACTGCCTCTACCCACCCGGATGCAATGCGACGACTCCTCGAAGAATTGCCAACCCGTATTGGCTTCAACTACGATCCAGGAAATCTCAAACCCTTGGCCGATGGTGATCCTAAGCTGCGGCTCGATTTGATCGACCCACGGATCAACTACTGCCATCTAAAGGATTGGCGACGAAGTGGCGATGGCTGGCTCGCCTGCGCCATTGGCGATGACGATCTCGACTACGGACCGATTTTTGCGGCGATGTCCTTTGACGGAGTCTATCTGATCGAATACGAGCCACTCGAAGATCCGCTCGATGGCATCCGGCGGAGCCTGGATTATCTGCACCGCACGGTCGATGTGGTCGACTTAGGCAGTTAGGCAAAAACGGTGGCAAGCAGCCGACTGGGAGGGTATCAAATTTGCCCCCCAACATCCTGTTTTTCATTATTTTGTCGTTAATTGGTGACCATTTTCCGATGGTATCAGGTATCCGGCAGACTCCCTCGGGATACCAATTGGGACCAATATATGCTTTAATAGGAGTGCCGGTGGCAGTCGCTACTAGGCGGCTGCTGGGTCCCTCCCACCTTCCAACCCGCACCGCAAGCCATGAAACACTATCCCACCTTTATTCTGGCTAGTTTGAATTTCATTGCCTTGGTTTTCTGCCAAGCTGCCACGATCCCGAGCGTGAAGGCCGAAGAGGCCGCCAAAACGTCTGCTCAGGACAAGGGTGCAACTGTTGAACAGGTCGACTTCGTCCGCCATGTGCAGCCCATTTTTGCGGAACACTGTTACTCCTGCCACGCGGCGGATACCACCGAAGGCGGCATCCGCTGGGATCGCAAAACCGCTTTTTCTGGTGGCGACTCCGGCGAGCCGGCAATCGTCCCCGGCCAACCTGAGCAAAGTTATCTTATCCACGTTTTGCGGGATGATGAAGAAATGCAGATGCCACCGGAAGATGAAGGAGAGCCGCTGAGCAAAGAGCAAATCGATCTGCTTGCCCGTTGGATCCAGCAGGGTGCTCCCTGGCCCGACGAGGCCCAGGCCGCTCTCGAAAAAAGCAACCACTGGGCATTTCTTCCCCCAGAGAATTATCCCGCGCCGGAGGTTCAAGATACTCAATGGCCTCGCAATTACATCGATCAATTTGTCCTTGCGAGACTTGAACAGGAGGGTTTGAAACCCGCGCCGGAGGCCGATCGATACACACTGGCCCGACGCGTCTATCTCGACCTGATTGGCCTGCCCCCTTCTCCCGAACAAGTCGACGCCTTTGTCAACGACACGCGATCCGACGCCTACGAAAGAATGGTCGATGCCTTGTTCGCCTCACCCCGTTATGGCGAGCGATGGGCCCGTATGTGGCTCGATCTGGCCCGTTATGCCGATACCCAGGGTTATGAAAAAGACGCTCGCCGGACAATCTACTCTTTCCGCGATTGGGTGATCAAAGCTTTTAATAGGGATATGCCTTTTGATCAATTCACGATCGAACAGATCGCCGGGGATCTGCTGCCCGATCCCACAACAGATCAGCTGATCGCGACTGCTTTTCACCGCAATACGATGACCAATACTGAAGGTGGCACCGACGACGAAGAGTTCCGCACAGCAGCCATCGTCGATCGGGTCAATACAACCGGACAGGTTTGGATGGGTCTTTCGGTCTCCTGTGGCCAATGCCACAGCCACAAATACGATCCACTTACCCAACGCGAATATTACCAGCTTTATGCTTTTATGAATCAAACAGAGGATAGCGACAAGCCAAACGAAATGCCGACCATGGAAGTACTCCCCCCGGAATCGCGAGGACCAGTCGAAGCATTGAGAAAAGAACTCGCGGAGTTGGGAAACCAACTCAAAGAGGACACACCAGAATTATCAGCCGCCGAAGAGGAATGGGCTAGGCAACTTGCCAAGCAGGGTCCACCGGAGCCTCCAGTGTACGGAACCTGGTATTCCGTAGGTCCGTTTGCAGCCAGTGACTTCAACGCATCTTTTTCAGAGCGTTTTCCTCCGGAAACGGAGGTTGATCTGGAAGCCGAATATGAAAACGGCATGAGGTGGACCGAACGGCCAGAGTACAACGACGGCAAGGTCCATCCACTAACCGGTGACTTTGTGGCGACCTACCTCTACCGGACCATTGAAGCAGAAGAAGCCGGACCGGTTGAGTTCTACTTCGGAAGCGATGATGGCATCAAAGTCTGGCTCAATGGACAATCGGTCCATGAAAACAAAATTGGTCGTTCCGCACTGCCAGATCAGGATCGGGTACGGACAACGTTGCGTACCGGAAAAAACCAACTGTTGGTAAAAATTGCCAACGGTGGCGGCAAAAGTGGCTTTTACTTCCGGGCTCGTCTTGGAGCGTTGCCTGAGAGTCTACTGGTCGCTGCTAAAAACCCAGCAGACCAGCGAACTGCCGAGCAACAGGAACAGATCTCGTCCTATTACCGGACGATCTCACCGTTGCTCAAGCCGCTGCACGACGAGATTTTCCGCGTGGAGACTGAAATCCGAAAAATCCGCGACCTGGCACGCGCACCGACAGTGCCGATCATGAGAGAACTTCCCCCTTATCAGCGACGTAAAACACATCTGTTGGTCCGTGGTAGTTTTCTAAGCAAAGGTGTTGAAGTGCAGCCTGGCGTCCCCGCAGCCTTCCACCCCTTGCCTCCCGATAGGCCCAAAAACCGGCTTGGCCTGGCATATTGGCTCGTCGACAAGAAAAACCCCCTGACGGCTCGGGTCACTGTAAACCGTTTTTGGGAAAAAATTGTTGGGCAGGGCTTGGTTGAAACGAGTGAGGACTTTGGCACCCAAGGGCAACCACCCTCGCACCCCAAACTTCTCGATCGTATGGCGATCGAATTCATGGAACGTGGATGGTCGATGAAAGATCTCATCCGGGAGATTGTAACCTCCTCCACCTACCGTCAGAGTTCTCATATCGATGCAGAGCAGTTGGCTCAAGACACCAATAATCGGCTGTTGTCACGAGGTCCACGTTTCCGCATGGAGGCAGAAATGGTCCGTGATGTTGCTTTGACATCCAGTGGTCTGCTTAGCGATAAAATGTACGGTAGAAGTGTGATGCCTCCGCAACCACCCGGAGTTTGGCAAGTTGTGTACAGTTCCGACAAATGGGATACAAGCTTGGGCGAAGACCGCTACCGACGCGGGCTTTATACCTTTTGGCGGCGGACAAGTCCCTACCCTGCGATGATGGCCTTCGATGCCACCAGTCGTGAACTCTGCACGGTGCGGCGAATTCGAACCAATACACCACTAGCAGCATTGGTCACCCTGAACGACCCAGCTTTTGTGGAGGCTGCCCAGAGTCTTGCACAGCTAACACACCAGAATGGAGGGGATGGCCTGACAAGCCGTATCAATTACATATTCCGGCGCTGTCTAGCACGACCACCGCGAGCGGAAGAAATAGAAAGCATCACAGCACTTTATCACGATGCGCTGGATCATTTCCGCAAGCAATCCGAAGCGGCCCAGCGGTTGGCGGGTTATGACCGGGAAGCTGTGAATGCCGGGCAAGACACTACCGATGCGGAAAGTCTGGCGGCGTGGACGGTGATTGGCAACATGCTACTGAATCTCGACGAGACACTGACTAAGGGATAAATGACGATGCACAGCAGCAATGACCACGTGGATGTGACCCGTAGGCACTTTCTCGGTGGAGGAACCGCCGGCATCGGCGCAGCAGCCCTGAGTAGCCTGCTCATGCAGGAGGGACTCCTTGCCGACGATAAAACCACAGGGCCAGCAGCCATCGAGAACCCTTTGGCTCCGAAGCAGCCCCCGCTGAGAGCCCGGGCCAAAAACGTCATCTACCTGCATATGGCCGGCTCGCCTCCGCAGCAGGAATTATTTGACTACAAACCCAAACTCCAAGAGTTTAACGATAAGGACTGTCCAGAAGAATATCTCCGCGGAGAACGGTTTGCCTTCATTCAGGGAACGCCACAACTGCTCGGTACTCCCTATAAGTTTGCACGGCACGGCGAGAGCGGCCAGCAAATTTCAGAACTTTTGCCCAAGCTCTCCTCAATGGCTGATGACATCTGTATTGTCCGCTCAATGCATAGCGACCAGTTCAATCATGCTCCTGCTCAAATGTTGCTCTACACCGGCTTCTCCCAATTCGGCAAACCCTCCATGGGTTCCTGGATTACCTATGGCCTCGGAAGCGAAAACCAGGACTTGCCTGGATTTGTAGTGCTGGTCTCCGGGAATAAAATCCCGAGCGCGGGCAAGAGTGCCTGGGGATCAGGTTTTCTACCAGGTATGTTCCAGGGAATTCAGTGCCGCACCAAAGGAGAACCGGTTCTCTTCGTCAACAACCCTGATGGGATGGACCGCGAACTCCGTCGCCGATCACTCGATACGCTGCGAGAGCTGAATGAAATGCAACTGTCCCAACAAGGCAGTCCCGAAATCAATACTCGCATCGCACAATACGAGATGGCTTACCGAATGCAAATCAGCGTTCCGCAGGTGATGGATATCGGCAAAGAGTCGGCAGACATGCACGAGTTCTACGGTTCACAGCCTGGGGAAACCTCCTTTGCCAACAACTGCTTGCTTGCTCGCCGATTGGTAGAAAGCGGTGTTCGCTATATCCAGCTTTTCGATTGGGGCTGGGATATCCATGGAACTGGCGAAACAAACGATATTGTTAAACATCTCCCGAAGAAGTGCAAAGAAATCGATAAACCGATCCACGCACTCCTGAGCGATCTCAAACGGCGGGGACTTCTTGACGAGACACTCGTTGTCTGGAGCGGAGAATTTGGCCGGACACCGATGAATGAGAAACGAGATGCCTCGCCATATCTCGGTCGCGACCATCACCCGCACAGCATGAGCATCTGGATGGCTGGTGGTGGCATTAAAGGCGGCCTGTCGTATGGAGAAACCGATGAACTCGGATACTTTGCAACCGAGAAGAAGATGCACATCCACGACCTCCAAGCGACAATCCTGCATCTCCTCGGTCTCGACCCGTACAAGTTGTTGGTGCGGTATCAGGGGCTCAACAACCGGCTTATCGGGCCGGCTGATGATCCGCGAGTCATCACTGATTTGTTTGCTTAAATGATGTCGTTTGCCTAGGTCGCAATTCAGAGATTACGCTCGTCAGACGTTGCGCTCGACCCCAAAATGGGACAACACATTCCGCATCATGGTCTCAAACTTCGGATCGATTGAGAGTACCCAGCCGCCGGCGATCACTCCTGCATGAAAAACCCGACCACCCTCGGGACGCTCCCAGTAGATCATCTCACCACCCAGGTCGCCCTGCTCTTTGATTCGCCGTGTATAGTAATCACAAATATAGGCGTTGGGTCTCCATTGATGGATACTATGGCCGAGATACTCGATGTTCTCAGGTTCCACTGGAACCGAAGCACCTTCAGGAGTGGTTCCCTGCTGCAATTTCACCAGGGTCGAGACGCGGACATCAAACTCATGGCCTCCTGCACAGGGAAAACCATCGGCAGCAATCCCAAAGTGTTCTCCATCTTCCAAACCGGTGTCCTCCGGCTCACGGTAGAGAAAATGATCGGTGTTGGCGGCAACAAACGGTCCCATATTGTTGACTTCGCCGTTCCAGCCGAGACATTCCAGCCCCAATACTTTCCAAGCGGGGAAACCGCAATCGCGCATCAACCCTCCGCGGGCAAAGTCATCGCTGTGATACGATTCGCCACGGCGTGAGG
>Ga0315338_1003912_pt1 | contig 12361 bp, 12 predicted proteins | sample ASW8metaG_FD_204518 | JGI IMG/M metagenome (GOLD analysis project Ga0315338, IMG submission 204518) | Ammonia-oxidizing marine archaeal communities from Monterey Bay, California, United States - ASW #8 | ecosystem: Environmental > Aquatic > Marine > Coastal | place: USA: California | collected... | reverse complement strand
GCTCGTTACTTCGACAGCCGATAACTGTCTTGGCAGTCAATGTCCCCTGTATAAGGAGTGCTATGTTGTGAAAGCACGTCGTGCTGCACAGGATGCTGATCTTGTTGTCATCAATCATCATCTGCTGCTAGCCGATTTGGCACTGAAGGAAGATGGATTTGCTACCTTTCTGCCAGGTGCGGAGGCGATTATTCTCGATGAAGCACACCAGATTCCTGATCTTGCCGCCCAATTTTTTGGTGTGAGTCTTGGTAGCCGCGAGTTGGAGCATTTTTTCAATGAGCTGCGTGGTGCAACACTTTCGCTCAGCCAACCCGAGCTGCAACGGAGACTGGATAAAGCACATACCGCGCTCCGAGTTCTGTGTGCGAAAGCACCGCAACAGCAAGGGAGGCACGAATTGGAAGCTGTACTGCCGCAATTCAGTGTGCTGGGCAACAATTTACGTGCTGCACTCATTGATTTGCAGATCGCGGTTATTGAATTAAGCGAAACATCGATTGAAATCAATAAGCTAAACGATCAGCTTAGTGAGATAATCGAGAAATTAGCACATCTAGTGAACGACGATACATGGGATGGCTTGCGTTGGCTCGAAGTGAATCCGCGCAGTATTCGCCTTAACCTGACACCGCTCGATGTAGCAACAACACTGAATGGCCTCATCAACGCAAATCATCAGGCTTGGATTTTTACCTCGGCAACTCTAGCGGTTGGCGATGATTTTAATCACTTTATCAATCGTATAGGCCTAGAAAATGTGTCTGGGGTAACATTTCCGAGTCCTTACGCGTTGGCGGACCATGGCCTGATTTATCTGCCACCCGGTTTACCAGAGCCATCGCATCCAGAACATACGGCCAGTATGTTGGTGAGCATCATGCCATTGCTTGACATGACCGCAGGCGGCATGTTCTGTCTTTTCACAAGTCACCGCGCTCTGAATACTGCGAAGAAATGGTTCAAGTCCCGCCGAAAAAAACTCGCGGGTCGAACTTTACTAGTTCAGGGAGATTCACCACGCGACAATTTGTTGCGAAAATTTCGACAGCAAGGCAATGCAGTTTTGCTTGGTACTGGCAGTTTTTGGGAAGGTGTTGACGTGCGTGGGAAAGCATTAACAATTGTCGCCATTGATAAGTTGCCGTTCGTATCGCCGGTCGATCCACTAATGATGGCACGGCTAGAATACATACGACGCCAAGGGGGCAACGGTTTCTCCGAACACCAGTTGCCGCAGGCGGTATTGACCCTGAAACAGGGCGTAGGTAGATTGCTACGTGATCAAAGCGATTTCGGTATCGTTGTGTTGTGCGACCCAAGAATCAAAACGAAGAATTACGGCAATACTTTTCTTCATTGTCTTGCGCCTATGACATCAACCGATTCACTGTCCGAGATTGAACAATTTCTTGTTGCACACGAAACGCGTGTCGAAGCCATGATAGGTTGAGAATGAACCTGCTTGCTCTCGATACCTCATCAAATGCCTGTTCGGTCGCCTTGCAAGTTGGTGATCAAGTTTTTGAACAACATGTTATTCAGGTGAATCAACACACTAGAATTCTTATTCCGATGATCCGGAATTTGCTGAGTGATGCTGATATTGATCTTCAGAGTATGGATGCCTTAGTTCTCGGTAATGGCCCCGGTTCTTTTATCGGCATGCGTATAGGGGCATCGGTTGCCCAGGGATTGGCCTTTGGATCGAAGAAAAAAATCGTACCGGTATCTTCAATGGCAGCCGTTGCTGCCGAAGTAATGGATTTGTATTCATCAACCGAGGTAATCGTTGCACAGGACGCACGTATGAACGAGGTCTACCTCGGAATATATCGAGTTAATGGCGATGGATTGCCGGTGGCAGATGCCGCAGAGATTTTGCAGCCAATATCACCGATTACTAAACTAGATGAGAATAGCTCATCCGAACGGATTGCCGCAGGTCAAGGCTGGCAGAGATATCCGGCGCTTCTGCGTTTAAATCAGTCTGCAATATCGAGAGTCGTTGATGTGCATTATCCAAAAGCAAGGTATTTGCTCGATCTTGGTGCGAAAGGATGGCAGCGTGGAGATGCAATTGAGCCTGAGGATTTGGTTCCAACATACATAAGAACGAAAGTTGCCGAAAGGCCACGCTAGTTCTAATATGAAAACGCAACTAAAAGAGAGATATGGCTTATGAAGCTACCAGAGAAGCGTCAATCGAATCTGATCGGATCTATTGCCTGTGGTGGGCTTATGGCATACGCCCTATATGCACAATACCAGTTACTTTTGGAGCCCTGCCCGTTGTGCGTTTTTCAACGCATGGCTGTGATCGGCATGGGTATTTTTTTTCTGATCGCCGCAATACACAATCCTAATAGCTGGGGTAGCCGTGTTTATGCTTTTCTGATAGGGCTTGTCGCAACGGCGGGTAGTGGAGTTGCGGCTCGTCACGTCTGGTTACAAAATTTTCCACTTGATGAAGCATCCTGTAGCCCCGGTTTTTCCTATATTATCGAGAGTTTTCCACTCGGCGAAGCGCTAGATATAATTTTTAAAGGTTCCGGAGAATGTACCGACATCGATTGGTTATTTCTGGGATTGAGTATGCCGGCCTGGACATTTTTATGCATTGTTATGCTCGGTGCATTTGGGATCTGGAATAATTTTCGCTGTAACCAGACAAGGTGATTTTACCTATCCTGGCAGGCAATCCATTGTTAAGTAATCACTTAGGTCAACATCAGTTCCATGATTCGCTGATATATCATTGCCAGCTTTGGTATATCCGCAAGCTTTACGTGCTCATCGATCTTATGAATCGATGTGCTTATCGGTCCGAGTTCGATTACATCGGCGCCGGCGGGCGAGATGAAACGGCCGTCAGAGGTGCCACCACCGGTTGATAGTATCGGGCTCGAACCGGTTTGTTCGATTATTGCCTGGCTGACTGCGTCGCTAAGCTTACCCGGCTGCGTTAGAAAGGGTTCGCCGGATAAGTGCCAATTTAGTTCGTAGTCGATTTCATGCGAGTGCAAAATTTGCAAAACTTTTTTTTGTAAGTTTTTATAATTCCACTCCGTAGAATAGCGAAAGTTAAAACGGGCATACAACTCGGCTGGAGTGACATTAGGCGCACCAACTCCACTTTTGATTTCGACTACTTGAAAACTGGTTGGTGGAAAATAATTGTTGCCATTGTCCCAGCAGGTAGTGTGAAGTTCCGCGAGAATCGGTGCAAAACGGCTAATTGGATTGTCGGCCAATTGCGGGTATGCGACATGTCCCTGTATACCTTTGACGGTCAGCATGCCACTCAGTGAACCTCTACGACCTATTCTTACCGTATCACCAAGCTCTGTTTGACTAGACGGTTCCCCCAAAACGCACCAGTCGATATGTTCATTTCGATCTTGAAGTGTTTCAATGACTTTTAGGGTTCCGTTGCGAGCCTTTCCTTCTTCGTCACTGGTAATCAAGAATGCAAGACTACCATTGTGATTTGGATGTTCGTCGATAAATTTCTCAAAGGCCACAATTATTGCGGCTAGTCCACTTTTCATGTCAGCAGTTCCGCGGCCATATAGATGACCATCCCGAACAGTGGGTTCGAACGGGTCCGATTGCCATTCTTTATCCGAACCTGGTGGTACTACATCGGTATGACCGGCAAAACAGAGCACTGGTCCAGCATTACCTCGTCTTGCCCAGAGATTGTCGACATTTTCGAATGGCAGTGATTCACAATTGAAGTCAAGTGTTCTGAGTCTATCAGTCAAAATGGATTGGCAACCTGCATCGTTTGGCGTAATTGATCGGCAGCGAATTAGATCGCAGAGGAGAGCGATTGCTGGATCGCTATCGATATGTGTCTGTAGGTCGTCAGTCAAAGCTTGCATAAGGTTCAGATTTATTAAATAAATTTTTAAAAATTAATATAAAAACAAGGAATCTTCGAGTCAATATTGGTGCATAGTCAGCCTAATCTTGCAACAAGTCTTTAATCTGCGCCTGTTTTTCATATGTTTACATTTGCGCAAAAATTTTAGCGTAATGGTTGGGTGAGAAACCGACCTCGATAAATTTATTGGATTCCAATACAGGTCTTTTCACGAGTGTAGGATTCTCGATCATTAATATTATTGCCTTATTCCTGGTAATGTTGGTGCGGTCAATTTCGGGGATTTTTCGCCAAGTCAGACTGCGAGTGTTAAAAAATTTCTGCCAACTTATACGTGCAGCCCATTGTTCGAGCATTTCGATGTCGAGCCCGTCGTTACGAAGATCATGAAATCCGTAATCGTGGGACTCATCGTTGAGCCATTTCTTAGCTTTGTTGCAAGTGTCACAATTACCAATTCCATACAGTGTTAACAAGTTTGTTCCTTGGGTTGTATAGTAATTCGGCAAGATTTCTACACGTTAGTCGGTGATTCTTAGGAGTTCGTTCAAATTGGTTTTCATACGGGTCTTTGCATCGACTTGTTTTACGATAATGGCACAGTAAAGCGAATATTTACCTTCCGCAGTTGGCAGATTACCTGAAACAACGACAGAGCCAGCCGGAATGCGGCCGTAACTTATTTCTCCTGTTACGCGGTTATAGATTTTCGTACTTTGGCCGATAAAGACACCCATCGAAATAACTGACCCCTGTTCGACTACAACGCCCTCGACGATCTCCGATCGTGCACCTATAAAACAGTCGTCTTCAATAATTGTTGGCATTGATTGCACAGGCTCCAGAACACCGCCAATACCCACACCGCCGGATAGGTGCACATTTTTTCCTATCTGTGCGCAACTGCCAACAGTTGCCCAGGTATCCACCATGGTGCCGCTTCCTATATTGGCGCCTATGTTGATATAGCTCGGCATCAGGATGACGTTAGGTGCAATATATGCACCTTTGCGCACGATCGCGTCCGGTACCACACGTACACTGGCTTTTTCGAATTCTCGCTGCCCGAAGTCTGCAAATTTGAGTGGAATTTTGTCAAAAAAATTGCTGTGACTCCCCGGTATAATTTTGTTACTGCACAATCTAAAACTCAACAACACGGCTTTCTTTAACCATTGATTGACGTGCCAATCGCCGTTTTCTTTTTCAGCAATACGGACTTCGCCCGAGTCGAGCAGGACAATCGCCTGTTTAACAGCGTTTGATAGATCTGCTTCTTGCTCGGTAGTACCGAGCTGATTTCTACGCTCGAAACCACTTTCAATTGTCTTAATCAATGATTGCATTGGCTTATTAATTTGGAATTAGTGAAATTTAGCTGATTCATGTAGCATTTTCACGTTTTGGTATGCAGGTATTCGAGCAATTGTTGCCGGAGCTCTGAACAGCTTGCATCACTAAGTGTCTTATCGGATGCATTGCTGATGTAGAAAAAATTTTTTGCGCACAGCCTCACCAGCTTATTAGCCAGTTGACCATCTCTAAAACGATCTATCAAGTCATTACTGGCACTGCCAAGTACTTGGCGTAAGTAGCTCACTTTGTTACTAGCTCGATCAAGAGCACTGATCCAGTGCTGTGATAGCAGGATCGCTATTGAGATCAGGCGATGAGTTATAAGTCATTGAATGGTTAAAATATAATCGTTCTCAACGCTGATCAGCTCCAAGCGTCAGTACTTCATAACCTTTTTCCGTGATTAGAATAGTGTGCTCCCATTGGGCAGATAATGTATGGTCTTTTGTCACTACGGTCCAGCCATCCGGTAATAATCGAACATGCCGCTTGCCGGCATTGATCATTGGTTCGACGGTTAGGGTCATGCCGGCTTTCAGTTCTATGCCGGTGCCTGCTATACCATAATGCAGAACTTGTGGGTCTTCGTGAAAAATCCGACCGATGCCATGCCCACAGTATTCGCGAACGACCGAGAAACGATTTTTTTCAACATGCTTTTGAATCGCTTGACCAATGTCGCCCAGGTGATTACCAGGTGCAAGTTGCGCAATTCCAAGCCACATCGCTTCAAAGGCGACAGTTGATACCCTTTGTGCCTGGATGCCTGGTTTACCTACGAAGAACATGCGGCTGGTATCGCCATGGAATCCATCCTTGATGACAGTAATATCGATATTTATTGCATCACCCGATTTCAGGCGCCGGTCTCCAGGTATTCCGTGACAAACGACGTGATTGACAGAGGTGCAGATCGATTTCGGGAAGCCCCGGTAATTCAACGGTGCTGGGATGGCGTTCTGTGTATCTACAATATAGGCATGACAAATCTGATCCAGTTCTCCGGTTGTTATACCAACTTTCACGTATTCACCAATCATGTCTAGGACATCGGCTGCAAGCCTTCCTGCCACACGCATTTTGTCCTGTTCTTCAGGCGTTTTGATCGTTATATTCATGGACATGCTTGCTGAATTACTGTGTCTACCTATTCTTTGTTAAATTTTTTGCTGCGCTGCTTATTAGATTGACTGATCAACCACGATGTTGTGGAGGTATTATGCACTCTGTCTTTGTGATTCTCATTTTGGCGTTGTTGGCATAAGAGCAGTATGGTATAAAGCGCGCGCTTGAGGCAATAAATTCACACGTATACCGTCACATCATGTTGGGTGCCCAAAAAAAGAGGTTGCAAGATGGGGTATACGGAGGTCTAACCCGGAGAATCGAAATGACAGACGTAACCATGCGTCAAATGTTTGAAGCTGGTGTGCATTTTGGACATCAGACTCGTTACTGGAACCCGAAGATGGCGCCCTATATCTTCGGCAAACGCAACAAAATACACATCATCAATCTTGAAAAGAGCCTGCCGATGGCGCAGGACGCATGCGCTTTTATCAAGGCAATCGTCGCTGACGGTGGCAAAGTACTTTTTGTTGGCACTAAGAGATCGGCACAGGAAGCGATTCGTACGCAGGCCGAACGATGTGAAATGCCTTTTGTCAGCCATCGTTGGCTCGGCGGCATGCTGACGAATTATAAAACGATTCGAAACTCCGTGAAGAAACTTACCGATCTCGAACAAATGGAAGAAGAGGGCGGCTTCGCTCACCTGACGAAGAAAGAAGTTCTGGGCCTGAATCGAGAACGCGACAAACTTGAGCGAAGCCTGGGTGGAATCAAGAAGATGGGATCACTTCCTGACGTATTGTTTGTCGTCGATGTTAATCACGAAGATATCGCAGTTCGCGAGGCCCGCAAACTCGAAATTCCGGTTGTCGCTATTGTTGATACTAATTGTTCGCCGGACGCTGTCGACTACATAATTCCCGGTAATGACGATGCCATGCGGGCGATCATGTTATATGCGACATTGATTAGCGATGCAGTAATAGACGGTAAAGCATCTCTGCCTGAGGTCAATTTAGGCGAAGATGAGTTTGTTGAACTGGATAAGGCAGGCAAACCTAAGGAAATTGGCAGAAAAGGAAAAAAGGTAGCTAAGAAAACAACAAAAAAGAAGAAAGTTCGGATTGCCGTTGCTAGCACTAAAAAGGAAAAAGTGTTGTCCGCCGTTAATAAGCCCCTGGAGCCTGTAGCAGAAGCAATATCAGATAAAATCAGTGCGCAGGAATCGAAAGCTAAAGAAGCGACGCAGAACAAATCGCGAACTATCGAACCAGAGATCGAGGAAAAACTAGCAACGAAAAAAACAGCAACAAAAAAGACTGCCACAAAAAAAACAGCAACAAAAAAGACTGCCACAAAAAAAACAGCAACAAAAAAGACTGCAACAAAAAAGACTGCAACAAAAAAGACTGCAACAAAAAAGACTGCCACAAAAAAGACTGCCACAAAAAAGACTGCCACAAAAAAGACTGCCACAAAAAAATTAGCTGACAATAAAAACTAGCCAGTGTAGGCAGGCATCGGGTAGGTATTTTTTTGAATGCCAAATTCTGCACACATGCAGTTTCATCGCAGAATTTCACGCAAAGGAATAAATAATGTCTATTAGTGCATCAATAGTTAAAGAACTTCGCGATCACACCGGCGCCGGTATGATGGAGTGCAAGAAAGCCCTAGTTGAAACTGGTGGCGACATGGAAAGAGCTATTGAGATACTCCGTAAATTAGGCCAAGCAAAGGCCGATAAGAAGTCCGGCCGCATTGCGGCTGAAGGCTGCATTATTTTGGCGGCGGAAGGAAATAGGGGAGTCATTGCCGAAATCAATTCTGAAACTGACTTCGCCGCCAAAGACCAGAATTTTATCGCCTTCGCGAAATCGGTTGCTGCGACGGCACTTGCTGGGGATGCTAAAAAGGTTGAGGCGCTGATGGTAGCGTTTAATATCGATGGTAAAATGATCGAAGCAGCCAGAACGGAGCTGATCAGCAAAATTGGAGAGAATATTTCGGTCCGACGCTTCGCACGCGTTGATGCTGCGGATCAACTCGGGAGTTATGCCCATCGAGGCAGAATTGGCGCAATCGTTTCTCTATCAGGCGGCGATGCTGAATTAGCTAGAAATATTGCTATGCATGTTGTTGCTAGTAACCCGATGTGCATCGATGAGTCAGGTATGCCTGCTGAGGTGCTGGCGAGCGAGCGCAGAATTTTGACGGAACAGGCGGCAGAGTCCGGCAAACCGCCCGATATTATTCAAAAAATGATTAACGGAAGACTCTCTAAATTCTTGAAAGAAAAAACATTATTAGGTCAGTCGTTCATTAAGGATCCGGATGTATCTGTTGGTAAATTACTTAAAGTAGCCGGTGCGCAAGTAGAACAATTTGTCCGTTATGAACTTGGTGAGGGCATTAAAAAGAAATAGGAAAACTTCGTTATAGAGGTGATGGATCAGATTAAAAAAAGTGACTGAATAATTGCAAATTTTGTCTAATACGGATCAGGTTGGATGAATCAGATAAAATCGACAGCTACCGTACAAACAGTTGGAAGCATAGTTAATCATTTGAAAAGGTAACCAACATGAGCGAAGCCATTATTCAATCAGACTTACTCTATCGTCGTGTACTACTCAAGCTGAGTGGTGAGGCGCTGATGGGTGGGCTTGAATATGGTATTGAGCCCAAAATTATACATCGGGTTGCTGTCGAAATTGCAGAAGTTCAAAAACTTGGTGTCGAAATCGCTATCGTTATTGGGGGAGGCAACATATTTCGTGGTGCGGGTCTGGCTCGGGCAGGCATGGATCGGGTAACAGGTGATTACATGGGCATGCTGGCGACTGTTATGAATGCACTGGCGATCCAGGATGCGCTAGAGTCTATGGGAGTGTTCGCACGTGTTATGTCTGCGCTGAAGATTCATGAGGTTTGTGAAGATTATATCCGACGGCGTGCTGTGCGACATCTGGAGAAAGGACGCGTTGTGATTCTCGCAGCAGGAACGGGTAATCCTTTTTTTACGACAGACACAGCGGCTAGTCTGCGCGCAATCGAAATCGGTGCTGATGTTCTTCTAAAAGCGACAATGGTTGGTGGTGTTTATGATTCAGATCCGAATCTAAATGCGAAGGCATTAAAGTACGATACCGTTTCATTCGACAAAGTCCTGACCGATAAACTACAAATTATGGATGCGACAGCCGTCGTGATGTGCCGGGATAACAATTTACCGTTACGTGTTTTTAACCTGAATGATGAGAATATACTTGTGAGGGCGATGACCTGTGAAGACGTTGGAACATTGGTTACAGCTTGACGAGGTAAGGAGGTCGCAGGCAAGAGAGGGTGAAGATAATGCTAGATGACATTAAAAAAGACGCAAGCAATCGCATGGATAAGAGTGTTAGAGCACTTCGCCAGGAATTAACTAAGCTTCGTACCGGCCGTGCACACACTAGCCTGCTCAATCATATTACGATTGAATATTATGGCAGTGAAGTACCACTCAATCAGGTTGCGAATATTAATGTTGAAGATGCGAGAACACTCATTGTTTCCCCATGGGAAAAATCCATGGTGCAGGCAGTCGAAAAAGCAATATTAAATTCAGATTTGGGATTGAACCCCGCTTCAGCGGGGATGGTGATTCGTGTGCCGTTGCCACCACTCACCGAAGAACGTCGCAAGGACATGATTCGTTTGGTACGTCATGATGCAGAATCGAGCCGTATTGCCGTACGAAATATTCGCAGAGATGCACTTGGCGATATCAAGGATTTATTGAAGGAAAAGTTGATTGGCGAAGATGAGGAACATCATGGACATGGTGATATTCAGGCAATTACGGATCGACATATTGGCGATATAGACAAGATCTTAGCCGAGAAAGAAAGTGAGTTGATGGAGATCTGATTTGCCTGGTGAGTTACGAATGGAGGAAGTAGATACAACGCGTAACAACGAAATGAGATTAGATGTTGTGCCATGCCATGTTGCGGTAATAATGGATGGCAATGGCCGTTGGGCAAAGGCACGATCGCAACCACGCTACGCAGGACATCGTGCAGGCGTTAAAGCTGCTCGCAAAACCGTGGAAGTTGCTGCCAAGAGAGGCATATCATACCTAACATTATTTACCTTCAGCAGTGAAAATTGGAAAAGGCCACAGAATGAAATTAATCAGTTAATGAGTTTGTTTCTCGAAGCATTGCAACGAGAAGTGGATAATTTGGATCGTAATAATGTAAGACTAAGATTTATTGGTGCGAGGGATCAGCTCAGTTCAAAGCTTATGAGCAAGATCAAAGCTGTTGAAGATCGAACGGAGAAAAACAGCGGCTTAAATTTAATCGTCGCTCTTGCATACGGTGGAAGGTGGGACATTGTCAATGCTGCGAAGCAGCTTGCAAGCAAAGTAGTTAGCAAGCAATTGACAATCCAAGACATTGACGATGATAAATTCTCCGACGAGCTAGCACTGGTTGGTGTTCCGGATCCCGATTTGTTGATTCGTACCGGTAGCGAGCAACGAATCAGTAACTTCTTGTTGTGGAATCTAGCTTACTCGGAATTGTATTTTTGTGATTGCCTCTGGCCGGACTTTTGCGAACAGGAATTCGATCAAGCTTTGTCAGTTTATGAATCGAGACAGCGCCGTTATGGCCATACAGGCGAGCAGTTAGAGGTGATTTGATATGCTTAAACAACGCCTATTAACAGCAGTTGTCGCACTGGGCACGCTCCTAATCGTCCTGTTTATGTTACCACCCGTGATTAAACAGGTAGTGATTATAGTGTTAATGCTCATTGGTGCTTGGGAATGGTCAGGTCTTCTGAAGCTTGAATCACTGTTGATGAGACTAGCCTACGTCATTCTAATTGCAGCGTTTCTAATGATTGCTTCGTTAGGTGTGGTAGACGACATAACTATTGATATAGTTTTGAAATTTGCACTCATCTGGTGGTTGATGGTGCCAATTTGGATGTTTATGTTTCCGACACCCATTCCGATCTTAGTAGGCTGGATATGTGGTATGTTCGTACTGATTCCAACATACTTTGCAATCATCTCACTGCAACCTGACATGTTGTTGTCCGTACTAATTATTGTGTGGATGACAGATACTGGTGCCTATTTCACAGGTAAGCATTTGGGTAAGGTCAAGTTGGCGCCGAGAATCAGCCCGAAAAAGACTTGGGAAGGCGTGTTTGGTGGTTTGTTGGTAGTTGCTGTACTGGCATTGCTAATGGCACGCTCGCTGCAGATCGATATTGTGGTGCTACTACCGTTTTGCCTCGCCGTTGCCATCATCTCGATTATCGGTGATCTCACAGTGAGCATGTTCAAAAGAAATGCAGGCGTAAAAGACAGTGGCCGACTTTTTCCTGGGCATGGCGGTCTACTTGATCGGATCGACAGTGTGGCAGCCGCAGCACCATTATTTATGCTGGGCATTAACTGGATAGGGTTGAAATGATAGCTGCCATTATTAAAATTGGTTTTCATTTTTCAGGGCTTAAGTTGTTGTGATCTTTGGCTGTTCTTAGGTACAACATCTCTCATCATCAGTCGGAACAGTATGTGATGCCACGTAAGATGGCTAATTAGATCAAATGGCACGGAGTACAATTTATCTATGGGCAATGTACTGAATAATTTAATTGCATTTATCGTTGCTATTAGTGTACTGGTTGCTGTTCACGAATTTGGGCACTACATTGTTGGACGTTGGTGTGGCATGAAAGTACTCAGGCTCTCAATCGGCTTTGGTAAGCCACTTTGGACTTGGATTTCCGGCAAGGATCGGACGGAATATTGTATTTCAGCGATACCACTTGGTGGTTATGTCAAGTTTCTAGATGAGAGAGAAGCACCCATCGACGAAGTTGATCGGGGACGGGCATTCAACCATCGACCCATTCCAGCACGCATTGCAGTTCTGCTGGCGGGGCCAGCTTTCAATTTTCTTTTTGCTCTGATCGCGTACTGGATATTGTCCATGCAGGGTGTTCCGACTCTGCGTCCAGTCATTGGACCGGTCT
>Ga0315338_1003911_pt1 | contig 12371 bp, 6 predicted proteins | sample ASW8metaG_FD_204518 | JGI IMG/M metagenome (GOLD analysis project Ga0315338, IMG submission 204518) | Ammonia-oxidizing marine archaeal communities from Monterey Bay, California, United States - ASW #8 | ecosystem: Environmental > Aquatic > Marine > Coastal | place: USA: California | collected... | reverse complement strand
CAAATTGTTATAAAGTAATCTACGGAAGTACAAAAGACAAAGTAAGCATTATTCTTGATAAATGTTCCACTGAAACAACTCATAAACGTATATATGCTCCAGCGATGCAACACGGTACTCAACATGAGGACAATGGGTGTAATATATTTCAAAAAAGAAGTGGGCGAAAAGTGCACGAATTCGGTTGTATGAGACATCCTCTATTCAACTTTCTTGGTGCTTCTCCAGATGGAATTGACGAAATGGGTGAAATGTTAGAGATTAAAATGCCATATTCTCGTATTCCACATGAAATACCAAAGAAAGATTATTACTTTCAAATGCAGTTACAAATGGAAGTATGTAATCTAGATGTCTGTAACTTTTTGGAATGTGTAGTGAAACCTTATAATTCGAAAGAAGAATATGAAAAGGATATTTTTGAAAATGGAAAAACAAAGAAAGAACGAGTGACGCATACAAGTAATGGGATGGAAAAGGGTGTAATGATGGAAGGGATTTCGCCAAGTACAAATAAATTCTTCTATAGATATTCATCACTTGGTATTATGCCAAATAAAATTGATGCTTGGCTTGTGAAATCTGAAGAAAGTATTAAGAAAGAAGCAACAAAAGAAGGATTTAATGATGTTAGAATCCGTCCAGTTTATTGGTATGCGAAAAAATACTCTTGTATCCGAGTCTATAAAGATAGTAATTGGATTACAAATCATATTGCAGAATTCCACCGATTTTGGCGGACAATTGAATATTATAGAGAAAATGGTGTTGAAAAACTGGAAGAGTTTGTGAATACAGGAAAAAGTGATTGTTTGCCGAAACACCCGGGTATTATTGACTTTCCAGATATGAAAATTCGCAAATCTAAAAATACGAAAACTGCAAATTTGTTTAAAAATAAATGTGTAATTGATGTAAGTGATGATGAGACTGATAGTAGTCACTCTAAAAATACGAAAAAACCGAAAATAAGGAAAAAATCAAAAGGAAACACAAAAAGTCCATTGAAAAAAGGTTGTCTGATTTTGTCCGATAGTGACGAAGACCTGTCTATTTTCTGAGTTTATTATGAAAAGTTTGCTATGTTAAAATTACATAAAGTTTATCTACATATTATACATATTAATATATATTTTTATTTATTTAAACAAACAATAGAATTTATATTCGTTTCGTTTCAATATAAATATTATGAGAATTCAAAGCAATCAAAGCAATCAAAGCAATCAAAGCAATCAAAGCAATCAAAACGATCAAAGTGATCAAAGTGATCAAAGTAATCAATCAAATGCCCAATATTTACAACACGTACATTCATTTAACGAGGGATATTCAAAAGCTTGTTTTGATATAGGATTTAGTCAAGGTTACAATTCGGGATATCAAGCAGGACTAAATCAAGGGTATTGGAATAGTCAAATACAAACAACAGAAGCATGTGTTGGTCCTGAATTTAATTCTCTACCACAAACGGAACAAGATGACCAAGATGACCAAGATGACCAATATGACCAAGACGACCAAGGTGAACAATGTGAACAATGTGAACAATACGACCAAGGTGAAATCCGTAACTCAATGGAAAATGTATTTGATGATAATATGGAAATTGATTTTGAATGGTGTTCGCAAGACAATGAGAGCGGAACACCTTTGTACGATACATCAACTATTTGGAATGTAGTTAAAACCGATGTGACTGAAACAGATGATTCACAACAAAGTAGTGACGTTAATTCCGTTTTTTTCAATTCAAATGAACCAATTTCTTGGAATGTAATTAAGGAAGAACCAAAATTAGAAGAGAATTATCAATATTTATTTGATAATAAATATACTGAGGATCCTTTCTGCGATTACAAGTTAGATTCTCAAATTTTTTCCAGTTTTTCGTGGGGGGATATTTTGACTCATAATATGGACATTTTTGAAAACACAGATACTCATTTTAATGACTACAAATACGAACAAATTCCATCAGAAGATACAAATCCAACACCTATTATACAGTCTTTGTCATCTATGCCACCAGCTCCACCTATCTTAGAATATTATTCTACATTTCCGGCAATTCAAGAAGACTCTGATGACGAGGAAGAATACAATGAAGAAGAAACTGAAGAAAATGAAGAAAATGAAGAAAATGAAAAAGATGATAATAATTCATGGGTATATATTGCCAAAACAGAAGAAAAGGCAAATGACTCTACAGACATAGATTCGTATTCGTTTAATTTCGATTCTTTTACGTCAGATGACGCACAAACAAAACCACAAACAGAATATACTTACACGGCAAAAACATGTGACGAAATTAGTTTAGATTCTTCTATCAGTTCAGAATCAATTTCTGGGGATGATATGAATGTTGTATCTTTTTCAATGCCATCCCTTCCGTCTTTACAACTTTCGTTTGATGATAGAAATGAACTTACATATTATGACGAAATTTATTGTAATCCTTATGATGAAATTTATTGTAATCCTGCTAGTCAATTGCCAAATTCTTGTCCTCCTCAATCTCCAATACAAAGAGCTACTAAAAAATAAAATGTACAAATGTACAAATGTATTACACAATGTATTGTGTTTTATAGATAATTCACATAAATTTTTATTCACTAGATTGAGCTTCTGATTTGATTCTTTTTTTGTCTTTAATTTGGCGAATACTAGGTTCTATGAGCAATTGCTGTGCCATCTTGGTTCTCTCTTCTCTGATTTTCTTTTCAGCAAGGACTTCAGGAAATTGCTTACCTTTTGTTTTATAATTACCGTACCAGTGATTGTATCTATTTTGATAATAATCTTTATCTAATTTATATTCATATTTTTCATCCAAATTTTCTAATTCAAGTCCAAAGATTTGACTGACTGGTTTGCTTACCTGATTCGTAATGTAATGTTCGTAATCAAGTTTTAAATTATTTTCTTTGATAAAGGATGGATGCTCAATACGATCACCTTGGAGCATCTTTTTCTTGTTACCTTCTACTTCAATATAAGCATATGGAAGGCGTTCATTAGACTTTGGTTTATTTCCTGGATCACGTTCTCCCATTCGATCTGCCAATACTTTATGTGCAATACTTCTAGGGTTTTTATAGAATGCACGGAGTTTTTTGGTAATTACAAATTTATCAAAGCCAAACTTGCCTTGCATTATTTTTCGGACATTGTGTTGTAGGAAATCAATTGCTGCTTGTAGATCTTTCTGTCCCATAATAATATCCAAAATACCACCAAATATGTACTTCACAATCTTGGCGTTATCACGTCTCTTCGTGACCAAACCCATACTTGTCTGTTTTGCTTTGTGGGGATTAAACTCATATTTGTCACCTGCATAACGTTTCTTAGAAATCAATACAAATGGCCAGAACGTTTTCTCATATTCTAGAACGTGAGGAAACTTAAATATAGGTGTAATATTGGTTTCAACATCAAGTGATATGTCAATAGAAGCCTTCACTGCTTCTCTATTGTAGATGTAATTTCCATCTTTATCTTTGATATTGTATAATACAAAGATAGAATCTGTATCACCATAGACTACATCTGTGCTTTCAATCAAAATGTCTTGTTTCTCACCATTCAAATTTGTATAGGTGAATGGTTTATTTTTATAATGTTTACGAGCATAATTTCCAGAGAATTCAAGAAGTCGCCTTCCTTCTGCAGTAGTGCTTGCGGCAATTTCAGGGCAATAGATTGGACTAACAGTAGCACCTAACAGACCATATACCGAGTTAGCACTTACCTTGTATGCCAACTGCAATCCATTGAATATTTCTTTTTCGAAATCAGTATAAGTATCAACACAAGTAACCACATCCTCAATATTGAAAGTGTGTTTGTCACCTTTGTGTGTCTTTACAGTTCCAATAACACCATCCTTATCTTTACTATAAGCACCGATAAATTCATCTCCATTTTTAAGAGTGACATTCTTGTATTTTGCTTGACCGCGCGTGCTTTTACGAGCAGAAAGTAATTTCATCAAAATACGAGGAACAATACCGCGGCTCTCTGGTTTGGAATAGGATTCATCCGGTTGCATTTCTTTTTCCAATTTGGGTTGAATGAATCTGTGAGTCGCTGAAATGACTTTTTGATTTACACCGTCTTTCATTTCCCATACATAAATTGGAATATCTTTATAATCAAGACCCATATCTTTTAATCGTTGCCCACCTTCTTCGCCTTGATAATATGGATCTTTCACGAGAGTTTCGTGACTCATATTACAATTGATAATAATACTGGGATATAGAGAACCGAAATCAAGAACCGCGACCGGTTTCTTCAAATAAATACCAGGTGTAGGTTTCAAGACAACCGCACCTGCATAAGAAGCATTGTCAGGTCTATATAATGTCGGTAATACGTAATCAAGGGAACGACATTCTTTCGAAAATAGACTGTATGTCTTTGCGGTTTGTCCTCTTGTGAAAATCCACAAGAACGGTACACAACATACATTTGACATACCAGTCTTATTGACAATTACTGTTAATTTTTGACAAAGTTCAACACATAAAACAACGTCCTTTACACAATATTTCGCAATAACACACCTTTGGACAGGACCTTCCTTTTGCATTCTGAAAATGTCTTGTGGTGATACATCATCTTTAGACATAGACCAAGAATATTTGTGCTCTTTTGCATTCAGGTCAATCTTACCTTTAATCTTAAACCCACTCCCGTCCTCTAAAATCTCGCTAATTTGGAGTTTTGCACCATCTCCATAATAGTCTTCTGTGTGACACTTAATATAACTGATTTTAATGTAGGATTCAGCGTGTAATCCAGTCGTAGAATTCGTCAATATGGTAGTATAATCTTCGTCTTCATTATAAATACAATCTTTAATTGCACCACGCATAAATACGGATGATACGTGGTCGAGAGTGTATCTGTCTAAGTTAATAGTGACGTCATCACGAACAACACGCATCAAATCAATTTGGACGCGACCGATATTATCGATGTCATACCAAATATTATCACCCAAAGCCGAGGACGACAGACGCTTCTCTTTTTTAATTGAATCTTTGTATTTAAAACGACCAAGTGTTCTATATTCTCTCAAAACACCAGTTGCCTCTGCTCGATCCCAAATATATGGGTAATCAAAATCGTAGTTATTCCAACCAAGAAGGCAATCTACATCTTCATCTCCCAGAAGTTGCTTCCATTTCATAATAAGTTCGCCTTCAGTTTCGCATCTCACCACTTCAACACCGGGAATGTCATCACAAGTTCCAAGTGTCAAGATGTGTTTTTTGTAAGATTCAGGTTCTCCTTGTCGTTGAAGACAGGTTCCTATTTGGATAATTGGGTCACCTTTAATAGGTGGTAAGTATTTATCCAATATTTCTTGGCATTTGTTGAGGGTTGCTTGTTTTTTTGCACTGAGTTCAGTTTTAGAACTATCTGTGTCATTTGTATAATCTTCACATATGAGATTACTGTTGATATATGTCGCACATTTACCAATTATTTCGGTTTTGAATTTATTAAATGCCATAATCTTGTATTTTTCCATATTATGATCAATGTAATCTCGCATTTTTTTGCTTGTTTTCTTCCTTTCATCTTCTATTTCCTCTTGTTCCAATTTGTCTTGAACGTGAGATATATAGGTATGCCCCTCGTCACTATCCGTTTGTTTTGATGAGGAAATATCATTATCATCATATTTAATTCTCAACTCATACAATTTGTTTATGTTTTTAAAATATACTTTTATATCCTTCATATTTTCAATTTCACTCAAAAGATCTTTTACCTTGTTTATAAATTTGCTTAGTCTCGTTCTCTTGTCATTTGGCATCCATTTTTCAGAATCATTTAGTTCTTCATCTTTAACAGATAAATTAGATGCTGTTTTATAGAACACTTTCGAAATATTGTTTTCTGATACAATATTATCAATTGTATCGTCATTATCGTGAATCATAGCTTGTGTTAGAAATTTGATGGTCCATTTCCTTGAATTTGATTTTCCTGGTATTTGTTTTTTTTTAATTTTATTTACGCGTTCTTCTTGTTCTGTTAATTTACATTTTTCCCCATTTGCCTTTGCTTCGTTTTTCTTCTGTTTTATTTTGTTTTTGAAGTTACGAATTTTGTACAAACGCTGATATTCTGTTAATATTTCGCGAACCGTCATAGTATATGTCTTATTTGCTTGTGGAAAGTCACCGTGACTACTATCACACTCAATATCATAAAAAGCCATTACCATTTTCGCAAGACCGTCTTTCTCAAGTGCTTTAATGTTCTTCCAATTGGTTTTTATGTCATATTTACATTTAGTCTGGAATTTGTTGGAGTCAGTCTTGATTGCCATATTGTAATTATCAATTTGTACCCATCCTGATCCTTTCACATTTGTATGATCGGTGAAACGGCAAATGGGGTTGATGTCTGCCTCATATAAATCAAAGATATGATCTTGGACGCAATCTTGAATGGTTACTTTTCTTGGAACACGATCCCATCCCCCAATAGAAGCATTTTCTTGGAATATCTTCTTCACGTGATTAAATGTGGATTTACTATGACATTTAATATGTAAGAATGGAAAATCTTTGTCGTTTGTGAATTCTTTTAGTACTTTTCTGTATCGTATTCCCAATTCTTCCACATTAATACCAAGATAATTATACATTTCGTCAATTAATTCATATCTTTCCATAGTTTTATAGAAATAGAACCAGCGATCAGGACATCTTTTTGCTGTATATAGTTGTTGATAAGAATTGATTGTTAGTTTTCCGTCTTTGATTGAATGTTTTCTCAACAAATTACGCACAATTTTTCGCATAGTATTATTGTCTATTTCATCGGATAATCCAATTAATTTTATATGAATTTTGTCAATAACTTCGGTTTCCAATTCATAACCAGAATAGGATAGTCCTTTCATCAGTTCATATTTGGTAATTTTATTGATGCAGATTGCCTTTTTATTTATGTAAAACTTGAATTTCTCAATAGCTGTATCTCGACATTTTTTAAGACACCCATTACAAGTTAATACATTGTTTACACAACCGTGATACATTAGGTTTGAACGTGTTTTCTTAATTTTCTTAGGAGTTCCGCGCATATTTAACCACAATTCTCTTAAAAACCATTCCTTGAATTTCTTAAATGGTTGTGATTTTTCGGTCCACTCTTCCGGTAATTTCACATACAAATATGGTTGGAAATCCTTTACTTGAACACTAATTGATTCCCCTTCATCTGTGCGTCCGAATAAATAGAGAACGTAGTTTGATTTACGCCTATGAAGCCACAAAGGTTTCACAAAATTCCACCAAGATAATACACTGTAGTTTGGTGCACTACCCTCTGGTTCCACATCGTTCTTTTCATATTGTTCGCCTAATTCTTCATTCGTTTGATCATGGTCGTAGTAATCGACAATTTGAAATTTGTGAATTTTGTTCATTTTAAAATATGTATTTGAAATGGTGATTGGTTAATTTGAACTGTGTAATAATTGAATTATGTATGTTTGATTTTAAGCAAATAAATAAAAATAAAATCAAATTTTGGAATATTAATTTAAAGATTTATTTCAATATCAATTTTATATAGTTATTTATATATTTATATATAAAGTCAATGAATCCTAACAATCGTAATAATAACAATCGTAATAATAACAACCGTAATAATAACAATCCAAACATTCCATATGGTCACCAATATATTAATGGGATGAATAGTTTACAACACAATTCATATACAAATCAGGTTCGTTCCAGAATGAATAATGAAATGCGACCACCTACACATCCAAATTATCAGCAAAGAGCGGGAGCATATTGTAATATAAATGAAAGAAGACCTCAATTCCAAGAACCATCACAACGAAATAATTACCAAACCAATCGTGTATTACCGCCAAGAGCTACGCCATATAATAACAATATTCAAAATGAAATATACAATACTATGATGAGTCAACAAGCAAATGAGCAAAATAGACAACAAATGAAATTACAAGAACAAGAGAGACAACAACAATATCACCAACAAAGACAAAAGGAACAAATGAGACAACAACAAGAAGATTTACAAGAACATCAGAGGCGTTTATATAAAGAACAACAGAGACAAGAGCGATATGAAAGGGAGTCTCAACAACGACGAGGGCGAGACCGAAAATTCCAGAACGTTGAAATGAAGCCAGAAAAAGTCAAATTTAGACGAGAATTAGATGAATTCGTAGAAGAAGGAAATGACCCATATGATATATTGGGGTTACCAGAAGAATTTTCCTTTGAACAGGTAAAACGCTCCTATAAAAAGAAGGCATTGCGGGCTCATCCAGATAAAGGTGGAAGTGAAATTGAGTTTGCTCGTATTACAAAGGCATATCTTTTCATAAAAGAAGAGTTTAGTAAACAAACGATGCAGAAACAATCATATGAATTGAAGAGAGATTACGAGTCTGAAATGGAAGTTATGCCTAAAATGAAGAACCGAGATTTAAGTGGGGAACGGTTTAACGCGAAAAAATTCAATAAAATATATGAGGATTATCGTATGGAAGATGTAAATGATGAAGGATATGGAAGTTGGATGACGGAACGATCCAATGCGAGAGAAGACATCGATATTAAGAATGTATTTGGAGATAGATACAATAAGGACGTATTCAATTCTACATTTGAAACCCAAGAAGTCGATGCTCAACATATGCAACTTGTAAAAGTAGCGGAACCTGCTCCTATGGCTATATCAAATCGCCTTAAATTCACTGAATTAGGTGGAAACAGACCAGATGATTTCACAAAATCTACAAATTTAAATGCAACAGGAGGACTTGGATTTTATGATTATAAAACGGCACATACGCAAAGTAAATTGGTTGATACGAGAAATGTCAAGGCACGTAAAAATTACAAGAGTGTAGATGATTATGAAAGAGACCGTAAAAATCAAAATTTTGATGAAACAGGAGATGAAATAGAATATAGAAAAAGACAAGCATATTTGAAAAAGAAAAAAGAAAGAGAACGTAGAAAGCGACTTGGCAAACACGACCGTTTAGCAGAAAAACATTTCAAAAAAGTAAACCGTCTTATGTTGTCTTCTTAATAATTTCAAATGTGTTACAATTATGGATTCATATAATATAACGATGTTATACCCATTCATTTAATATTTCGGATAAAATCACGAACCTTCATTAAGCATTTACCTAGCTTATTCTGTCCCCTCCAGTGTCCTATTGGTGTTCGTATAGCATCATACTTATTTAAACCTATACCCCAAATTCTGTCATATGGACTTGCTTCAACAAGAAGTTTGTCTTCTGTTGATAGAAGAAGTGTTTTCAATCTTTCGTTGTTTGTAAATTTGTGTAAACAACCTGTAAATACAATATTTTCACAGTGTTTCGACCATACTTTGTCATCGAAGTTTTTTACTTGCCTTCCATATTTCTTACATAATTTAGGGGAAGATGTTTGTAAAATAAGTTTTGCTCTGATATTATCTTTAAAAAGAATTGCTTTACAATACATCATATATTGCTCTGTGTTTTGAAATTTGAATTTAGGTAAAACCTTAGGATCTACAAATTCACAATGAAACCAATTACTGAATTCGCCGTAGTTGTTGTTTGGACCAAAGAAATAAATGGCATTTTTACGAACATCGTGTTCTTGTTTAGAAGTCATTTTACGTGTTAAAGTGTTTAAAACAACGAAATAAGCAACCAGTTACTTCGATAAAACAAATTTCAAAATTGTATATAATGTTGTGTTATATTTCAAATAATGTTTAAATACAATCAGATTTTAAATGTTCAAAGTTCAAAGTTCAAAGTTCAAAGTTCAAAAGTGACCGTGACCATAATGTCTGGTTTGTGATAAGTCTGGGTTACTATTACAGTTTTCAAAAAAGTTCCGCATATTATTTGGATTACCATCTGGTAAATAGTTTTTACATCCATCTACATCATTATATGTAATTAGTCCTATTTCTTTCAAATAGGATTTCGTTCCTTCATGTATAGGAATCAATGATTTTATGTTGTAAAATGAACTTGGCAATAGACTTTCAATTTGTCTTTCCGTTGTATCTTTATATGTACGGATCTTATAATAATCCATATTTGCTAATAAACCACCTATATCATCTTCTTCTACCTTTTTATTTATTTTTTTGAAATTTTTATGTAAATATTCTATATTTTCAAACAACCCATTTACAAATCTATATATAGTTGTATTATCTACCGATGAGTTGCAAACAATAGTTAAGGGGCACGAAAATACATCAAGCATACGTGTTTTGAATAATTCAACTTCATAATCCATTAAATTAAGAGATCCACGTGTATAATAAGGTGATTTCACGTGCAAATTCGCTAATTCTAAGTCTTCATTACCGATAAATTGAACTTTATATTGCTGATACAATTCTTTGATACGGTCATCTGGATGAACTATATTTGCAACTATTATATCAATTTCGCCGTTTTGAAATTGAGTTAATACGCCATCGTCATTAAATATATCTTCTTCTAAAACAGTTATGTTATCCATATTAAATTTATATAAATAGAGAATTTTCATTACTATATGATAAGTTGCTTTATCACTGTTATCAACTGCGATAGTTATAGGTTCAGAATAATCACGTATATTTCCGAGTGTAAGATGAATATATGAATTTACGTCACTTTCAGTTTCGTCTATTTTGAAATTACGATTTGCCATAAATAGAAGAGACAAGTCATTTAAATTACAGACAATACGAATGTCTTTGTTTTTTGAAATGTATGGTTCTTGTCCTTTATATAAATTTTCAGCCATTTCAAGTTGAGTAATACACATATCGCACTTATCTTCATCTAATAATTTCAAATTTTCAAAACTGCTACCTTGATTATTATATCTCAGCATTGGAAACTTATAAGAGTATGTTTTTGAAAAGTTTGAAATATATTCATTTTCATTTCCAACAGCAATTACAATAGGGTTCGTTACTTCTTTTTTAAGTTGAACGAGATGACTTCTATATGATGCAAAATGTTCATAAAAACGCTTGGTATATATTGAAAAAATGATTAATGAAAGTAGAATTACTACTAACACGAAAACATATTTGAATTCAAACATCTCAGTTATTTTGAATATATTATTTTATCCTATCTTTATAAATAACATATATTAAATAACTTATTATGGCAATTTTTGAAATATTTCAAAATCCATTATATATGTCTATATTGATATATATATTTGTAGTAGTTGTAATTATATATACTAAACCATCTATATTTTTTAATAATGAAGGAAAAATGAAGGAAACCGGATGTGGAGATGGGAAGGTAATTTTTTCTTTACCGATGGCGTTGGTTGTTTCCAGTATTTTTATCTATTTCATAATAAAAACTTTGAACAACTGAAGTTTGAAATTTGAAATTTGAAATGTAATTAATTTTATTTAAATGTATTTTTTTATATTAATTATTTATATTATTATAAATATAAAGATATGAAGTTTCTATTAACAGGTGGAGGAAAATGTAAATATTGTAAATCAGAAAAGACTACGAAAGTAAGATGTCCTTGGAATCCAGATGCTATAAGGAAAAATAAAACAGACCCAAAAAAACATCCAAACGCAAAGGGAGTTCCTACAGGATTTGCAGAAAAAGAATTGAAAAAAGCAGGTTTGTGGGACAATTTTAAGAAAGCAAGTGCTTCTAGTTCAAATAGCACTGATTCAAGTTTAAGTCCGCCAAAACAGGTAGCACCTAAAATCAAGAAATCTTCACCTAAACCTGCGGCGAAATCAACGCCTAAACCTAAACCTAAACCTGCTGCGAAACCAACGCCAAATAACAAATGTACCCCAGAAAAAGAAAAAATTTGCGAAGAAAAAAATAAAATTTGTAATCCTCAATCTGGTAGATGTAAAAAATCAAAGACTAAACCGAAAGTACCTTCACCTAAACCTAAATCCAAATCAGAAACGGATTCAACGTTATCTCCACTTGAAGACGAATTGAAAAAAATATTTCCAAAATCTCCTGAAAAAGTAAAAGTATTCTTGAGCTATATGAAATCTCCTATTTTAAAGGTATCTACGGAACCTGACATAAAATGGTCTTCTTTAATTGAAAATTTTAATGAAGAAATACCAGAGGATATTATAGGTTTGGAGTTTAAATCTAAATCGGCATCTTTCGTAAATAATAAAAACAAAAAACTTCCAACTTCGAAAACAAGTTTAAAATTTTCATTATTTAGCAATTTCTACGGAACATCCGGATATAACCAAAGTGTAGAAGAATTATATATATTTGATACCTACGTAAAACATACAAAAGG
>Ga0315338_1003910_pt1 | contig 12374 bp, 8 predicted proteins | sample ASW8metaG_FD_204518 | JGI IMG/M metagenome (GOLD analysis project Ga0315338, IMG submission 204518) | Ammonia-oxidizing marine archaeal communities from Monterey Bay, California, United States - ASW #8 | ecosystem: Environmental > Aquatic > Marine > Coastal | place: USA: California | collected... | reverse complement strand
ACCCGTTACAGCATCGGTGTCCTGCCGGCGCATATCGAGGCCAAGCGCTTCGCCGATCCCGCGCAGTACCGGATCAAGAGCGCCTATGAGACGGACACGACCAACCCGGGCCTGTGGTATGGCCCGTATCGGGTCACCGAGGTTTCGAGCGGCTCCCATGTCGTCCTCGAACCGAACCCGACCTGGTGGGGCAAGAAACCCGCGTTCAAGAAAGTCATCGTCAAGGCAATCGAGAAGACAAGCGCGCTGTCAGCCAACCTGCTGTCCGGCGATATCGACTATATCGCCGGCGAGTTGGGCCTGACGGTGGACGAGGCACTTGCCTTTGCGCCGCGCGCGAAGCGGAATTTCGATACGGTCTACAAATCCGGCCTGATCTACGAGCATATCGATCTGAATCTGGACAACCCGATCCTCAAGGACCGGCGGGTGCGGCGCGCGCTGCTCCACGCCATCGACCGGGAGGCGATCAGCCAGCAGCTGTTCCAGGGACACCAGCCGGTCGCGAACGGCCAGACAAACCCGCTCGACACGGTCTACGATCCAGATGTACCCAAATATCCGCACAACCTCGACAAGGCGAAAAATCTCCTCGGCGATGCCGGTTGGACGGTCCTGCGCGGCGGCATCCGCCACAACGCGAAAGGTGAGCGGCTGCAGCTCGACCTGATGACCACGGCCGGCAATAAATCCCGCGAGTTGATCCAGCAGGTGCTGCAGAGCCAGTGGCGTCAGGCCGGGATCGACATAAGGATCCGTAACGAGCCTGCCCGCGTCTTCTTCGGCGAGACGGTGAGCCGGCGCAAGTTCAAGCATATGGCCATGTATGCCTGGATTTCCGCGCCGGAAGGCGTGCCGCGATCGACCTTGCACTCAACCATGATTCCGGGACCGAGCAATGGCTGGTCGGGCCAGAACTATCCGGGTTTCGCCAACCCGGCGATGGACAAGGCGCTGGACGACGCGGAAACCGTCTGTGACGAGAAACCGAACCGTGCCATCTGGCGCGACCTTCAACGCGTCTACGCCGAGGAATTGCCGGCACTGCCGCTCTATTTCCGCGCCAACCCGTTCATCCTGCCGAAATGGCTGAAAGGCGTCATGCCGACCGGACACCAGTTCTCGACGTCGCTGTGGATCGAAAACTGGCGCGTCGCGAAGTAGCGCTAAATCACCGATGTTTCGCTACACCGCAGAACGCATATTTCAGAGCCTCCTCGTTCTGCTCGTCCTATCGTTCGCGGTCTATGGCCTGATCGGATTGATGCCGGGCGACCCGATCGATCTGATGATTCAGAGCGACCCCAATCTGAGCCAGGCCGACGCAAAACGCCTCAAGGCGATCCACGGGCTCGACCAGCCGCTTATCGAGCGCTACGGCGCCTGGCTTGGCAACGCAGCGCAGGGCGATTTCGGCTATTCGCGCAACCACAGCCAGCCGGCACTTGACGTTATCGCCAGCCGCATCGGCAGTACGGGACTATTGCTTGGGATTAGCCTGATCCTCTCGCTGGCGATCGCGATCCCAGTTGGTATATACGCGGCGCTGCATCCCTATTCGAAGACCGACTATGTCGTGAATTTGGTCTGCTTCGCTGGCATTTCCGTGCCGCCCTTCTGGCTCGCGCTGCTCTTCATCATCCTGTTCGCCGTCGTGCTGGGGTGGCTGCCGGCGGGCGGCATGGAAACGGTCGGCGATGGCGGTTTCCTCGATCGGCTGCAGCACCTGATCCTGCCGGTCGTCACCCTTACGATCGCGTCGGTCGGCGACTTCACCCGTTTTATGCGGGCCAGCATGCTGCAGACCCTGCGGCAGGATTTCATTCGCACCGCCCGCGCGAAGGGCCTGTCGATGACCCGCGTCGTCACCGGCCACGCGCTGCGCAACGCGCTGCTGCCGCTGGTGACTATCATCGCGCTCAGTTTCGGACGGCTCTTCTCCGGCGCACTGATCACCGAGACCATGTTCGCCTGGCAGGGCATGGGAAAAATGATTTACGACGCCATCCTCGGCAACGACTACAACCTCGCCCTAATCGGGTTGATGTTCGCCACCGCCCTCACCCTGATCGGCAATTTTCTCGCCGATATCGGCTATGTTTGGCTCGACCCGCGGGTCAGCCTTTCCGACCGGGCGCGCGCCGCATGAGCCGGCCGCAAAGCATCGCGTACCGGATGACGCGTCGCTTCCTGCAACACCGGCTGGCAGTGGCAAGCCTGCTGACCTTGCTGTTGCTTGGCCTGCTGTCGCTCGGCGCGCCCGTTGTCGAGACGACCCTGGGCCTGGACGGAGAGGCCACAAACCTGTTCCAGCGCAACCAATCGCCCTCCCTCGAACACCCACTTGGCACCGATGAAATCGGCCGCGATCTGCTGGCCCGGCTGCTACAAGGCGGCCGTGTCTCGCTGGCGGTGGCACTAGTCGCGGCATTCGCGTCGGCCGTGATTGGCACGACGGTCGGCGTCGTTGCCGGCTATTACGGCGGCCGCTTCGACGCGCTGCTGATGCGCTTTACCGACGGCGTCATCTCATTGCCGCTGTTGCCGCTGTTGATCGTGCTGGCCGCGATCGATTTGTCGAAGCTCGGCCTGCCGGACAGTGTCACGCAGTCCGAAGACGTCAGCCTCTACCGTATCATCCTGATCATCTCGCTGTTCGGCTGGACGACGGTGGCGCGGCTGGTGCGGGCGGAAACCTTGACCCTGAAACAGCGCGAATTCGTGCGCGCCGCCGTGGCGCAAGGGGCGACCGGCGGCCGCATCATGCGGGTCCACATCCTGCCCAATGCGATTTCGCCGATCATCGTCGCCACGACCCTGTCGGTCGGGAACATCATCCTGTTCGAGTCGGTCTTGAGTTTCCTCGGCCTCGGCATTCAGCCGCCGGTCGCCAGCTGGGGCAACATGCTGACCAACGCGCAGGAGTCGATCTGGTCCGACCCGCAACTCGCCGTTTGGCCGGGCCTGTTGATTTTCGTGACCGTGATCGCCTTCAACTTCCTGGGCGACGGCTTGCAGGACGCACTCGACCCCCGCGCCGTGGATTAGGTGAACGGAAGAGCGCTGCGCATTCGGGTCAAACCTTCCTCGATGACCGCCATCGACGTTGCGAAGGACAGACGCAGATAGTGCTCGCAGGATGGGCCGTAGTAGCTGCCCGGCGTCACAATAACGCCCGCATCGGCAAGCAGACGGTCAGCGACGGCAGCACTGCCACCCCAGCTTTCCGGGATCTGCGCCAAGGCGTAGAACGTCCCTTCCGGGACCGGACAACGAATGCCTTCGATCTGGTTCAACCCGCGCGAAACCGCCCTTCCGCGCCGCGCATATTCGTCGCGCATTCTCTCGACATAGGGCAGACCACCGTCGAAGGCGGACAGTGCGGCGTACTGCACAATGCTCGTCGGACAGCGTGTCAGGGTCTGGTTGATCTTCGTCACCACCGGCACCAGTTCCAGCGGCGCAATGCAGTAGCCAAGCCGCCAGCCCGTCATCGCAAAGGATTTCGAGAGGCTGGTGGCGACGATGGAGCGTGACGCCGAGCCGGCATCCAGAGCGGCAATCGACAAATGCCGGGCGCCGTCGAAGACGAGTTCGCTATATACTTCGTCGGCGACGATCCAGAGATCGTGCCGCGCGGCGATCTCTGCGATGGCCTCCAGCTCCTCTCGCGACAGGACACGGCCGGTCGGGTTCCACGGCGTGTTGACGACGATCGCTTTGGTACGGTCGGTTATCGCCGCGTCGATGAGACCTCCATCGACAGTAAAGCGCCCCTCGGGCGAAGGCATTGGCACGCCGACCGGAACACCGCCGCACAAGGCGACCATCTGCTTGTACGGGCTCCAGCAGGGTTCGATCACGACAACCTCGTCACCGGGATCGAGGAGTGCGCGGAATGTAATCGATAGCGCCCCATAGGACCCGTTAGTGACCACGATGTTTTCCGGATTCGCCGCGCTGCCGTGACGATCCCGCTCAAATCCTGCAATCGCCTCGCGCAGCGCCGGCAGACCCGCCGGATCGACATATTTGCCCCGGCCTTCGCGGATGGCTGCGATCGCGGCCTCTTCGACGGGCGGCGGCACGCCAAAGTCCGGCTCGCCGATCCCAAAGTCGACGATCCGAACGCCCTTGGCTTCGAGTTCATCGGCCTTGCGGCGCATCGCGACGACGGTGGAACCGCCAATCGATTGGGCAAATTTAGAGATTTCCGGCGGCATGCGTCTGGCTCACTTCTCGCTTTCGAAGCCAGACTATACAGACTAACAGCGCCACGACGCGAATGACCGTCCCCGCGCACGCTACCCTTGGGAATAAGCCGCAATATGGCCATAATCGCGCGCGAATCTTGTACCGGGAAATCGAGAAAGAGACAGGTATGAAAGTAACGGCCCTCGCGGTTGCAATAGCGTTCACATGCGGCGCGGCAACAACGGCTTTAGCCCTCGATTTCAACCCGCTATCGCTGCTCAAAGGCGCGGTCGAAGCGGTGGTCGAGGACAGAAGCACCGCGGATATCGCCAAGGACGCCGAAATAAAAACCAAAATCACGGCGAACGTGATCGACAAAATGGCGAGCGATGTCATCGCGATCAACGCGGACGTCTACGAACAGGACGTGATGATGACCGGCAGTGTCGAGACGAGCAAACAGCGCATCGAAGCGGGCGTACTTGCCCGTTCCGTCGAAGACGTGAAACGCGTGTATAACCACATTCTCGTACAACGCGACATCGACAAGCAGAAAGGTGCAGTGGAAAATTTCGTCGACGACACGGTTATCGAAAGCAAGACGAATGCCCTGCTACTCGATGCGAACGGCGTAAATGTGACCAACTTCCGATGGCGGTCGGTGGGGGGACACGTCTTCCTGTTCGGCCGTGCGCTGTCTCCCGCCGAACTGAACAAGGCCGTCAAGGTGGTGCGTGATATCAAAGGTGTATTGCGAGTCACGAACCGCGTGAAGATTAAGCCTAAATCCTGACCGGCTATTCCGCGCGTATCGAGAGACAGTCAATGGCCAAGATCTATTCCAAGACCTTCGAGTGGCGGTTCGCACAGCCGCCGGAAGCTCTTTGGCCTGCCTTGGCGGATACGGCGCGCTTCAACGAGGCAGCCGGCCTTCCAAAGCACCAGATCGAAGAGGTTCGGCAGCCAGACGGCTCTAACCGCTTTTTTGCGAAGGCGAGAAAGGGTCCGTTCAATCTGGCCTGGGAGGAGATTCCAGTCGAGTGGGTCGACGGCCAGTGGTTCCGTCACGACCGTGAATTTTCCAGCGGCCCTTTGAAGTTGCTATCCGCCACTTTGCGGCTCGAACCGGATGGCAAGGATGGCGCTCTGGGTCATTACGAATTGAGTGCCAGCGCGGCAAACCTGCTGGGTACTGCGATTTTGAATACGGCATTCTTCTCCGGCGCTGAGAAAAACTTCACGGCGCTCGCGAGAAGCGCCGAGGAATGGGCCGCAAACAACCGCGACATGCCTTTCGACGCGCCGGAAACGCAGTTGACGCCGGATGCCCGGCTCCGTCTCGACGGCATTCTGTTGCGGATCGAGGACTCGCAAAACGATCACGGCCTGGCCCGCAAACTGGCCGAATGGATGCTGAAGGCGCAAGAGGTCGATCTTGAACGTATTCGCCCGCTGGAACTGGCCCGCCGCTGGGACACGACCGACCGGCAGGCCATCGAAATGTGCCTGCAATCGGTAAAAGAAGGGCTGTTGGAAATGCGGTGGGATCTGCTTTGTCCACGCTGCCGTGGCGCGAAACTAACCGCCTCAACCCTCGACCAACTACCAAAAGGCGCGCACTGCACGTCCTGCAACATCGATTACGACCGCGATTTCGCACGCAATGTCGAGCTGACATTCCATCCCGCACCCACGATCCGCGAGATCATAAGCGGCGAATTTTGTCTTTTCGGACCGATGTCGACGCCGCACGTCAAGGTCCAGATCGCGCTAGCGCCTGGCGAGACTAGATCCGTGCCGGCAGACCTGCCGTCGGGGGACTACAGGCTGCGCACGTTGGAAATCGGCAGCCAAGCCGATATCACCTATGAGGGCGGCCCTTTTCCAAGCGCAATAATTGGCAACCAGAGCGTAACAACCCGTGATAGCGAGCAGACGGGAATCGTATCCGCTAGCAACGAGATCGATCGCCGGCGAACCTTGATTGTCGAATCGCGCGAATGGGTCGGCGAGGCGCTCACGGCGGACCGGGCAACGACCTTGCAGACATTCCGCGACCTGTTTTCCAATCAGGTACTTCGCCCCGGCGACGAAGTCGGCATCTCTCAAGTGACGTTGATGTTTACCGACTTGCAAGGGTCGACAGCGCTATACGAACGAGTCGGCGACGCCGGCGCCTACCATTTGGTACGCGAACATTTCGCTTTCTTGGCGACAGTCGTTCGGGAGCGCAACGGCAATATCGTCAAAACGATCGGCGACGCGGTCATGGCCGCTTTTATCGACCCCGCGGACGCGGTTAGAGCCGCCCTGGAAGTACAGCGCACCGTCGCAGGATTCAACAAATCGCTGGAAGGCGAGGACCTCGTGATCAAGCTCGGCGTTCATTGCGGATCGTGCATCGCCGTTACGCTCAACGAGAGGCTCGACTATTTCGGCTCGACAATCAATATGGCCGCCCGATTGCAAGGCGAGAGCGACGGCGGCGATATCGTGATTTCAGAAGATCTGGCTAGCGACCCGGTCGTTTCGACGATCCTGGCGGATTACACCCTGACGTCCGAAAGCCGCGAATTGAAGGGCTTCGACGAGCCGATTCAATTCCTGCGCCTCACACCGCAGGCGCTACTCGAATCAGGCACCGCCCGCAAAAACTAGAATAGACCGCGCAATAGCGCTTCGCGTCGCCAATCGCTATGGTGTCCTGGGGTAGAGATCGATGAAAACATGCAGAAGGATGCAAGCATGTCTGAGACGATCCGCGCCTTTTTTCACGAGCCAACCTGTACTGCAACCTACGTCGTCGAGTCGGAAGGACGCGCCGCGATCATCGATTCGGTGCTCGACTACGACCCGGCGTCGGGTAAGACGGAAACCCGGGCCGCGGACGAAATCATCGATTATTTGCGGCGGGCGGAGCTAACCGTCGATTGGATATTGGAGACGCATGTCCATGCCGATCATCTGACCGCGGCGCCTTACCTCCGTGATTCCGTTGGCGGCAAGGTTGGGATCGGCGAAAACGTCTGCGCGGTGCAGAAAACGTTCCAGGAAATATTCAACCTGCAGGACGGCTTCACACCGGACGGCACGCAATTCGACCATCTTTTCGCCGACAATGAGAAATTCGAGCTCGGTGGCGTGACCGGCTTTGCAATGCACACGCCGGGACATACGCCTGCCTGCGTCAGCTACTGTATCGGCGACGCGATATTCGTCGGCGATACGATCTTCATGCCGGATTTCGGCACCGCCCGATGCGACTTTCCCGGCGGCGATTCTCGAATACTGTACGGTTCGATCAAGCGAATCCTCGGCCTACCTCCGGAGACGCGCGTTTTCGTCGGCCACGACTATGCGCCTGGCGATCGAAGCTTCGCGTGGGAAAGTACGGTGGCGCAGCAGCGCTCCGGAAACAAGCATGTTCGTGACGGCGTCGACGAGGCATCGTTCGTCGCGATGCGCAGCGCCCGCGACGCGGAACTTAAGTTGCCGGCACTCATTCTGCCATCGGTGCAGGTGAACATCCGTGGCGGTGCGATGCCGCCGGCCGAAAGCAACGGCCTGTCCTACTTGAAAATACCGTTGAACGCGTTTTAGCGACTAGAGCAAATCGAGGTTTGTCGGAATCGCCAAAAGCGATTCCGACAACCGCGTGAATTTGCTCTACTAAACCTGATCCGGTCTATTCAGCCCAGTAAGCGATCTGGCGCGATATCTTCCGGCGATATATTGAAAGCGGCGAAGCCGTCGGGAAGCATTCCGTCGACGATCAAGCTGGCAGCGGCCGCCGACATCGCGGGCGAGGTTTCGATCCCGTATCCGCCCTGACCGGCGAGCCAGAAAAATCCGTCCGCATCCGGCGCAAACCCAACGACCGGCGTCTTATCCTCCGCGAAGGTGCGCAGGCCCGACCAGCGATGGCTGATACGGCCGACTTTCAGCGCCGACGCCGATTCGATCCGGTCGACCGCAATCGCGATATCGATCTCCTCCGGTTGCACGTCGCATGGCTCGATCGGTGTCTCGTCCGCCGGCGAGCCGAGCAGCTTACCGGCATCCGGTTTGAAGTACCACTGCTCGTCCATGTCGATGACCAAGGGCCAATTTTCGCTTTTCTGTTCGGGCGGCGGATCGAACAGCATCGCGGTACGGCGCTTCGGAACCAGTCCTACACGCCGAACGCCAGCCAGCTCCGCAACGACATCGGCCCAGGCTCCTGCGGCATTGACCACGACAGGCGCCCTGTAGGTGTCGCCGCCACGCGTTTCCGCGAACCAATCGTTTCCGTCTCGGGTTAGCGCCGTCACCTCCGCGTTCGTCACGACGGTGCCGCCCCGCGACCGAAACCCGCGCAGAAACCCGCCATGCAGCGCGTGGACATCCATGTCGGTCGATTCCGGTTCCAGCAGTCCGTATTGAAAGGCGTCGGGCCGCATCACGGGAACCAAACCGCATACATCGGTCTGGCTCATCATATGAACCGGAACGGTCTCGCTGGCAGCGAACTTCGCGAACGCTTCCATCTGCGGCCGTTGCGCCTCGGTGACGATGAAAAGCGCACCGCGCGGGCTCAAAATTTTAGATTCTGTAAATCCGTCAGGTGGGCTCTCGAGGAACGGCTTACTGAGCCGCGCCAAAGACCGGATGACAGAATTGCCGTAGAGCTCGGTAAATTGCGCGGCGGAGCGGCCTGTCGAGTGGTAACCCGGCTGATCTTCGCGTTCGAGAACGATGGTCTTGCCATGTTCCGACAAGGCATACCCGGCGGAGGCACCGGCGATTCCGCCGCCGACAATCAGGAAGTCGCAAGCCTCCGTCATTCCGCTGGCCGGGGCGCGGTTTCCGTATCGAGCGCCGGGGCGCCGCGATTTTTCTCCAACACGCCGACAAACAAACCGAGCAGCGGCGGCACGATCGCCAGCGTCAGGATCGCCGACAAGGACAGGCCGCCGATGACGACCGACCCGAGTCCTCTATAAATTTCCGATCCGGCGCCAGGAAACAGCACGAGCGGCAGCATACCGATCACGCTTGTCAGCGTGGACATAAAGATCGGCCGGATCCGGTTCCGGGTCGCTTCGACAATCGCCTCGTCATGCGCCATGCCTTCCTCACGGATATGGAACAGCGTCTGGTGCACCAGCAGGATCGCGTTGTTCACCACGATGCCGATCAGGATAACGAAGCCGAGCAAGGTCAGCATGTCGAGCGGCTGGAAGTAGAACTGGTTCAAAATGACAAGTCCCATCACACCGCCGGCGGTCGCCAGCGGCACCGAGAGCATGATGATGAACGGGTAGAAGAAGCTCTCGAACAAGACCGCCATCACCAGGAAGACGATCACGAGCGCCATCAACAGATCGACCCGCATCTCGTTCCAGGTCTCGACCATCTTATCGGCCGCGCCGGAAAAACGCAGGCGCACGCCCGGCGGCAGTCCTTCCTCGTTCAGCTTATCGACGACATTCTTCTGAAGTATTTCGAGCGCCTCGCCCAAGGCGAGTGTCTCCGTCGGTTTCAATTCTATGGTTACCGTCCGCTCACGTTCGACATGCCGAATCGACGTCGGGCCCGACGTCACGACGACTTCGGCCAGCGACCGCAGCGGAATGATAGCGCCCGACTGGGTCACGATCGGTAGATTTCCGATTCCCTGGGTTTCGCTGACGATCCCGTCCGGGCCGGCCAGCATCAAATCCATCCTGTCCGAGCCGGCGGTGAACTCCAGAACGCGGAGCCCGTCATTGAAGGCATCCACGGTATCGCCGAGTTCGCGTGCCGTGACGCCATTATCCGCCAACCGGACCGGATCCGGTATAATGCGCACTTCAGGCGCGCCAAGCTCCAACCCGGGACGCGGCCTGAGCTGATTGCCTTTCGACCGCGGCAGCGCCTGGCTGATAAGGCCGACCGCACGTTGCGCCACATCGATAACCGACTGCAAATCGGGCCCGGAAATGTCGAGATCGATCGAACGCGCGCCGCGCACGCCGCGGCCGAAAATCGACCGTTGCGACATGCTCCCGAAGGTGCCCGGTTCTCGAAATACCGGCTTTGAGAGGACCGGAATCAGTTCGCCGACCCGCCGTCCGTCCATGGCACGCGCACCGACGATCGTCAGTTCGCGGAAAGTAACGAAGAAGAAATGCTCCATTTTCGGCGGTTCGCCCGGTTTCGACTCCGGACCGGTTTCCGACGCCCAATGTGGCCGGACCGCGTTCTCGAGATCTTTCGCGATATCGGACGTCGTTTCCAGATTATATCCGGGCGGCGGCACGATATAGCCGATGATCAGGTTGCGGTTGCCTTTCGGCAGATATTCCAGCTTCGGCAGGAACTGCCATGTGGCTGTACCGGTAATCACCGTCAGGATCACGACGATCGACACCGCGAGCACTTTGTTGCGTACCACGGCGCGCGACAACCCGGTCGCCATCGAAACGAACCAGCGGCCAAACTCATCGATGCCTGGCAGATATAAGCCTGTTCCTCTTGCCTGGACGCCATGCCTCAACAAACGCTGCGACAGCGCTGGGATGACGGTGATCGAAACGATCAGCGACAAAAGAACAGCGACGGAGATCGCAACGGCGATATCGCGGAAAAGCTGCCCGACATCGAGCTGCATGATGAGTATCGGGATAAATACCATTACCGTGGTCAAGGCCGAGACCAGGATCGCGCCCCAGACCTGCTGTGCCCCGCGATGGGCCGCTTCTTTGACGGGAACGCCCTGTTCGCGCAGCCGATAGATATTCTCCAATACGACGATCGCGGCGTCGACGACCATGCCGACCGCGAACGCGATTCCGGCCAGGGACACGACGTTTAAGGATCGGCCGAGAGCAGCCATCGCGACGAAGGAGGCGATGACGGAAACCGGTATCGCCAACGCGATGACGAGCGTCGCCCGGCTTGAGCGCAGGAAGGTCAGCAGAATTAAGACCGCCAGCGTGCCGCCGACCCAAATATTCTGAATGACCAGATCGATCGACGACTTGATGTAGATGGTCTCGTCGTAGAGCTGCTCGATTTCCAGTCCCGCGCGCGGCAGAATGCTTTGCGAAAGCTCCGCGACCGCTTCGCGCAGCCCCTGCATCGTCTCGATGACGTTCGCACCGGTCTCTCGCTTGACACTCAGCGCGATCGCCTCGACCCCGAGCGTTCGAATGCGCGCAATCGGATCCTTATTGTCGAAGCGGACTTCTGCGATATCACCCACCGTCACGCGGCCGATTCTGTCGCCGCCCATGATGGTGGAACGCAACAGGACAGCTTTGACCTGGCCGGGCGTCTTGAATTCGTTATCGGTGCGGACAGTGTAGCGCCGCTTACCCTCTTCCACGTCTCCGCCGGTAATCGATGCATTCGCCGCGCGTAGACGGTCGACGACCTGTGGCACGGTCAGGCCATAGCGCGCCATCTTGGCGGGGTCGACGATCACACGCATCTCGCGCTCGCCGCCGCCATAGACATCGACCCGGCCGATGCCCGCGACCCGCTCCATCCGTTCCTTCACGACATCGCTGGCGAAGTCGCCGAAAGTGTGGATCGGTTTGCTGTTTTCAGCGGTCCTCGTCAAACGGAACCAGGCGATAGAATTGTCGTCAGCGCCCGATGTCCGCAGCGTCGGCTCGTCCGCCTCGGCCGGGTATCCGTTGACGCGATCGAGACGGTTGGCCACCAGAAGCAGGGCTTTATCCATATTCTGGGCGACTTCGAACTCGAGCGTGATTTCGCCGTTGCCGTCCCGCGCTCGCGCAACCAGGCGCTTCAGGCCTTCGAGCCCCTTTAGCGCGTCCTCCTGGCGATTGATGATCTCCCGTTCGACCTCCGCCGGCGCGGCGCCGCCCCAGTTGGTTGACACCTGGATGACCGGACGCCGCAAATCGGGGGTCAACTGAATCGGAATCGTATTAAGCGCAACCAACCCAAAAAGGACCGCAAGAATTACCGCCGCCATTACGGCGACCGGTCGTTCGATTGCGAGCTTAATCAGGTTCATCGTCAGCTCTTCTTACCCGACGGCGCAGGCGGATTACCGTCGCTTTCCTTGATCATACCCTTATAGGTAATTGCTTGACCGGGCCGGAGCCGTTCGTTGCCCCGCACCACGACCAGATCGCCTTCGCCCAAGCCCTGGACGACCTCGAACCGATTGCCGATCGCACTACCAA
>Ga0315338_1003908_pt1 | contig 12376 bp, 9 predicted proteins | sample ASW8metaG_FD_204518 | JGI IMG/M metagenome (GOLD analysis project Ga0315338, IMG submission 204518) | Ammonia-oxidizing marine archaeal communities from Monterey Bay, California, United States - ASW #8 | ecosystem: Environmental > Aquatic > Marine > Coastal | place: USA: California | collected... | reverse complement strand
CAGGCCACCGCGATCCGCGACGGCGATCACTACGTACTGAACGGACAGAAGACCTGGGCGAGTCGCGGCGCTTTCGCGCACTGGCTCTTCGGCATGTTCCGCTCGGATCCCGATTCGACGCGGCATCAAGGCCTGACCTTCATCCTGGTCCCCCTCGATACGAAGGGCATCACCGTGCGGCCGATCGAGAAGCTGAATCACAAGAAGGCCTTCGCCGAAGTCTTCTTCGACGATGCTCGCGTGCCGGTGGCGAACCAGCTAGGCGACGAGGGCAAGGGCTGGGACGTGGCCATGGCGACCGCCGGTTTCGAGCGCGGGCTGATGCTGAGAAGCCCGGCCCGATTCCAGGACACCGCGCACAAGCTCGTGCAGCTCTACAAGAAGACGGTCGACGAAGGTCGTCCGATCGCGCCCGGGCTGCGTGACACGGTCGCCGAGTGCTGGATGCAGGCAGAGGCGTACGCGCTCAACACCTACCAAACGGTTTCTCGCTTGATGGCCGGCGGAAAGATCGGCGCAGAGTCGAGTCTGAACAAGATCTTCTGGTCGGAGCTCGACGTGCGCATGCACGAGACGGCGCTGGAACTTCTCGGCCATCGCGCGGAACTCCTGCCCGGCGCGAGCGAAGCGGCGGACATCGGCGGCTGGCTCGACGGCTACCTCTTCGCCCTGGCCGGTCCGATCTATGCCGGAACGAACGAGATCCAACGCAACATCATCGCCGAGCGCATCCTCGGCATGCCGCGGAAATAGCCTCGCCATGCAATTTCAGTTCGACGAAGACCAGCTGCTCCTGCGCGACACCATGCGCGATTTCCTCGATGCGGAATCGCCGGTCGAGCGCGTGCGCTCGCTCTGGGAGACGGAGACCGGACGCAGCACGGAACTCTGGACGAAGCTGGCCGAGATCGGTCTGCCCGGACTCCTCGTCCCCGAAGAGTACGGCGGTCTCGGGCTCAGCGAAATCGACTCGGTCCTCGTCTTCGTCGAGATCGGGCGCGCCGCCCTCGCCGAACCCCTGGTCTCGACGGCGGCCGTGGCCGTGCCGCTGCTGGTCGAGTCTGGGAACAGCTCGGTCGCAGCGGAGTGGCTTCCCAGGATTGCCGGGGGCGAAGCGATCGTCGCTGTGGCGCTGTCGGGCTCGCCTCTGGTCGCGGACGCACACATCGCTGACCTGTTGATCCTGCGCGAAGGCGACTCGCTTCGCGCCGTGCCGAGGGACGCCGTCCAGCTTACGCCGCAACCTTCGAACGACCCTTCACAGAAGCTCTTCACGGTCGAAGTCGACGCCGGCTCGGGTGTCGTGCTCGCAATGGGTGACGAGGCCGATCGCCTCGAAGCGGCGGCCATCGATCGCGGCGCCCTCGCCTGCGCGGCGCAACAGCTGGGCGCCTGTGAAAAGATGATCGACCTGTCCGTCGAATACTCGACGGAGCGAAGACAGTTCGGCGTGCCGATCGGAAGTTTTCAGGCCGTGAAGCATCTCGTGGCGGACCGGAAGGTCGCGCTCGAATATGCCCGGAGCCACGTCGAGCGCGCGGCCCATTCGGTCGCGAACGCTCAGGATACTCGCGCAGTCGACGTCTCGATGGCCAAGATCAGCGCGAGCGAGGCAGCCGTCGACGCAGGGCGTGTGTCGCTGCAGGTTCATGGGGCTCTCGGATATACGTGGGAGCAGGACCTTCACGTCTGGATGCGGCGTGCCTGGACCTTCGATCTCGCCTGGGGCGATCAGACATGGCATCGCGCGCGACTCGCCGGCGCGCTCTTCGAGGCAGAGACGCCTGCACGCAGCTTCGGGTACAGCCCACCCGCAGCCTGAGGCCACACCTTCGGCGGTGGTACCCTGCAGAGGCGGCCTCGAAACGCGAGCGGGACGATGACGACGATGACCGGACGGACGATGGCCGGAAGATGACCGGAAGAAGATCAGAAGCGGAACAAGGAGCGAGAAGATGACCGAGAAGAAGACGCGCGTCCCCGCCATCGAGGGCTGGCTCTCGATGGACGAGAAGAACCCGCGACTGCTTGGATACAAGGATGAATCGAGCGGGAGTTTCTTCTTCCCCAAGGACGTCGCCATCAGTCGTGCTCCCGGACATGCGGACGCCGAGCTCGTGCCGGTCGAACTCTCCAACCGCGGCAAGCTCTGGTCCTACACGACCAATCACTATCAGCCGCCCGAGCCGTACATGTCGCCCGAGCCGTTCGTGCCCTACACGGTCGCGGCCGTCGAATTGACGGCGGAGCGGATGATCGTCCTGGGACAGCTCGCCGATGGCGTGGACCCCAAGCAGATCGAAGTCGGCCAGGAGATGGAGCTCACCCTGGGCACTCTCTACGAGGACGACGAGAACGAATACATCATCTGGAAATGGAGGCCGGTGGCGGCCTGAACCTCGGGACGGCCCGAGCGGCCGAGTCTCGAAAGATCGATCGGTCCGCGTCGAAGGGCCCATACAGTCGAAGCAGTCGAAGTCAGCGCAGCAGGAGTCAATGATGAGCAAGAACGATGTCGCGATCCTCGGAGCGGGGATGCATCAGTGGGGCAAATGGGGACGGAACTTCGTCGAGTACGGCGTCGTCGCCATCAAGGATGCGATGCAGGACGCAGGCCTCGAATGGAAGGACGTCGACTTCATCGTCGGCGGTGACACCATGCGCAACGGCTATCCCGGCTACGTCTCGGGTGCGACCTTCGCCAAGGCCATGGGCTGGACGGGTATCCCCATCGCCAGCTGCTATGCCGCCTGCGCGACCGGAGCCCACGCCATCGAGATCGCACGCACCCGGATCCTCGCCGGCATGGCCGACGTGGTGGTGGTCGTCGGGGCCGATACGACGCCCAAGGGATTCCTCGCCCCGAACAAGGGCGAGCGCACCCTCGATCCCGACTGGCTCCGCTTCCGCCTTCTCGGTGCGACGAACCCGACCTATTTCGGGCTCTACGCCCAGCGACGCATGGATCTCTACGGCGCTACGGAGCATGACTTCGCACAGATCAAGGTCAAGAACAGCCGACACGGACACGCCAATCCCAAGGCGCGCTACCAGAAGGTCTTCACCGAAGAAGAAGTGCTCGCATCACCCTACGTCGCAGAGCCGCTGCGGCTCTTCGAGATCTGCGCGACGAGCGACGGCGGCGCGGCCCTCGTCCTCACCTCGATGGATTTCGCGAAGAAGCACGGCGTGAAGAACCCCGTACGCGTCTCGGCCGTCTCGACGGTCTCGCCGACCTTCCCGAACACGACGATCGACATGCCGGACTTCTCGACCGACTCGGCTGCGGGCATCCCCGCGCCTGATCGCGGCTTCAAGGACTCGATCTCGTACGCGGCTTACCAGGAAGCGGGCGTCGGCCCCGAGGACCTCGACCTCGCCGAGGTCTACGACCTTTCTTCAGCGCTCGAACTGGACTGGTACGAGAACATCGGACTCTGCAAGCCCGGCGATGCCGAAAAGCTCCTGCGAAGCGGAGACACCGCGATCGGCGGGCGGATCCCCGTGAACGCGAGCGGAGGACTCGGTTGCTTCGGCGAAGCCGTCCCGGCACAGGCCATCGCCCAGGTCTGCGAACTCACGTGGCAGCTCCGCGGCCAGGCCGGCGAACGGCAGGTCGAGGGGGCCAAGGCCGGCATCACCGCCAACCAGGGACTCTTCGGGCACGGATCCTCCGTGCTCTGCACCCGTTAGTCCGAAGGAGACGTCGGCCCAAACGCGCCGACCCATCCAGCACGACGCGCAACCCGACGATCCAGCGTCGAAAGATCAGAGGAGAACGAACATGGCAGAGGCATATCTCATCGACGCAGTGCGCACGCCCGTAGGCAAGCGCGGGGGCGGTCTGGCCGGTGTGCATTCGGCGGACCTCGGTGCGCACGTCATCAAGGGCCTCACCGAGCGAACCGACTTCGACCCGGGCGCGGTCGACGACGTGATCTTCGGTTGCTGCGACACGATCGGCTCCCAGGCCGGCGACGTCGCGCGAACCTGTTGGCTCGCGGCGGGTCTGCCCGAACATGTCCCCGGCGTGACGATCGATCGTCAGTGCGGCTCCTCCCAGCAGTCGGTGCATTTCGCGGCCCAGGCCGTGATGAGCGGAACCGCCGACCTGATCGTCGCCGGCGGTGTGCAGAACATGAGCCAGATCCCGATCTCGTCGGCGATGACCCTGGCCGAGGGCCTCGGCTTCACCGATCCCTTCTCGGGATCCAAGGGCTGGGTCGAGCGCTACGGACTGCAGGAAGTGTCCCAGTTCCGCGGGGCCGAGCTGATCGCCGAGAAATGGGACATCTCGCGTGAAGACATGGAGAGCCTGGCGCTCGAGAGCCACGCCCGCGCCTTCGCGGCGACCGAGGAAGGCCGGTTCAAGGACGAGATTCTGCCCCTCGCCGGAATCGAACACGACGAAGGCATGCGTCGCTCTACGCGGGAAAAACTCGAGAGCCTCGCCCCGCTCGTCGAGGGCGGTCGCATCACGGCCGCGCTCGCGAGCCAGATCTCGGATGGCGCTTCGGCCATCCTCGTCGCCTCGGAACACGCGGTGAAGGAGCATGGTCTGAAGCCGCGTGCGCGCGTGCATCACATCTCGGTTCGCGCCGACGATCCCATCTTCATGCTGAGCGCGCCGATCCCGGCCACGAAGCATGCCCTCGCCAAGGCGGGCATGAAGAAGGAAGAGATCGATGTCGTCGAGATCAACGAAGCGTTCGCGCCAGTCGTCCTCGCCTGGCAGAAGGAACTCGACTGGGACCTCTCCAAGGTGAACGTGAACGGCGGCGCGATGGCGCTCGGTCACCCGATCGGTGCGACCGGCACGCGACTCATGACGACGCTGCTGAACGAGATGGAGCGCAGCGGCGCCCGGTACGGAATGCAGACGATGTGCGAAGGCGGCGGACAGGCCAACGTCACGATCCTCGAGAGGCTCTAGAGCGATGGCTGGAACATGTGAAGGTCGGGTGGTCATCGTCACCGGCGCGGGCGGCGGCCTCGGTCGCGAGCATGCCCTCGCCTTTGCCGCCGAGGGAGCGCGCGTCGTCGTGAACGATCTCGGCGTCTCGAACCACGGCGAAGGCGGCTCCCAGGCGCCCGCGGATCGCGTCGTACAAGAGATTCGGGACGGCGGAGGGCAAGCCATCGCAAACGCCGACAGCGTCTCCGATTTCGCGGCGGCCGGCCGGATGGTCGAACAGGCCCTCGACAGCTTCGGTCGCCTCGATGTCGTCGTGAACAACGCGGGATTCCTACGCGATCGCATGTTCGTCTCGACCTCCGAAGAGGAATGGGACGCCGTCGTCGACGTCCATCTGAAGGGTCATTTCTGCGTGTCACGACATGCGTGTGAACACTGGCGGAACCGATCGAAGGGCGGCGAGACGAACGACGCCCGGATCATCAACACGAGCTCCGGCGCCGGCCTGCAGGGCAGCGTCGGACAGGCGACCTACTCCGCCGCGAAGGCGGCGATCGCGACGCTGACCCTCGTGCAGGCGGCCGAACTCGGTCGCTACGGCATCACGTCGAACGCGATCGCGCCCGCCGCGAGAACGCGCATGACTGAGGCGATCTTCGCGGACATGGCCGCGCCCGAAGACGGTGGTTTCGATGAGAACGACCCGGCCAACATTTCACCCCTCGTCGTCTGGCTCGGCAGTCCCGAGTCGCGCGACGTGAGCGGGCGCGTCTTCGAAGTGAAGGGCGGTTCGATCGGCGTCTCCGATGGCTGGCGTGACGGACCGACCTACGACAAGAAGTCGAAATGGGCACCGGACGAAATCGGCGCGGCCGTCGCGAAGCTCATCTCGAGCGCGCCCGAGCCGCAGAAGGTGTACGGAAGCTAGGCGATGGATCTCCGTCTCAACGAAGTCCAGATCGACCTACAAGAGAGCGCCCGGAGCTTTCTCGCGGAGCAGTTCGGACCGGACGAGATCCGCGCGGGCATGTCGAGCCCACTCGGCTACGACGAGGGGCTCTGGCGCAAGATCGCCGAGGAACTCGGCTGGGCGGCCATCCACATTCCAGAGGCGTATGGTGGGCTCGGACTCGGCCAGGTCGACCTCGTGGTCCTCCTCGAGGCGATGGGCGAAGCGCTCCTCTGCGCGCCCTACTTCTCGACCGTCGCCGTCGCCGCCAATACGATCCTCGAACTCGGGAACGAGAATCAGAAGCAGGAATGGTTGGGGTCGATCGCCGAAGGCCGATGCACCGCCACACTCGCCTTCGCCGAACGAAGCGGTCGCTGGGATGCGGACGGTATCGAGACGACAGCGACACCGGATGCGGACGGCTTCCGACTGAACGGACACAAGGCCTGGGTCGTCGACGGACATTCATCGGATTGGCTCTTCGTCGCGGCACGCGCGCCGGGATCGAGCGGAACTTCGGGACTCTCCGTGTTCGCGCTGCGTCCCGAGACCGAAGGGCTCTCGACGAAAGTCCTGCCTACGATGGACCAGACTCGCAAACTCGCGGAGATCGAACTGAACGACGTCCGGGTCGAGGCTCGAGCACTCCTGGGTGACGCGGGGGCAGCATGGCCCGGTTTGCGGCGGAATCTCGATCTCACCGCGATCGCACTCGCGGCCGAGCAGGTCGGCGGCGCACAGCGATGTCTCGACCTCTCCGTCGCGCACGCCCGGGAGCGAGAACAATTCGGGCGACCGATCGGCTCGTTCCAGGCGATCAAACACAAATGCGCCGACATGTTCGTCGAGATCGAGGCGGCGCGATCGGCGCTCTACTACGCCGCGTGCATCGCCGACGACGAGAGCGACGACCTCTCGACGAACGCCTCACTCTGCAAATCGTGGTGTTCCGAAACCTACTTCCATGCCGCGGCCGAATGCATCCAGATTCATGGCGGCGTCGGCTTCACCTGGGAATACGACCCCCATCTTCATTTCAAACGAGCGCGAGCGAGCGAGAGTTGGCTCGGCGATCCCGCCCACCATCGCGAACGACTTGCCCGGGCGATCGATCTCTAACCAAGCCTCCCAACCACGCCCCCGAGCCACGACGTCCAGACACGATTTCCAATCAGGACCCACAAGGAGCCTACGAGTATGCGCGTCTTCACGACACCCCATCAGCTGAAGGATTCCGTGGGCGAAGCGCTCGGCGAGACGGAGTGGCTCGAGATCGACCAACATCGCGTGAACCTCTTCGCCGACGCGACGGGGGATCACCAATGGATCCATGTGGATGTCGAGAAGGCCAAACAGGGCCCGTTTGGCGGACCGATCGCGCATGGCTATCTGACGGCATCCCTAGCCAACTTCTTCCTGCCCCAGCTGCTGGATGTGCAGGGAACGTCGATGGGCGTGAACTACGGCTGCGACAAGATCCGATTCCCCGCGCCGGTCCCGGTCGGCGCACGCGTGCGCGGCCGCGGTGAGATCGCGAGCGTCGAAGAGACGAAGGACGGCGGCATCCAGGCCAAGGTGACGGTCACGATCGACATCGAGGGCCAGGATCGCCCGGCCTGCGTCATCGAAACGATCAGCCGCTTCTACCCCGCCTGAGCGCGCCCGACCCGACCCGCCATTTCCACACGAATGGGCCGCGGGGCATCCGATCGCCGCCTCAGGCGACCGAAGGACTCGCCGGCTCGCTCGAGGACCGCTCGCCGGCGCGCGTCTCGGGACTACCCCGCCGCGTGAACTGCACCAGGTCATCGAGAATCATATAGCCGACCGGCACGAGGAAGAGCGTCATGACCGACGCATAGAGAACGCCGAATCCGAGCGAGATCGCCATGGGAATCATCGGCATCGCGGGAACGGCGGTCTCGAACATCAGCGGCAACAGCCCGAGGAAGGTCGTCGCGGTCGTCAGTACGATCGGCCGGAAACGCTGGAGGGACGCGCCGACGATGGCCTCGTTCAGCGCGAGTCCCCGATCACGATGCGAATTGATGGCATGCACCATCACGAGCGACGCATTCACGACGACGCCCGAGAGCGCCACCATGCCGAGGACGGAGAAGAACACGACGTCCCAGCCGAGCAGAAAGTGACCGATGATCGCGCCGACCGTGCCGAAGGGAATCACGCTCATGATGATGAAGGGCTGGAGATAGGACCGAAGCGGAATCGCCAGGAGCACGTAGATCAGCATCAGGGCCATTCCGAATCCCTTGATGATGCCGCCCGCCGCGTTCGCCTGCTCGCGCTGCTCGCCGCCGAGTCGGTAGGAGACGCTGGGAAACGAGGCGTAGAGCTGCGGCGTCCACTTGTCGAAGGCGGCGATCACCCGGTCCGGCGTCGTCACGCCGCGTTCGATGTCGGCGGTCACCGTAACGACGCGCTTTCGATCGGTTCGTCTGATCGCGGCGAAGCCCCGTGAAATTTCCGCATTCGCGACCGCTGCGAAAGGCACCTCCGTGCCGTCGCGCGTTCGAATCCGCATCTCCTCGAGCGAACCCAGAGAGCGTCTCTCGATCTCCGGATATCGGATCATCACGCGCACGTCGTCCCGACCGCGCTGGATACGCTGCGCCTCCTCGCCGTAGAAGGCCTGCCGAACCTGCCTCGCCAGGTCGTTCTGCGTGAGACCGAGGGGAAGTGCGCTCTCCCGGACTGACAACTGGACTTCCTGCTTGCCCGAGCGAAACGAATCCGAGATGTCCGTGACGCCCTCGAAGCTCGCCAGGAAACCCTTCACCATGGCCGACGCCTGGGTGAGTTCGACGATGTCATCGGTTCCGTAGATCTCGATGTTGATGGGCTCGCCCGCAGAGAACGCGTCCGAGCCGAAAAGCAGTTCGACCGCGTCTGGGACCGGGCCGGTCATCTCCCGCCAACGCGCCAGGACGTCGTCTGTCCTGATCTCGCGATCGACCGAGGGAACCAGTTCCATGCCGAGCTCCGCGAGATGGGCACCCCCGAGCTGCGTCCCGCGATCGGGCCCACCGCGGCCGAGCTGTTCCCCGATCGAGGCAAACGTATGCACGACGATCGACGGACCCGGAATCTCCTCGTCGAGCTGTGCACGGAGCCGATCGGCCGCGGACTGGATCTGCGCGACGGCGATCTCGGTCCGCTCGAGCGGGACGCCTTGAGGCATCGTAAGGGTCGCGTACGCAATATTGCCGGAAACCGAGGGAAAGAACTGGTACCGAAGGCGTCCACTGGCGAAGAGCGCCACCGTCAGTATGAGTACGCCGATCGCGCCCACGACGACCGCGTACCGCCATTCGATCGCGTCATCGAGGAGTTTCCGGTAGTGGATGCTTCCGAGACGTTCGAGCCCCCCCACCATCTTGTTCTGGAACGCGGTCCAGCGCTCCACAGCGGCGTTCGACTTCCCGCTCTTCGGCGTGATGCGACGATGGGCGAGATGCGCGGGCAGGATGAACTGGGATTCGACCAGCGAGAAGACGAGACAGATGATCGCCGTCACGCCGATCACGCCGAAGAAGCTCCCCATCCTTCCCGGCACGAGCACGATCGGTAGGAAGGCCGCGATGCTCGTCATGACGCCGAAGAAGACTGGCACGTAGACGTTCTGCGTACCCTTGATCGCGCCCTCGACCTGATCTCCCAACTCCTCCTCGAAGGTATGGACGCTCTCGCCGATCACGATCGCATCGTCGACGAGAATGCCGAGCACGAGGATGAAGGCCATGACGGTCATCGTGCTGATCGTGATGCCGAAGGTCGGAAAGAGCAGCATCGCGCCCAGAAACGAGATCGGTACACCGGCCGCGACCCACATCGCGAGCCGGAATCGGAGGAAGAGCGTCAGCGTGATCAACACGAGTGCCAATCCGCTTCGACCATTGCGGACGAGCACGTCGAGTCGCGATACGAGATCCAGTGACTCGTCGTTGAATACCGTAACGGCGACGCCCTCGGGCACGCTCGCCCGAAAATCGGGGACCCATGTCTTCACGGCGGCAGCCGCCTCGAGCACGTCCTCGTCGCCGATCAGCTGAACCTTCACGACGACGCTGGGATCCCCGTTGAAGAACCCGCGCAGTTCCGTGTCCTCGAAACCGTCGATCACGTGACCCAGGTCCCGAATCCGCACGAGTGTCCCGTCGGTTCGCGTCAGGACGACGATCTCTTCGAATTCGACGCCCCGATAGACCTGCCCCTTGGCGCGCAACAAGATCTCGCCCCCGGCCGTCTTGACCGATCCACCGGGGAGATCCAGGGAAGCGTTTCGCACGGCCATCGCCACGGTCTCGAGATCGAGTTCGTGACGACGCAGGGTCTCTTCGGAGATTTCGATCGAGACTTCGTAGGGACGGTCGTAGACGAGCACCGCCTGGGACACTTCCGAGAGTTCGGCGATCTCGTCGCGCGCCCGCTGGCCGAGTTCCTTCAGGTCGCGTTCGGACAGGTCACCGGAGATCGCCACCTTGAGCACACCGCGCCGCATCTCGAACTTGGCGACCAGCGGCTTCTCGGCCTCGATCGGAAACGTATCGAGGGCGTCGATCCGGTTCTGGATCTCGGTCGTTGCCACGTCGACGTCGGATCCGACGACGAGTTCCGCCGTGACGTTGCAGGCCCCTTCGGCCGCGACCGTATGGATCCGGTCCAGGTTCGGCGTGCCTTCGATCGCCTCTTCGATGCGGAGGCAGAGCGACTGCTCGACTTCTTCGGGCGAGGCGCCGCGATATTCGACCGTGATCTGCACCGCTTCGGGCTCGATCGCCGGAAACTCCTCCTGGCGAATACCCGCCAGGGTGATCGATCCACCGACGACCATCACGGCCATCAGCAGGTTCGACGCCACGGGATTGTGGACGAACCATTCGATGACGCGAGTCATGACGAACGGGTCGCCGGCGCCCTGGGCGAGGGATCTTCGATCGCGTTCACGATCATGCCCTCGACGACGACCTGGATCGGCGATACGCAGATCCGCTCACCGTCGGCGAGGGGGCCCTGTACGAGGACGGCATCGCGATCGATGCGCAACACTTCGACCGCCTTCGAATGGAGCTCGTTCTGGGCGTTCACGATCAGGATCTCGGAATCCCCGCGCATCGCATAACGCGGCACGACGATGACATCGGTCGCCTCGGGGCCGACGATCTCGGCCTCGACAAAGAGGCCAACCGCGAGCGGCGGGCGTTGGTTCTTCTCGTCCGAGCGGTAGGGATCTTCGACGCGGGCGACCACGTTCACCATGCGACTCTTGGCGTCGATCTCGCCCTCGCTACGCACGATGCGTCCGGTCCATTCGTGCTGTCGGCCGGCGAAGATTGCGCGCAGCTTGACCACGGGCCCCACTCCCCCTCCGTCCGAGCGTCGCGGGTCCGGGAAGTCGAGGAAGGCGAGCTGATGGTCCGGAATCGGCAATCGGATCTCCGCGTAGTCCGTCGCATAGATCTTTCCGACCGCGCTGCCTCGCGACACGAACTGTCCGGCCTCGACGCGTTCTTCCCGCACGCGACCGTCGAAGGGCGCGCGGATCTCGGTTCGGGCCAGATCACGCTCCGCCTGTTCGAGGGCAGCGCGTGCATCCATCAGATTGCTCTCGGCCACGGCGGCCGAACGTCGCTTCTCGCTCAACTGAGCGGGACTCGCGACGCCAGCGTCCGAGAGACCCTGTCTTCGCTTCAATTCCGAGTCGGCAAATTCGACTTCGCTCTCCGAACGACGGACGGCCGCGGCCTGTCGTTTGACGGCGAGCTCGAAGTCCCGACGCTCGAGGCGCAGAAGCGGCTCGCCCTCTTCGAAGAATCCACCGGGTACGAGCGAGGGCGCGATCCAGACGATGCGACCGGAGATCTCCGGAACCAGGTCGGCTTCGCTACGCGGAGCGACCGTTCCCTGGGTTCGGACTCGATAGCGATGCGTCTCGGTCGCCGCCGGAATCGTGCGCACCGTCGGAATTGCGCGCTCCGGCTCCTTGTACTCGACGCTCGGTGCGGTCGCGACGATGACGAAGGCACCGACCACGCACAGAGCACCAATCAACACGGGTATCCACGCTTTGCGATTCAATGTCATGACTGCGCTCCTGACACGTTCCTGTGATCCTCGGGCGCGGATTCGGAATGGGTGAGCTCTCGGACCGACTTTCGGATCAGGCACGAGAGGATGTAGACGGATTCGGAAGCAGCCGGACCGTCGACCTTTTCGATCGCCTGGGTCAGGCGGGCGAGCTGTTCGTCGACGAGGCTTTGCTCGGACGTGCCGAGCAGGAGGCGCCCCGCGCCCGCTGAATGTTCGGGCTGCCAGCGCAGACCCCGACTCATCAGTCCGAGGATCATGTTGCCACTCGCCTCGACGAAGCAGTCGCCGATCTCCGCGACGAGGTCCGCACGGCGGTCGTCGTCGAGGTCGATCTCGATCATCTCTTTCATGAGCTCGAGCATGCGCGCGCGCTGGACGTCGGTCGCCCGCTCGGTTCCGAG
>Ga0315338_1003907_pt1 | contig 12377 bp, 13 predicted proteins | sample ASW8metaG_FD_204518 | JGI IMG/M metagenome (GOLD analysis project Ga0315338, IMG submission 204518) | Ammonia-oxidizing marine archaeal communities from Monterey Bay, California, United States - ASW #8 | ecosystem: Environmental > Aquatic > Marine > Coastal | place: USA: California | collected... | reverse complement strand
CACAGGTGATAGTCCTGCACCAACACCGCTGCGTCCTGGGGGGCGTGAGCAATGACGGCGTTCGCCATCGCCTGGTTGTACCGCTCGAAGTCGGGCCATGCGGTGGCCCACCGCGAGTCGTCGCCAGCACCCGCAGACAGAAGACCGTGATGAGCGAACCACAACGACTCGTTGGCGATGCGGTTGTACGCGTTGTCGTAGACATCGGCTGGAACGTCGACAAAATGCACGCCCTGCCCATGAGTGACACCTGATTGCATGGCGGTCATGTCTGCTCCCGACATCGAGGCGGCGATCCACAGAGCCTCACCGTCGAGCAGAGGCCGCAGGGCGCTGGCGAGTCCGCCGCCCGTCTTGGAAGCCACCGGCGTTCCGGACTGATCGAGGCGGAATGCAATCGGGCCCCGGTTCGACACGATCACCGTTCGACGTTGCGCCACACCGATGAGTATGGCTGCACGAGTCTGATCGGTGGCGCGGCAGTTTGATGCGACGTGCAGTCCTGGGAGACTGGCCAGATGCGAGTCGTGGCTGCACCGGACAAATTCAGGGGGACCGCCACCGCAAACGAAGTCGCAGCCGCAGTGGCTGCTGCTGCTTCCTCCAGCGGCTGGAAATGCACACGAGTGCCGGTGGCTGACGGTGGCGAGGGCACGCTCGAAGCTCTCGGAGGTCCGAATCGCGAGTCACTGGTGACCGGCCCGCTCGGTGACGATGTCAGAGCTGCCTGGCGGATGTCTTCGAAGCTCGCTGTCATCGAGATGGCGCGGGCGTCCGGCCTCGAACTCGCTGGAGGAGCAGCCGGGAACCGGCCGTTGGAGGCAACGACCACAGGAACCGGCGAGCTCATCGCAGAAGCGGTCGCTGCAGGAGCGCGCCGCGTCGTGGTTGGCGTTGGGGGATCGGCGACAACCGATGGCGGCCTCGGGGCAATCAGGGCAATGGAGCCTCTCGCACGGTTCCACGGCGTCGAGATCGAGGTGGCGTGCGATGTTCGACTCAGCTTCGTCGAAGCTGCCGCGAAATTCGGCCCGCAAAAGGGAGCCTCGGCTGCAGAGGTCAAGCTGCTCGCAGGCCGACTCGAGCGACTGGCTCAGGTGTACTTCGACGACTTCGGCGTCGACGTCAACGGCCTCGTCGGATCGGGAGCTGCCGGCGGTCTCGCCGGAGGACTGGCCGCGGTCGGCGCACGGCTCGTGCCCGGATTCGAACTCGTTGCCGAGGAGCTTGAGTTGCTCGATGCGATCGAAGGCGCAGATCTTGTCGTCACCGGCGAGGGGTTCATCGACGACCAGTCGTTTGACGGAAAGGCGGTTGGTGGCGTCGCGGCACTGGCAGCCGAGCTTGGCGTGCCCGTCCTCGCCATCGCAGGCCAGGTGTTCGACGAGGCAGTCGATGACGTAACGACCGTGTCATTGAGCGCTCTCTTCGGCATCGAATCGGCCATGTCCGACACGACAGCGCTGATTGAACGAGTCGTCGTCGATCACCTCGCCGACTTTGGCTGAGCGCAGACGAACTTCGCCGCGAAACCCCACCGCGAAATCGGGCCTCACAAGGTTGCGATCGCGCAGGTGAACTGGTTTGCTATTAGCACTCTCCCGGTGAGAGTGCTAACGCAGCACGTGCGTCAATCACTCATCGGAAACAGAACTTTTACGCCCCCGTACGAATGAGAGATCACTGACATGGCAAAGATGATTCGCTTCGACGAGGAAGCCCGCAGAGGCCTCGAGTCCGGCATGAACCAGTTGGCTGACGCCGTTCGCGTCACCCTCGGTCCAAAGGGCCGCAACGTCGTGCTCGACAAGAAGTGGGGAGCACCCACGATCACGAACGACGGTGTCTCCATCGCCAAGGACATCGAACTCGAGGATCCCTTCGAGAAGATCGGCGCCGAACTCGTCAAAGAGGTCGCGAAGAAGACCGACGACGTCGCAGGTGACGGCACAACGACCGCCACAGTCCTCGCATGGACCATGGTCCGCGAAGGCCTCCGCAACGTCGCAGCAGGCGCCAACCCGATGGCACTGAAGAAGGGCATCGAGGCTGGCGTCGAAGCCGCTGTCGACGCCATTCGCGACCTCGCCATCGACGTGTCGTCCGACAAAGAGCAGATCGCCAACGTCGCCGCAATCTCCTCAGCAGATGCAGAGATCGGCCAACTGATCTCCGAAGCCATCGAAAAGGTCGGCAAGGACGGCGTCATCACCGTTGAAGACGGCCAGACCTTCGGCCTCGAAATGGACCTCGTCGAAGGCATGCGCTTCGACAAGGGCTACATCTCGCCGTACCTCGTCACCGATCCCGACCGCCAGGAAGCAGTACTCGACGAGCCCTATATCCTGTTCGTCGGCTCCAAGATCAGCGCCGTTCGCGACATCGTGCCCATCCTTGAGAAGGTCATGCAGGGCGGCAAGTCGCTCGTCATCATCGCCGAAGACGTCGAGGGCGAAGCCCTTGCCACACTGGTCGTCAACAAGATCCGCGGCACGTTCAAGTCGGTTTCCATCAAAGCCCCAGGCTTCGGCGATCGCCGCAAGGCAATGCTTCAGGACATGGCCATCCTCACCGGCGGCCAAGTCGTCACCGAAGACGTCGGTCTCAAGCTCGAGAGCGTCTCGCTCGACCTGCTCGGCACCGCACGTCGTGTCGTCGTCACCAAGGACGAGACCACCATCATCGAAGGCGCAGGCGACCAGGGCGATGTTGCCGGTCGCATCCAGCAGATCAAGAACGAGATCGACGCCACCGACTCCGACTACGACCGCGAGAAGCTCCAAGAGCGCCTCGCCAAGCTGTCCGGCGGCGTCGCCGTTCTGAAGATCGGCGCAGCGACCGAGGTCGAAGCCAAGGAAAAGAAGCACCGCATCGAAGATGCCGTGAGCACCACCAAGGCTGCCCTCGAAGACGGCGTGGTTCCCGGAGGCGGCGTGTCGCTCGCACGGGCCCAGGCAGCTGTCAACGCAGCAGCCGACGCCCTCGAAGGCGACGAAGCCACCGGCGCACGCATCATCGCCCGCTCGCTCACCGGTCCGCTCAAGCAGATCGCAGAGAACGCAGGCATGGAAGGCGGCGTCGTCGTCGACAAGGTGCTCTCCCTCGACGGCTCCCACGGCCTCAACGCAGCCACCGGCGACTACGAAGACCTCGTCGCAGCGGGCGTCATCGACGCCGCCAAGGTCACCCTCTCAGCGCTCCAGAACGCCGGCTCGATCGCCGCACTGTTCCTCACCACAGAGGCAGTCATCGTCGAACAGCCAGCCGAAGGCGGCGCCCCAGCCATGCCGGACATGGACTTCTAGGTTTCGCCAGAGAACCCAGGGCGCCACGCGGCGTCCTGGGTTCGACGCGACTCGGCCCGGGCTTCTCGCGCGAGTTTTCTGGTCGACCTGGCTCCCGCAGGGGCTCACAGTCCCCGATGCTCGCTCGCTGCGTTGACCGAAGGATCGGTGTCAGGCACGAGTCTTTGATGTGGTGACTCAGGGCGGGAAACCGGGCAGAATCTCGGGATGGAACTTCACCCAGCTCTTGATGCGCTGTCCGGGTTAGTCGGCACGTGGCGCGGCAGGGGGCATGGTGAGTACCCATCGATCGAGGCGTTCACCTACCTCGAAGAGGTGACGTTCCGACACGTCGGTAAACCGTTTCTCGCCTACACGCAGACGACCAGGCACGCAGAGACCGACTCGCCCCTCCATGCCGAGTCTGGCTACGTGCGCCCTGGAGCGGACGGACGCACCGAGTGGGTGATCGCCCAGCCAACCGGAATCGTCGAGGTTCTCGTCGCCGAACGTGAGCTCGACTTCCATTCGGCGTCGATCACACTTGCTCCGAGCGCCAAATCAGTCACTCAGGTTCGGCGGGCGCTCGTGCTCGATGGCGACACGCTCTCGTACGAAGTCCACATGGCCGCCGTTGGCGAACCCATGCAGTGGCACCTCTCCGCACGGCTCCACAGAGACACCTGATCGAGGTTCGGGTCGCCCCGGTAGCCTTTTGGTGTGCGTGCAGCTCGTAGCGCCAAGATTCTCGTGCGTCACCACGACGCAACCGGCGCTGTTCGGCGTCCCGACGAGGTCATCGTCGAAGAACCAATGGAGATCCGGCTCGACGACGTGACCGTGGCGACGACCATGAGGACGCCAGGCCACGACTACGAACTTGCCGTCGGCTTCTGTCACAGCGAAGGATTTCTCGACGGTGCCACCGTCGAGACCGTCAGGTACTGCGCCGTCACCTCAGCAGTCGAGTCCGAGTTCAACGTCGTCAGCGTCGAAACCGACGGCCGCGGACCAGCGGCGACTCCGCGAGTGGGGCCGGTCAACTCGGCCTGCGGAGTGTGCGGATCGACGCAGCTCGACGCGCTCGTCGATCGTCTGAAACCGCTGAACACAGGCACCCGGCTCACTGTTGAGGTCATTGCGTCGATGGCGTCATCGGTTCGTGAGCGTCAAGAACTGTTCGACAGGACCGGTGCTGTCCACGCCGCAGCGCTCGTGTCGAGCGACGGCGAGGTCGAGCTGGTCCGAGAAGACATCGGTCGGCACAACGCGCTCGACAAGGTCGTCGGCCGAATCCTGCTGGATGGCGGTTTGCCAGCGTCCGACAAGGCGATCTTCGTCAGCAGTCGTGCCTCGTACGAGATGGTGCAGAAAACGTGGGCTGCCGGCGTCGGAACGCTCGTGGCAGTCAGCGCGCCATCAGCGCTTGCCGTGTCGACGGCCTCGCGTGCCGGAATGACGCTTGTCGGATTCTTGAGGGACGACACCCTCAATGTGTACGCCGGGTCGATCAGCTAGCGATCGGCACGAACACGATGATCAGGTATGTCTCGCGCCCGGGCTCACCGAAGGAACCTGGAGCTCCGCTGAGGGCATCCATCGTGCCCTTCCAGCCGTTGCCCTCGACGTCGATCGAGTAGGTTCCGAATCCACCGACATCGACTACAGGACCGACGACCTCTCCGGCTACCCACCCCGCAGGGAGACTGCCGCTGAGCGTCGTGAGCGCGTCGGCTGCTGACTGTTCTGCTGTCGAGAAGATGCCGAGTTCGACACCTTCGCGCCAGTGTGTGAGGGCCGAGTCGAGGATGGTGATGTCAGCGAAGTCGGGGAAGGCGGCTGGCAAGCCCTCGACCTCGATTGACCGAGGAGGAAGCCCTGGTGCGCTCGGGAATGGCGGCGTGGTGTTCTCGTCGTCGAAGACATCAGGGCAGATCTGTTGACCAGCGACCCACATGGCCGAAGCAGCTGTTTCGTTGTCCGTGAAGACGCCGAGCGTCTGCGCATCGGCGATGGCCAGCAGCCGGCTGCTGTTGTTGACCGCGCCTTCGCAGAGCTCGGTGCCGATCGTCATGTAATCAGCGAGTGAGAGGTGCTGGTGGCCGGTCTGGTTGTTGATTTGGCGTCTGAGCACGAGCGCTTCGGTCAGCGTGAATTCGTCAGGTTCCGCCGAACTGCAGCTAGCGAGCACCAGCAGGCTCGCCAGCATCGCGGCGCACATCGCTCGGATTCTGATCGTAGGCATCGAGTCAGTATGACGGACCATCGTCGGATTGCTTCGACTCGATGGGTGCTTCTGCGCTGGCTTCATAGACTGCGGCTGTGACTGAACACACCGAGCAAGAGAACAACGAAGGCGTCCCGTACGTCACGACCTCGGTTGGTTGGGGTGTGGTGCACCTCTTCGCCAAGATCACCGACCGGACGGATCGTCAGGACGTGCTGAACGCTGTCAAAGACGCGTCGGCCGGCGAGCATCAGGTCGTCACGTTCGCCGTGCTCGGCCACAAAGCCGACATCGGGTTCCTCGCCATCGGCCCCGATCTGTGGACCCTCCGCGGTTTGCAGACAGCTCTGCAACGGGCCGGACTCGACATCGTCGGCTCGTACGTGTCGATGACGGAGCTGTCCGAGTACTCCCCAGACCTGCCAGACGACATGAAGTCGCCGCGCCTGTATCCAGAGTTGCCTCCCGAGGGAAAGAATGCGTTCTGCTTCTATCCGATGACCAAGCGGCGCGAACTCGTTGGCAACTGGTACACCCTCGACTACGAGAGCCGGAAAGAGCTCATGTACGAGCACGGGTCGACCGGCAGGACGTTCCGCGGCCGCATTGTGCAGCTCGTCACCGGATCGACGGGTGTCGACGACTTCGAGTGGGGTGTGAGCCTGTTCGGCGTGCATCTCGACGACCTGAAAGAGGTCGTCTACAAGATGCGCTACGACACCGCCTCGGCGCTGTACGGCGAGTTCGGTGAGTTCTTCACCGGTCTTGTCGCCGACGTCGAGTCTGTGCTCGACCGCACGCTGCGGTAGATCTGCTCAGGTCGTTGGCTGCGGTTGTCGCGACATGATTCCACTGGCCAGCGCGCCACCAGCCGTGACGGTCACCATCAGGAACGTGCGCGCCGAGATCTCTCCGCGCAGCAGCGCAGCGAAGCCGGCTGTGGCGTCGATTCCGTCGACCAAGATGCCCTGACGGAGGATCTCTTCGAGTTCATCGTCGGAGGCTTGGTAGAGCTGGTAGGCCATGAGCGCTTCGCGAATTCCGAAGAGGCGGCCGACGTATGGCAGCGCTCGATTCTCGCCAGGGTTGATGCCGAGAATTTTGGCGAACGTCCGCGGCATCACCAGAACAGCGAAGCCGATCGTGAGGCGTGCGGCGACAAGGAACTTCCGGAATCTTGCTGCGTCTGGCATGGTCCGCTCCTTGCTGTGAGCACTGTGGTTCAGCGCCTTGGCGCACATACGCTATCGACAAGACCGTACGGAGGATTGTCGTGTCCGAATACCAGCCGCCACTGTCTGACATGTCCTTTGTCATGGACCACATCGTCGACATCGAAGCCATCTCGAAGCTCGAAGGCTACGAGCACGCCGATCGCGACACCGTCGAGGGTCTTCTCAGTGAGGCTGGCCGTTTCGCAGTCGAACAGATCGTTCCGTTGAACGTCGTCGGCGATCGACAGGGAGTGAAGGTCGTCGATGGATCGGTGCAGACTGCCGACGGTTTTTCCGCCGCGTACGCCAAGTTCGTCGACGCCGGCTGGAACGGCGTGTCGTTCGATCCGGACTATGGCGGCGGTGGTCTGCCGTGGGTCGTCGGTCTGGCCGTGCAAGAACTCCTCACGGCCAGCTGCATGGCGTTTTCGGTGTGTCCGCTGCTGACGCAGGGCGCGATCGAGCTTCTGTCCGCCCATGGCAGCGAAGAGCAGAAGGAGACCTACCTCCACCACATGATCTCCGGCGCGTGGACCGGCACCATGAATCTCACAGAGCCCCAAGCTGGCAGTGACGTTGGCGCGTTGACCACGAAGGCAACCCCTGATCCCGACGGCAGCTGGCGGATCTCGGGAACGAAGATCTTCATCACCTACGGCGACCACGACATGGCCGACAACATCGTGCATTTGGTTTTGGCCCGTACCCCAGGAGCTGCGCCTGGGACCAAAGGCATCTCGTGTTTTGTCGTCCCGAAATACCTCGTCAACGACGATGGGTCGCTCGGCGAACGGAACGACGCTCATGTCGTGTCGACCGAACACAAGTTGGGGATCCACGCCTCGCCGACGTGTGTGATGTCATTCGGCGACAACCAAGGCGCTGTCGGCTACCTCATTGGCGAGGAGGGCGCCGGGATGAGGTACATGTTCACGATGATGAACGCGGCCAGGCTGTCGGTGGGGCTACAGGGCCTTGCGCTCGGCGAACGTGCTTACCAGCAGGCTCGCAACTACGCGCTGGAGCGCGTCCAGGGCCGCCCGATCGGCAGTGACGACTCGACTGCCACGATCGAAGCTCACGCCGACGTCCGCAGGATGCTCATGACGATGAAGTCGAACGTCGAGGCCATGCGGGCGCTGATGTACGAGAACGCAGCTGCCATGGACCGCGCTGAACGTCACCCCGATCCCGATGTCAGGGCCCACAACGATGCGCTCGCCGCGTTGTACACGCCTCTGTCGAAGGGCTGGGGCACCGATATCGGATGCGAGGTCACGTCTCTCGCTGTGCAGGTGTACGGCGGCATGGGATACATCGAGGAGAGCGGCGTCGCACAGCATCTCCGCGACCTCAGGATCGCCCCTATCTATGAGGGCACCAACGGCATCCAAGCTCTCGACCTCGTGTTCAGAAAGCTGCCCATGAACGGAGGCGCGGTTGTGATGTCTCTGATCGACGAGATGAGCGCTACGGCAGCTTCGTGCGCCGGGACAGATCTCGCCGACATCGGAGAGCGACTGTCCGCCGCTGTGGCCGATGCAACATCGGCTGGCGAGTATCTCGGGGGACAGCTGGCGTTGAACCCCAACGCCGCCGCTGCCGGGGCAACGCCGTTTCTCCGCTTGCTCGGCACCGTCGTCGGCGGCTGGTTTCACGCCAAGATGGCCGAGGTCGCACAGTCCAAAATCGACTCGGGTGAAGGCGACGAACAGGCGTCTGACAAGATCGCAACCGCGCGTTTCTACGCCCATCAGATTTTGCCAAGCACCGCTGGCCTCGTCGCTCCAGTGACGCGAGGCGAGTCGTCGTTGTACGCGATTCCAGCGGCACGACTGTGAACCCAGACCAGCTGCTGATCGAGATCGGTGAGCGGCTGGCCGACGAAATCGAGAGTGCGCTCGGCCCTTGGGTCATGCGTTCGGTCACAACGGTGTTTGAAGCATGGAACGGCGAGATGACAGATCTGGTTGCCGCCGATGCATCAGCGGCCGGGTTGGCCGCGACCGCCGATCTCATGCCGCGGCTCAGGAAACTGCTTGGGGCCGATGTCGACGACCAGTGGACGAACCCGCTGCAACTCATCAGAGGCTCCGCCGTGCATGCGACGGAGGTGCTGTCACGACACGGCGTCGGCGAGGTCGTGCGCGACGACTTCGCTGAACGCATGTCTCCGCTCGATGTGTACGGGCTCGAGCCCGCCGGCTTCGTCGACATCGACACGTCGCTGCACGAGCTCGGACTCGCATGGGGAGCCGCCAAGGCCAAGGCGCACCTGGCTCGCCACCGACAAGCTTGACGCCCGGCCTGTTCTGAGCCCACAAGTAGGGTCGGCCCATGCAGCGAAGAGCAACCGCCCAGGATCTTGCGACATGGGCCGAGTCCTTGGCAGGAATCGCCAGGACTGGGCTTGGCTTCACCGAGAGCCTGTACGAGCGTGAGCGCTTCGAGGAAGTGCTGAAGGTCGCAGCTGAGATCAGGGGCCACGCATCGGACGATCCTGATCACGAGACCATCGCCGCTGAGTGGATGAAGCAGGTCGGATCTGGTGTGCCCGGGTATGTCACTCCGAAGATCGCCGTCGGTGCCGTTGTGGGGAATGAACAAGGCGAGATACTGCTGGTACAGCGTGCGGACTCGGGCATTTGGCTCTACCCAACCGGTTGGGCCGACATCGGCTATTCGGCTGCCGAGGTTGCGCAGAAGGAAGTGTTCGAGGAGACCGGCATCCACTGCGAACCTCGCAAGATCATCGGTGTTCTCGATGGAATGCGAATGGGTTTCACCCAGATTCCGCTCTACTCAGTGGTGTTCCACTGTGTGGCGGTTGGTGGCGAGCTGAACGGCCATCCTCTCGAGACGAGCGACGTGGGCTGGTTCAGCAAAGACGATCTTCCCGACCCCATTGCCGGAGCCGAACGCTGGGGCGCCGATGCCTTCGCAGCCATCGATGGCGCCGACATCCCACCGAATTTCGACCTCCCGCGAACGCCGCCCTGGGAGTAGCGGTCAGCCGTTGTCGCGCAGGTACTGCTCGAGTTCCTCGATGAGGGCCTCTGGGTCGACCTCTGCATCTGATTGTTCGGACGAGTCCTCTTCTGGCTCGTCATCGAGAGCATCCAGCAGAATCTGAGCCGCGTATTCGGCCAGCTCCTCGTCGTCGCTCAGCAGATCGTCGATCTGGCGCTCGTACGAACTCGACGCAATGTGCAGATCTGTCGCGGCGAGCGGAACGGCGAGCACATTGGCGAGCCGTTCGACCAGCGCGAGCGCTGCCTTTGGCGACGTTGAACTCGGCACGTACGTCGGCACAGACGCCCACAACGACATCGTCGGCGTGCTCATCTGCCCCAACGCCTGGTGGAGAACACCGACGATGCCGGTTGGACCCTCGTAACGGGATGGGTGGAGACCGAGCGACTCCGCGAGCGCTGGATCGCTGCTGCTGCCGACGACCTCAATCGGGTTCGCGTGGTGGACTTCGGCAAGCAGTGCGCCGAGCGTGATGACCAACGAGGCATCGACGCGCGTCGCGATTCCGGTGATCTGCTCGCAGAAAGTTCGCCAGCGCAGCCGCGGCTCGACGCCGGTGAGAACCACCACGTCACGCCCATCGTCGAGACGGAGATGACTGAAGGAGTTCGCTGGCCACTCGAGGCGGCGAACGTGATGTTCGTCGAGGCGCACCATCGGCCGATTGGAGCTGAAGTCGTAGAACGGTTCAGGGTCGAGGGTCGCGAATTCGTCGGCGTCCCAACGGCGAGCGATGTAGTTGGCGGCCGTCGTCGCTGCATCACCCGCGTCGTTCCACCCCTCGAACGCAATGACGAGGATCGGGTTCGACATCTCCGGCTCTGAAAGCCACTCGATGTGATCCATAGGGGAACCGTATCCGCCAAATGGCGGGTTTCGGTCCGAGATCGCGCCCTTGTTCCCCGTACAGTTCATACCGGAAGGAGATGCTGTGGCAGAGGTCATCATCAGCGAACGACATCACGTGGACGAAGCCCTGGTGGAGGCGTTTCAGAGGCTGATTCCGCAGTTGTCGCGCTCGAGTCCGCCACCATCTGGCGAGGGCCTCAGAGCAATCGTCGATTCGCCTGCGTGTCATCTCCTCGTTGCCACAGACGACGACGAAATCCTCGGATCTCTCACGTTGGTGGTCTTCCCGATTCCGACTGCGATCAGGGCATGGATCGAGGACGTCGTCGTCGACGAGGCAGCCAGCAGGAGAGGCATCGGCGCCAGCCTGAACCTGCACGCGATCGAGCTCGCCACGAACCTTGGAGCAAAGACGATCGACCTGACATCGCGGCCCTCCCGCGAGGCCGCGAACCGGCTCTACAAGCGCCTCGGTTTCGTCGCCCGAGAAACGAATGTGTACCGCTATGAAGGGTGACCTTCCCCAGGCGACCCTGTATGAGTTCGTCGGCGGTCGTCAGTGGTTCATCGATCTCGTCGACCGCTTCTACGAGGGCGTCGCCGACGATGAACTTCTGCGTCCTCTCTACCCGGACGACTTGACCGAGTCGCGGGCGCACATGTCCGGGTTCCTCGTTCAGTACTGGGGAGGGCCGGCGACATACAGCGAAGAGCGGGGCCACCCACGCCTGCGAATGCGTCACATGCCGTTCGCCATCGGCGAGGCCGAAAAGGACGCCTGGCTCCACCACATGAACACTGCCGTGCGAGAAAAGGGCCTCGACCCCGAGATCGAAGCCCACGTTCTCGCATACTTCGACAACGCAGCTACCCACCTGGTGAACCAGTAGCGGCGATGCCTGACCCCGCGTTCGCGGTTTGACCATCGGCAACCGGACTGGGTGTGACTTGGGGTAGCCCCACTGGGTGTGGCTTGGGGTAGCGCGGCTGCCTTGACGCGGCATGTCGTCCCTCTGGGGGCCGTTCAAACGCCACGGAGGCTTTGCCCCGCCGCAATCGCGCAAGTTCCTCGGGAGGGATCTCAGCAACGGGTGCCAGGCACCCGTCCCCGGTTTGCCGAACGCGGGTCGCTGACGCCCGCGTTCGCGCGTTGGCTCGCGGCAACCGGACTGGGTGTGACTTGGGGTAGCCCCACTGGGTGTGGCTTGGGGTAGCGCGGCTGCCTTGACGCGGCATGCCGTCCCTCTGGGGCCGTTCAAACGCCCCGGAGGCTTTGCCCCGCAACAATCGCGCACGTTCCTCGGGAGGGATCTGGTGGGGCGGCGAGGACGCGCGTGTGACAACCAAATCGTCGCGAACTCGCAGCAACAGAAATCTTGCGCCAAGGCAGCATGGCTGCCGTGAGCCGGGGGCACTGGGTGTGCCGTGACCCGGGATCGCCGTGCTGCGGTGACTCAGGAGCACTGGGTGTGCCGTCGACCGGGATCGTGGGGTTCAATGGGGGGATGGATGAACTGAACTTGGGATTGCTGGTCATTCGGGTGCTGGTTGGGGTGACTCTGGCCTTGCACGGCATTGCGAAGGTTCGCGGCGGGATCAAGGGCACGGGCGGCTGGTTCGCCAGCGAAGGATTGAAGCCGGGCATGTTGCACGCCTGGCTGGCTGCCGGTACCGAGATCGGTGCTGGGTTCGCGTTGGCCGCCGGGTTCCTGTTCCCGTTCTCGAACATGGCTGTCGTCGGCGTCATGGCGGTCGCCGGGTACATCGGGC
>Ga0315338_1003905_pt1 | contig 12379 bp, 15 predicted proteins | sample ASW8metaG_FD_204518 | JGI IMG/M metagenome (GOLD analysis project Ga0315338, IMG submission 204518) | Ammonia-oxidizing marine archaeal communities from Monterey Bay, California, United States - ASW #8 | ecosystem: Environmental > Aquatic > Marine > Coastal | place: USA: California | collected... | reverse complement strand
CCGATAATTGAGACATATATTCTGTACATTAAAAAACTATATTCTGGAACAATTACTTCGTCTTTTGTCTTAAGAAAAAGTTGACATAACATTTGAATCACTTCATCTGATCCTGAGCCACAAATAATTTTATTAAAATCACACTTAAATGTTTTTGAAATTGACTTTCTTAGATCATGTGCTTTGCTATCCGGATACTTAGATATTTGACTATTATTATTTAATATTTTTTTTACTCTTATGCTCACTCCTAAAGCAGATTCATTAGCTGAGAGTTTTATAATATTACTTTTCTTTTTTAATATAGATTTTCCAGGCTTATAAGCCTTAATCTTTATATTTCTAAATGTAGGTAAAACCATAATTTCAATATTTTTTATCTTTATAGATAAATAATTACTTATTTACATAAAATAAGTAATTATTTCAAAAAAATTGACATATGAAAAGGTATCTTGTAAATAATATCTGCGCTGATTTAACTGAATTGCGAGCGCTTAAAAAAAACCGCTAAATAAGTTTTTTTCTCACAATTCACATTCAGCATAATATTATGAATGATATAAAAAACATAAAAAAAATAATTATAGAAAAACCACTTAAATTAGATTGTGGAAAAACTATAAGTAATTACCCTATAGCTTATGAAACATATGGCACTCTAAGTAAAAAAAAAGATAATGCAATTTTAGCTTTCCACGCTTTATCAGGTGACCAATATGTCACTGGTACAAATCCAATAACAAACAAAAGTGGCTGGTGGTCACATTTAGTTGGACCTAACAAAGCAATAGATACAAATAAATTTTTTGTAATATGTGCAAATGTGATAGGTGGATGTATGGGGTCTTACGGTCCTAGCAGTATTGATTCAAGAACAAATAAAAAACTTGGAATAAATTTTCCAGTTATAACAATTAATGACATGGTTAACGCTCAATATAACTTATTAGACTTTTTTAAAATTGATAGACTATTTAGTGTAATGGGTGGATCTATGGGAGGAATGCAAGCTTTACAATTTGTTGCAAATTATCCTGACAAAACGAAAACAGCTATTCCTATAGCTTGCGCCGCTAGTCATTCTGCACAAAATATTGCTCTTAACGAATTAGGCAGACAAGCAATAATGGCCGATAATAATTGGAAAAAAGGAGACTATCTTAATTTAGACAGTTCTCCAGATAAAGGTCTCTCTGTTGCTAGAATGGCTGCACACATAACTTATCTTTCTCAAAAAGGTTTACAGGAAAAATTTGGAAGAAAACTTCAAGAAAGAGATGATTTAAAATTTAGTTTTGATGCTGATTTTCAAATTGAAAGTTACCTTAGACATCAAGGTTCGGCATTTGTTGATAGATTCGACGCTAACAGCTATCTTTATATAACAAGAGCTATGGACTATTTTGATTTGATAAAACAATATAAAGGAAATCTTTCAGATGCTTTTAAAGACAGTAAAGTAAAATTTTTTATAATTTCTTTTACATCGGATTGGCTCTATCCAACATCTGAGAATAAAGAAATTGTTATTGCTTTAAATGCTGCCGGTGCAGATGTCGGCTTTATCGAAATTACAAGTGATAAAGGTCATGATTCTTTTTTATTAGATGTGCCAGATTTTTTAAAATCAGTAAAAAATTTTTTAGAGGTTAATTATTAAAATATTTATGAAAAAAGAATTTCAAATAATTTCAGAATTAATCGAAAACAATACAAGAGTACTTGATGTTGGGTGTGGAGATGGCATATTAATGAAACATTTAAAGGATAATAAAAATGTAGATACTAGAGGTATGGAAATTTCAAAAAATAATGTTCAAATATGTATTTCTAAAGGTTTGCCTGTTATCGAAGGTAATGCAGAAATAGATTTGCAACAATTTCCAAATTTGTCTTTTGATTATGTAATTTTAAGTCAAACACTACAGGCATTTTATAAACCAGAAAAAGTAATAGATGATCTGTTAAGAGTTGCTAACAAAGCTATAGTTACAATTCCAAATTTTGGATATTGGAAAGTAAGACTTCACTTATTGTTTAAAGGCACAATGCCAGTAAATAAACATCTTCCAAATGAATGGTACGACACTCCAAATTTACATATGTGTACAATTAAAGATTTTGTTAACTTCTGTGAAAAAAAAAATATTAATTTATTTAAATCACTAGCTCTACATGAGGAAAAAGTATCTATAATAAATAATAATAATTTAAATTCAAAAAATTTACTTTCAGAATTGGGAATATTTTTAATAGAAAAATAAGATGCAAGTAGAAATAATAAGATGTTTAAAAGATAATTACTCTTACTTGGTTATTGATAAACAAAATAAATTAGCATGCGTAATAGATCCTAGTGAAGCAAAACCAATAATAAATTTTTTAGAAGAAAAAAATATTAATTTAAAATTTATATTAAATACACACCATCATTATGACCATGTTGGAGGTAATTCTGAGTTAAAAAAAAAATATAATGCAAAAGTAGTTGGTTTTATAGGTGATAAAGACAGAATTCCTGAAATTGATATTATTTTAAAAGACAGAGAAATCTGGAAATATGAAAATTTTGAGTCAAAAATTTTTCATATTCCAGGACATACTTCTGGCCATATTTGTTATAATTTTTTTAAAGATAAATTACTATTTACTGGTGATACACTTTTTTCATTAGGTTGTGGAAGAATTTTTGAAGGTACTTATGAACAAATGCTTAATTCTTTAAATCTTCTTAAAACTTTTCCCGAACATACTAAAATATATTGTGGCCATGAGTATACTTTAAAAAATTCTGAATTTTGTTTAAAGAATGATGAAGAAAATTTAAAACTAAAAGAAAAAATAATTTTAATAAAAGAAAAATTAAGTCATGGTACTCCAACAATACCTACAACCCTAAAAGAGGAGCTTGAGTGTAATATTTTTTTAAGATCGAACAATAAATTAATCCAAAAAAATCTTAATACGTTGAATGAGCTTGACACTTTTTCAAAATTGAGAGATTTAAAGGATATTTTTTAGTTAAATCAACTTGACTATAATTAGTCTAAGTCTATATTGCTCATCAACAAAAAAGGTGCTTAATGTCATTTGCTGTAATACAAACTGGTGGAAAACAGTACAAAGTAAAGTCTGGTGAAATCCTTAAAATTGAAAGATTAGAGGATTCTAAACCTGAGACTAAAATAGAATTTAAAGAAATCCTAGCTTATGGAAATAATAAAACTATTGAAGTTGGATCTCCAGTAGTTGAAGGAGCAAAAGTTGAAGCTGATATAGTTGAAAATGGCAAGAATAGAACAATATTAATTTTCAAAAAAAGAAGAAGACAAAATTCAAGAAGAAAAAATGGTCATAGACAACAGTATTCATTAATAAGAATTAGTAAAATTTTTTCAAAAGACGGCAAAGTTTTATCTGAAGCAGAAAAAATGGTAAAACCAGTGAAAAAAGTTGAAAAAAAAGAAGTAAAAATAGTAAAACCAGTGAAAAAAGTTGAAAAAAAAGAAGTAAAAAAAGTAAAAGAAGTAAATAAATAAACTAGGTAAATTATGGCAACAAAAAAAGCAGGTGGGTCATCAAGAAACGGACGAGATAGTGCTGGTCGGAGACTTGGAGTTAAAAAATATGGTGGCCAAGTAGTAATACCTGGAAATATAATTGTTAGACAAAGAGGAACAAAAATTTTCCCTGGTGAAAATGTAGGAATGGGCAAAGATCATTCAATTTTTTCTGTTATTAAAGGAAAAGTAGTATTTAAAAAAACTAAATCTGATAGAACATTCGTTTCAGTAAAACCCAATTAGTAGTACAACTAAAAACTAAGAGTTGTATCATGAAGTTTCTAGATCAAGTAAAAATTTATATTAAAGCTGGTAATGGTGGACATGGCTCTCCTAGTTTTCGTAGAGAAAAATTTATTGAGTTTGGTGGACCTGATGGTGGTGATGGTGGAAAAGGTGGATCTGTAATTTTAAGATCAGAAAGAAATCTAAACACACTTATTGATTACAGGTTTCAACAACATCATAAAGCTGAAAGAGGTGAAAATGGATCAGGTCAAAATCGTACTGGTCGTGGAGGAGAAAATTTATTTTTAAAAGTTCCGGTTGGTACTCAAGTCTTTGAAGAAGATAATAAAACACTAATATATGATTTTAAAATAGAAGGTGAAGAATTTGTTGTAGCTAATGGAGGAAAAGGTGGACTTGGAAATACTAGATTTAAAAGTTCTACTAATAGAGCTCCAAAAAAATTTACCAAAGGTGTCATTGGTGAAGAATATGTAATATGGCTTCAACTAAAAACCATTGCTGATGTTGGTATTGTAGGTTTGCCTAATGCAGGAAAATCTAGTTTGTTAGGTGCAATCACCAATGCAACACCAAAAATAGCCAACTATAAATTCACAACCTTAAATCCAAATCTTGGTGTTGCAACTTATGATGATAAAGAAATAACTTTAGCTGATATTCCTGGGTTAGTCGAAGGAGCACATGAAGGTGTTGGTCTTGGAATTCAATTTCTAAAACATATAGAAAGATGCAAAACTTTAATGCATTTAATAGATATTACTAATGAAGATCTTGAAAATACATATCAACAAGTTAAAAATGAACTAAGAAGTTACAGCAAAGAACTTCTTAATAAAAAAGAAATTATTGTATTAAACAAAACAGATCTATTAGATGGAGACACGGTAAAAGAAATAGTGAAAAATTTCTCAAAAAACAAAAGCTCGGAAGTGGTAACCCTTTCAACAATAGAGAAAGATTCTGTATCAAAAATTAAAGCCAAACTGCTTTCTTATGTATCTTAAAAATTCAAAAATAATTGTAATCAAAATAGGATCATCTTTATTAATTGATGATAATAAAAAAATTAGAAAAAAATGGCTTTCTGAATTCTCTAAAGATATTCAAGAATTATTAAAACAAAACAAAAAAATAGTTATTGTTAGCTCAGGAGCAATAGCCATGGGCTGCAAAAAGTTAAACCTAGGCAAAAAAAATCTTAAACTTGATAAAAGTCAGGCAGTAGCATCAATTGGACAAATTGAGCTCATGAATTTATTTTCTGAAACTTTTATAAAATTCAAGATTAATATATCTCAAATTTTACTCACATTAGAAGATACTGAACAAAGAAGAAGAGCTCTAAATGCAAAAAGAACTTTTGATAACTTATTTCAATTAGGATTTGTCCCAATAGTAAATGAAAATGACAGTATAGCTACTTCGGAAATTAAATATGGTGACAATGATAGATTGGCTTCTAGAGTTGCGCAAATATCTGGCGCTGATTCACTGATATTACTTTCAGACGTCAATGGTCTTTATACTAAAAATCCAAAAATTTATAAAAATGCAAAACTATTAAAAGTAATTAAAGACATAGATCAAGATATAGAAAATATTTCAACAAAAAGTATTGGTGAACATGGCACAGGAGGAATGAAAACGAAAATTGATGCTGCAAAAATTTGTCAATTATCAGGATGTAAAATGGCTATAGCAAATGGCCTGTCATTAAGACCAATTAAAAAAATAATTAATGATAATAATTGTACATGGTTTTTACCAAAAATTTCTAAGCTTGATGCTAGAAAAAAATGGATAATCAGTTCTGTTTCACCGAGGGGAGAACTAATTATTGACGATGGTGCCAAACAAGCCTTAACAAATGGCAAAAGCTTATTAGCAGCTGGAATTAAAAAAGTTTCAGGAAAATTTAAAAAAGGTGATCATATTAAAATCTTAGATAAAAAAAATAATGAATGTGCCAGAGGGTTAAGCTCTTTTTCTTCAGAAGAAATATTAAAAATTATGGGACATCACTCTAAAGAAATTGAGAAATTATTAGGATATATTTCAAAGTCTGAAGTTGTACATAAAGATGACATGGTGGAGATATAGAATGGATCAATATATGGATTTGATAGGCAAAAATGCTAGAAAAGCATCTCTTGGTAAAATTAATACTAAAATAAAAAATAAAGTTCTTAAAAAATATATTTTATTGATAGATAAAGAAAAAAATTTAATACTTAAAGAAAATGCAAAAGATATTAAATTTTCCTTTAAGAAAAAATTAAAAAATAATTTAATTGATAGACTTGTTTTAAATCATAAAAAATTAAACATAATAAAAAATTCAATAAAAAAAATTATCAAACTAAAAGATCCAATTGACAATACATTAGAAAAATGGAAAAGACCAAATGGTCTAAAAATTAGTAGAGTGTCCATACCTATTGGGGTAATTGGTGTTATTTATGAAAGTAGACCAAATGTTACATCTGATGTTGCTAGTTTATGTTTTAAATCAGGTAATGCGGTAATTTTAAAAGGTGGCTCAGAAGCTATTCATACAAATAAAATTTTAGCTAAATTATTCCGAAAAGCTCTTAAAGAAAACAAGGTTAATGAAAATTTTGTTCAGTTTATAAACACCAAGAACAGAAAAATAGTAGAATATATACTTTCAAAAATGACAGACTATATTGATGTTATAATACCTCGGGGAGGAAAAAATTTAGTAAAAAAAGTGCAAGATTTTTCTAAAGTTCCTATAATCGGACATCTAGAAGGTCTATGTCATACTTATATTGATAAAGATGCAGAATTAAAAATGGCTACCAATATTATTTATAATGCTAAACTAAGAAATACTAGTATTTGTGGTGCTACTGAAACAATTTTACTCCATGAAAAAATTGCTAAAAAATTCTGTAATCCTGTTCTAAAAAAACTTGAAGAAAGTAATTGTAAAATTTATGGGGATCATATTTTAAAAAAATATTACAAAGGAAAACTTTATCTCGCTAAAGAAAAGGATTGGTCTACAGAATACTTATCAGCTACCATTTCAGTAAAATGTGTTAAAAATTGTGATGAAGCAATTAATCATATTAATAAATATGGCACAAAGCATACCGACTCTATAATTACAAAAAACAAACAAACTGCTAAAAAATTTTTGAAAAATGTAAAAAGTTCTATAGCAATGCATAATACATCTACTCAATTCGCTGATGGTGGAGAATTTGGTTTTGGTGGCGAAGTAGGAATTTCAACAAGCACTCTACCTCCTCGTGGACCAGTAGGTTTAGGACAACTAAATTCTTATAAATATGAAATTACAAGCAAAGGTAAAACTAGGAAATAAATTGAAATCAATTAAAATTGGTATTTTAGGAGGAACTTTTGATCCTGCACACAAAGGTCATTTACAAATATCAAAGCAAGCTAAAAAAAGATTTGATTTAAAAAATGTTATTTGGGCTATAACTAAAAAAAATCCATTTAAAAATGAAAGCAAATTAAACCTAAAACAAAGAATACACTTTGCCAAAAAATTAATAGATAATAATAACTTTATTAAAGTAAAATTTTATGAAGATAAGATTGGCTCCAATAGAACCATTGATTTAATTAATTATCTTAAAAGAAATAAAAAAATAGAAATACATTTTATAATGGGTGCAGATAATCTTATTAATTTTCACAAATGGCACAAATGGAGATCTATTTCACAAAAATGTAATATTTTAGTATTTGACCGTCAGGGCTTTAAATCAAAATCTCTAAAATCTATTACTTTTAAACAGGTAAATAAAAAAAAATTAACATTTGTTAAATTCAAAAAAGTTAATATTTCATCTTCTCAATTAAGAAAAATTTGATAAACTTTAATTAATTAATGGATAAAATTTCGAGTCTTAAAAAAATAATACTTAATACACTAGATTCCAACAAAGCTTTAGATATTGTCTCAATAAATCTTGCTAATAAATCCTCAATGGCGGATTATATGATAATTGCAAGTGGAACTTCTTCTAGACATCTTCAATCTCTATCAGAACAAGTGCTTGAGCAGTTTAAAAAAAATGGTGTATTAAATTCAAAAATAGAAGGAAAAGACAGTAATGACTGGAAATTAATTGATGGAATAGATGTAATTGTTCATATTTTTAATCCAGAAAAAAGAAAATTTTATGAATTGGAAAAAATATGGTCAGAATTAATCCCTAAAGAAAAAATAATGATATGAAAAAATTTACAAAATTTTTAGTTACTATTATTTTTTCATTTTTTTTAATTAACATAAGTTTTTCTGCAAATGATGAAAATATTTACGACAAAATTGATTTATTTAGTGAAGTATTAGATAAAATAAACAATGAATATGTTGAGGAAATAAATCAAAATAAAATAATGGATTCTGCAATAAACGGTGTTTTACAGTCTTTAGATCCATATTCTGGATATATGTCACCAGAAATATTTAAAGAAATGCAAACTGAAACTAGCGGAAAATTTGGTGGACTTGGCATCGAAGTAGGTATGGAATATGGAGTAGTAAAAGTCATCTCTCCTATGGATAATTCACCTGCTGAAAGAGTTGGTGTAAAAGCCGGTGATTACATAGTAAAAATTAATGATATCCAAGTTCAAGGGAAATCACTAACTGAAGCTGTTGAGATAATGAGAGGTCCTGTTGGATCAAATATTGAAATAACAGTTAGAAGAGTAGGTGTAAAAAAAGCAATTACTTTTAATATAACTAGAGAAATTATAGAAATAAAATCAGTTAAATCAAAAATTATTGATAAAAATGTTGGGTATATAAGATTAACTTCATTTAATGAAAATAGTTCAAAACAAGTAAAAGAAAAAATTAAAGAATTTAAAAAAGATGAAAATGTTGAAAAATATATTTTAGATTTAAGAAACAATCCTGGTGGACTTTTATCTCAAGCCATTAAAATTTCAGATTTTTTTTTAGATAATGGTGAAATAGTATCTACAAAAAGCAGAAAAATACGTGAAAATAGAAAATGGTTCGCTAAAAAAGGTGATTTAGTTGATGGAGAAACATTAGTAGTTTTAATAAATTATGGTTCTGCTTCTGCTTCTGAAATTGTTGCTGGAGCACTTCAAGATCACAAAAGAGCAATTTTAATTGGAGAAAGCTCATTTGGCAAAGGATCTGTTCAATCAATAATACCATTAGAAAATAATGGAGCTATAAGATTAACAATTTCTAAATATTATTTACCATCGGGCAAATCAATATCAGAAGTAGGCGTAACTCCTGATATAGAAATAGCTGAAAGTTCAGATGAATTTAGAATTAATACTGAAACAGATAATCAATTAGATTTTGCTGTTAAACTTTTAAACGGCTAAATATGAAAGAAAAGTATCAAAAACTACCACTTAGAAGTGGAGTTGGAATAGTTGTATTAAATAAAGAAAACAAAATATTTGTTGCAAAAAGAATAGATAATCCTAAAAATTTCTGGCAGATGCCACAAGGTGGCATTAACAAAAATGAAGATTTTTATACTGCTGCGCTAAGAGAATTAAAAGAAGAAACTAGCATTGTTAGTGTAAAACCTATTAAAGAAATTGAGGAAAGCCTAACTTATATTTTACCTGATAATTTAATAGGTATTATTTGGAAAGGTAAATACAAAGGTCAAAAGCAAAAATGGTTTATTATGAAGTTTATAGGAGATGAATCAGAAATTAATATAAAAACTAAGCACCCTGAATTTTTAGATTGGAAATGGATAGACCCAGAAAATCTGACTGAAATAGCCGTACATTTCAAACTTGAAGTTTATAAAAAGCTTAAATCTGAGATAAAAAAAATATTAGACTAATTTAAAGTTAAAGATTTTAAAACTTCAATTTTATGATCAACTAAATATTTTGCTTGATCAGATATATCTTGAGTTTGTGCTTCCTTTTCAGCTTTAGCTAAAATATCTCTAACTTTATTCTTATCTATTGTTTTAATATTAAAAATATTACTTGTTAATATTGATAAACAATTATTTTTAAATTCTATTATTCCATCTTCAACATAATAGGTTTCTTCAATAGCTGCAGATTCTATAACTTTTACTAAACCTGGCTTTAAAAAAGATATTATAGATATATGATCTTTTAAAATTCCCATATCTCCTTCAAAAGCAGGAACTACCACTTCTGTTACGTCTTCTTTTGATAAAAAAGATTTTTCAGGATTTACTATTTCAACTTTAAAAACATTGCTCATTATGCGGCAGCTTCTTTTGCCATTTTTTCAGCTTTTTCAACTACATCTTCGATTGTGCCTACCATATAAAAAGCTGCTTCTGGAAGATGATCATATTCACCCTTACAAATCGCATCAAAACCTTTAATTGTAGATTCTAGATCAACAAGTTTTCCTGGTGAACCAGTAAAGACTTCAGCCACAAAGAATGGCTGAGATAAAAATCTTTGAATTTTTCTAGCTCTTGCTACAGTTAATTTGTCTTCTTCAGAAAGTTCATCCATACCTAGGATAGCAATAATATCTTGCAATGATTTATAAGTTTGTAAAATTTTTTGAACTTCCCTTGCAACTCTGTAATGTTCATCTCCAACTATTCTAGGATCTAAAATTCTAGATGTTGAATCTAACGGATCTACAGCAGGATAAATTCCAATCTCTGCTATCTGTCTAGATAATACTGTTGTAGCATCTAAGTGAGCAAATGATGTTGCTGGAGCAGGATCCGTTAAATCATCAGCAGGTACATAAATTGCCTGAACAGATGTAATTGATCCTTTGTTTGTAGTTGTAATCCTTTCTTGAAGATTACCCATATCAGTAGCTAGTGTTGGTTGGTAACCAACTGCAGAAGGAATTCTTCCTAACAATGCAGATACCTCTGATCCAGCTTGAGTAAATCTAAAAATATTATCTACAAAGAAAAGCACATCTTGACCTTCTTGATCCCTAAAATATTCAGCTACAGTTAAACCTGTTAAACCTACTCTTGATCTTGCTCCTGGAGGTTCATTCATTTGACCATAAACCAATGCAGCTTTAGAACCTTTTCCATCTGGTTTAATTACTCCAGAATCAATCATTTCATGGTAAAGATCATTTCCTTCTCTAGTTCTTTCACCAACACCTGCAAAAACTGAAAATCCTCCATGCGCTTTTGCAATATTGTTAATTAATTCCATAATGATAACTGTTTTGCCAACCCCAGCACCTCCAAATAATCCAATTTTTCCTCCTTTGGCATATGGTGCTAATAAATCTACTACTTTAATTCCTGTCACTAATATTTCTGTTTCCGTTGATTGTTCTGTAAAAGGCGGTGCTGGCCTATGAATTGGCCATCTTTCTTTAGTTTTAACTTCTCCCTTTTCATCAATAGGTTCTCCTATCACATTTATAATTCTTCCTAACGTTTCAGGACCAACTGGAACTTTTATAGGAGCCCCTGTATCACTTACTTCATCTCCTCTTTTTAAACCTTCTGTAGCATCCATTGCAATTGTTCTAACATTTGACTCACCTAGGTGTTGAGCAACTTCTAAAACTAATCTGTTGTCTCCATTTTTACATTCTAATGCTGATAAAATTTCTGGTAGTTTGCCTTCAAATTTTACGTCTACTACTGCTCCAATAATTTGTGTGATTTTTCCTTTACTCATAATTATAAACTTTCTGCTCCCGATATAATTTCTATTAATTCTTTAGTAATTGCTGCCTGACGACTTCTATTATACTCGATAGTAAGTTTGTCAACCATTTCACCTGCGTTTCGTGTAGCATTGTCCATTGCGCTCATTCTTGAACCTTGCTCGCTAGCTGAATTCTCTAACATCGCTTTAAAAATCTGAGTAGAAATATTTTTAGGCAATAAATTACTTAAGATTTCATCTTCTTCTGGTTCAAATTCATAATTATCCTCAGGAGATTCTCCTTCTACCTCAGAAGCTTTTAAAGGAATTATTTGTTGTTCTTGTGGTATTTGAGTAATTACATTTTTAAATTGATTATAAAAAATTGTACATACATCAAATTCTTTCTTTTCAAAATTATCAATTATTATTTTTCCTACTTTTTCTGCATCTAAGTAATTGATAGTTGTAGAATTTTTAAAAGATATTTTTTCAATAATATTATCTTTATAAATTCTTTTTAACTGATCATAACCTTTAGATCCCACAGTTATAATTTTAATAGTTTTTCCTTCATTTAAGATTTTTTGAAAATAAGATTTTGCTTTTTTAATTATGTTTGTATTAAATCCTCCACAAAGCCCTCTGTCAGAAGTTAAAACTACACATAAGTGAATTTTATTATCACCTGATCCAGCAAGTAATTTAGGAGCATTTTCTTTATCAGTAATTCCATTTGAAAGATTAAGAATAATATTATTCATTTTATCTGAATATGGTCTTCCTTTTTCCGCATTCTCTTGCGCTCTTCTTAACTTTGCTGCAGCAACCATTTTCATTGCCTTAGTAATCTTTTGTGTAGACTTAACACTAGATATCCTTTTTTTAAAATCGTCTAAACTTGCCATTTTTTAAGAGTT
>Ga0315338_1003904_pt1 | contig 12380 bp, 6 predicted proteins | sample ASW8metaG_FD_204518 | JGI IMG/M metagenome (GOLD analysis project Ga0315338, IMG submission 204518) | Ammonia-oxidizing marine archaeal communities from Monterey Bay, California, United States - ASW #8 | ecosystem: Environmental > Aquatic > Marine > Coastal | place: USA: California | collected... | reverse complement strand
ATAATGCGCCTTTAATATCTTTTTCATTTCTAGCATTCTCCGCACCGCTAAATAATTCCTCTGCAGTCTGGTTACTACCACAACCAGAAACAAAAACCCCAATTATGGTTAGGATAAAAAGTATTTTTTTCATTCTAGTATTTTCTTCATTCTAGATAATTACCTGTATTTAAAAACTGCGGAATTTATACGCAAGTATACCCATCAACAAGAAAGAACTACGATTATATACATAGTAAATAATTAAATGTTCCTCTTAAAATATGTATAAGAATCCAAGGTTAAGTTTTCCGGATCCAGGTTTATCAAATCGGCAAGCATAATCCAGGCGTATAGGCCCCAACGGAGATGCAAGTGTAAATCCAAATCCTCTTCCCCATTGGATTGATTTCAAGGCCACATTATTTATTTTATCTGTAAGTTGCCCTCCTTCTAAAAATATTTCACCGCCCAAAAACCCAACTATCGGGAATCTAATCTCCCAGTTTAACAAAAGTCGAATCAGTTCACCTCTTGGGGTATCTTCATCATTATCTGTCAAAAATTTAAGTGCTTCCCAAGCCCTCAAGCTTGAACTTCCACCCAAGTAAAATTTATCATATAATAAAGTTGTTTCGTATTCATCATAGTCTTCGTCCCAATCAAAGATCATACCGTATTTTATACGGCTAGCCATAGCCCAGTCCTTCCTTATTGGTAAATATCCTTGAATTCCTGTATCAATTTTCTGGTAAGTTCTATTTCCACCAAGTAAACCACCTACACTAATGAACTCTGTAAAAAGAACATATCCTCTTGATGGATATAAAGGGTTATTAGCCTTATCCAATCTACCAATTATCCTAAAAGATCGATTTTCTATATCATTCTTATCATCCCGTTTTTTATCATCAAATAATTCCCACCGTAAAATCGTTCTTAAATATGACCTATCATCTAATCGTAAAATATTGGCCAATTGAAAACCGTAACGGTATATGCCTTCATTTTGCTCATAATTTCGAAATGATTGAAAAAACCCACTCAATTCAGTTGGTATGCGTAATCCAAGAATCCATTGATTTGATAAAAGCACGTCAACCGTAGCGCGGGGATATTGCAATCCAGTTTCCAGTGGTATTGCAAGCAATGATTTTATCTCTAAATTAGCAGCGGAGTTAAAAACCCTACGGTCTTTCCAAGCAACATCACCACCAAGTGCACTAACTGGATCAACACCTTCATTTACTGTTACTGCTATTAAACCGCCGGAAGATAATATCTCTCTTCGATTTAGTTCTCTTAATTCAATAACTAAATTAACCGTAGTATCATTGGTTATATTTTTAACAGGCGTTATCGCGGCCATTGAAAAAATGCCAATCTCCATTAATTTTCTTTGGCTGACATCTATATTACTTTTTACATATTTGTCCCCAACTTTGAAATCTAATTCTCTAAATATCACATTAGAATCAAGATTCTCTTTCATTCCATCAACGTAAATTTTATTTATATATACATCTGGACCCTCTTGGATTTCAATATTTACAACTACTGAATCAGTCACAAGCTGAGATGTTTTTGTTTCTAGAAATAATTTACTTTTCTCAAGGTAGGCTTCATTTAATTCACTCCGGTTAACCTGAATAGCAACGGGGTTATATGGCTTATTTTCTTTTAGTTTAAAAATAGATATTATTTGTTTATCTGTAAGTATAGCGTTTCCTGATAGATTTATTGTATTAAGGAAATATTCTTTACCTTCCTGGATTCTAAAGAAAATATCTGCTTTTCCATTATTAATCGTGAATGAATCAATAACAGCCACATCCAAAAAACCTTTTGTCAGGTAATAGTTTTTAATGCTTATCGCATCGAGTTTTATAACACGCCGATCAAAAGACTGATTAGCAAATAGTGATTTATTTTGAATATTGATAATTTGCTTAAGGTGCTTGCTTTTGATCCTTGAATTACCGATAAATTTAACACCACTGACCTGAGTGACATCTTCGGGCAAAGCCCACAAGAAATTTAAACTAAGCAAGCCTGTTAAAACCAAGCAACAGTATTTCATTTTGGTATTTCTATCTAGTAAGAATAACGCAAGCGGTATTTTACGTGCATATTACCCAATTCATCAACATTTCCAATAAGGGAAAAGTAAGGATTTAATTTGAGTTCAACACCAACCTGATTATGGTCTGGGTTCACTAATGAGAATGACCGTTTGTACGAATAGTTCAATGATAGATTCCTTGAGACCTGAGCCTTAATTACCAAATCATCAGAACCTGTAGGGTCAATCAAAGCGGAAGCACCAGATATACTAACATCCTCTAATATACCTAATCTTCCAAGCCCACTGATTTGCAAAAAATTTCTTTCCAGTTCCTTTTCTAAATAGGCTACAAATATCGACTGAGCCTGACTGCCAAGACCTGACGAACTAATCTCTTGATCTTCGAAACGGCTCCTTATAGTTAGTAATTCAAGTATATCGCTTTCCGAAAAACCACTGGAGGATTCTAAACCCAATTTTGGATTATTTAATGGTCCAACAAGAGTAATGGTAATGTTTTCCTCTTTTATTTTAGTAAATGCAGATAAATCTAAATAAGGATTGAATCCTTTGGTATCAAAAGCCAAATATCCATTTGTGATTTTGAATATATCACCATAGTAATAAAATTTTCCTTCCCTAACGAATAGTTCACCAGAGTAATCCGCGCTTTGGTCCCCAAACATGGATATACTCAACTCACCACCTAATTGTGCATCGATTTGACTATTTCTTAAAACAAATTTACCAGTGATTGGGAAATTTAATTTGTAGTTGATAATTGTATTGCTAGGATCGAGTTCCGCAGTAGATAACGTATTAACCTCAAACTCTTGATACATAACAGCATCAATAGCTTCTATTCCACCAGCTATTGTAATTGTATCTCTTCCAGTAATACGTACATCAATATTAACCATACCTTCAATATCGCCTAATAAGGTTTTGAAAAATACATCATTTCCTTTAGCGTTGAGATCATAATAGGGCTCGAAAAACTTTGTCATATTTATGTTTCCATCAACAAAAATATTTGCTTTATAATTTTCCGGTTTAATTGTCGCAGCACCAACAAGATTTTCAATTGATAGCAAATTATTAACTAGTATACCTTTACCATTAACACCTTTTATTGGTTCATCTAATAAAATCGTGTAAATAGAACCATCTTTGATTGATATTTCCCCATTCCTGACAAGTTTAACAGGTGTTCCAGCAATTTGTAAGGAAACATTATGATTCCCCGGTAAAGAGTCTACATCAATTAAATATTTAGAAAGGAATTCGAGATGGTTGAAATCACCACTAACATCAACCCCCATCGAATCGGCCATAAACATTTCTCCTAGATTCTCTGAATTAAAGTTAAAATCCAAGGGTAAATAAGCTACACCTGCAATAGCGTGGTCTTTCCCCCTTATCGCGGAAAATTTGTTAAAATATAAGTGCCTTGAATCGTAAAGCCCCATTCCAGTAACATGCCCTAGTTCCAACCCCTCAAATACACCATCTTCTATAGACAGGTCAAAATTAAATTTAGTTTTATTTGGAAGACCACCAAAATTTAACTCCCCGCTTACCACACCATCTAATGCGAACCAGTCAGGGATAAATTGAGTAAAAATTGAAATATCCACCTTTTTCATGTTGATCATAGCGTCTATTTCAATTGGATTGGATTCTTCAAAATATTGTGGCACTACGCCGGCAACCTGAATACCGGTATTATCCCCATGGATCAATGTAATTTCTTCAATATGTAAAATTGAATCACGATAGAAGGTTGATATGATTAATTCATCAAATGGTTGAGCAGCAATCTCACCATTCTTTATCGCTAGATCTATTGAGTAATCCAAAGAATATTCCCTTGATGTAACAGACAATTCGCCAAATACCTGACCCTGGATTTTGATCAATTCATCAGGAATTAAAAAATTTAGTATGTCTGTACCTATATTTGATATTTTCAATAAACCATCTATTTCATCTGTAAGTGTTAAGAAACCGGAGAGGATGCCATCATTCACATGAAATTCAAAAGGCTTCAAAGTCAATTCATTTTTCCCCCAATCCAACTCAAGTAAATCCACTCCTTCACCCAGGGTGAATTCGACTGGTTTAGTATTGATTAAATATTGCTGATTTGTAGCAATCTGAAGACGATCAAATACTCCATTGCCATCATTTTTCAAAAACCCGGACAATTGAAAAAAATCATTGTTATTTTTGAATTCTGCACTCTGAATCTCTAAACCATCTTGTGTATATAATAAGTCAACAACACCACTTTCAAAAGATTGTTCATTCCATGTACCAGATCCAACACGCAATTGGCAATCTCCTGTAGTATATTTGTCTGCACTATTCAAACTCCCAAAGAATTCAAAGCTTTCTAAATTAAAATTCTTGTAGCTTATATTTCTTAGTACAAGTTCAGCACTCAGATTAGGGTTATTAAAAGGACCAGAGACAAAAAGGCTACCAGTCGCTTTACCATTTTCTAGACTATCTGACCAAAAATTGTTGATAATGAAAACATCAGCGTTATCGAGGTCTAAATCCAAGTTATAGACTTCATTTTTAAAGTCACTGGTTCCGGTGACTATTACTCTACTATTGCCAATTGATAATTCCAGCAGTTCCTCAATATTTAATAACTCGTTCACATAATCAACTGTACCAGATACTGAAATATCCCGATCTTTATACAGCTTTGTTTCTAATAATTCCATCGTAAGTGTAATATGCTCCAATCTACTTTCTTCTACAGTGCCCTCAATTGCTACAAGTCCATTCAAGTCAGTCGGAAGATCATCTATAATCCATTTATTTAGATCAAAATCAGTTAGCTGTATTGACGCATTAAAATGACCATCTTTTTGATAAATACCATTCATTGACAAGCTGGCATCCTCACCCTCTAATTTTACCTGATCTAAAGAAAAGAAATCATCAAAATTTGATAAAGAAATATTACCAGCGGTATGTAAGCCTAAATCATTCGTTAGCGTAATATTCCCTTCGAAGGTTTTTAAATCAGACCGGATATGAATTTCTGTCTCTAAGGCTGATAATTTTGGTTGAAGAGGTAATTTATCGAAAAATGTTTTTGGGATTTGATATTGGTCAAGAAAAACATCAATTCTCATGTCTTTATCATCTAACCAGTTGTAACTGAATTTTCCTCTAACACCCAATGAGTCAATAGTACCATTTATATTTTCACACACTAATTTTCCTGGATATAATGATATTCGAGATTTTTCCAACCGCATATCAAATCCTGTTTCTTCTATTGCAAAATATAATTCATTGACATCAAGATTAAGTGAATTCATATCAAGATCAAAACGCCCATCAAATTGAAATAAGAAGTCCTTAAGTATTGTCAACTCAGGAATTGTAACCCTACCATCGAATTGAAGGCGATCAACAGTAAATTTTTGTTCTAGGATTTCCTTTAAATCAAAGGGATCTGATCTTAAATCGGATGATTTTTTTGATTGGAAAAGGGTAGTGGTAACTTCTTTTAGTTTCAGGTATTTGAAACTTGGATATCCAAACAATGATTCCAACAAATTTAAACGAAGATCAACATTCGAAATAAAAATACTTGATTTATTAAGATTGGTCAATTTCAAGGATTGTATGGAAACATTGGCAAGTAAATGACCGTTAACTTTATCAAAAGATATTTCCCAGTCACCCCTCTTTGTTAATTGGTCATTTATTCGATATTCAATTAACTCTTTCCATAAAGACGGTGTTAATAACACTACTACTGTTATGCTAAACAGAATTACGATGGTCAATATAAGAGTTTTCAGTAATTTCATTATATTTCGTATATATACTAAGCTAACGAATATACATGCGTCCTGTTCCAAAAACAAAAAAAGCGTCTAAGTAGACGCTTTTTAATCTGGCTTTTAATGTAGTTTAGTCCACTACTTCAAAATCCGCATCTTCAATTTCAACCTCCTCTTTTCCCTTGGACTTACCTCTTCCTTTGCTTTTTTCATCTTCATTTTTATCATCATCAGGAGTTGCTTTTGTTTCATCATATAATTTTGTTGCTAACTCACTCCAAACAGTGTTTAAAGAGTCAATTGAGGATTGAATATCACTTTTACTTGAACCACTATTTACCTTTTTCAATTGTTCGACCGCATCAGATAATTTCTTTTTGTCATCATCATTTAACTTATCATCAAATTCTTTGATATTGTTTTCTGTTTGGTAAACCAATTGTTCAGCCTGGTTATGTAAATCTATTAATTCGCGTTTATCTTTATCCTCTTCTTCATGTTTCCTGGCATCATTTACCATTTTATCAACCTCTGAATCACTTAATCCACTTGACGCTTCGATACGGATACTTTGTTCTTTTCCCGTAGCTTTATCTTTGGCACCTACATTTAGAATTCCATTAGCATCAATATCAAACGTTACTTCTATTTGCGGCACACCCCGTGGCGCGGGTGGAATACCATCAAGATGGAAACGACCGATTGTTTTATTATCTACAGCCATCTCACGCTCTCCCTGTAATACATGAATCTCAACCGTGGTCTGATTATCCGCAGCAGTACTGAATATCTGCGATTTTTTTGTCGGAATGGTAGTATTCCTTTCAATCAATTTCGTGGCCACTGAACCTAGCGTCTCAATACCAAGTGATAAAGGAGTAACATCAAGTAAAAGAATATCATCTACTTCACCTGCTAAGACACCACCTTGAATAGATGCACCTAGTGCTACTACCTCGTCTGGATTAACGCTTTTATTCGATTCTTTACCAAAAATATCTTTCACTTTCTCTTGAATTTTTGGTATTCTAGATGAGCCACCCACTAAAATAACTTCATCAATTTCTGATGCTTTTAGACCAGCATCCTTAATTGCTTGCTTACAGGGATCAATTGTTCTTTCCACTAAATCTGAGACTAACTCTTCAAATTTTGCTCGTGTAAGGGACAAATTAAGATGTTTAGGCCCTGATGCGTCTGCAGTAATAAATGGAAGATTTATTTCAGTCTGCTTAGAACTTGATAATTCCTTTTTGGCAGCTTCCGCAGCTTCTTTTAACCTTTGCAAGGCCATCGGATCTTTCTTCAAATTAATACCATCACTAGCTTTAAATTCATCAGCAATCCAGTTCAAGACCTTTTGATCAAAATCATCTCCGCCTAAATGGGTATCACCATTGGTAGATTTTACTTCGAAAACACCATCACCCAGTTCAAGTATAGAAATATCAAAAGTACCACCTCCTAAATCAAAGACTGCAATTTTTTCGTCCTTTTTCTTATCAAGTCCATAGGCAAGTGCTGCCGCTGTTGGTTCATTGATAATTCTTCTTACATTAAGTCCAGCGATTTTACCCGCATCCTTGGTAGCTTGTCGCTGGGAATCATTAAAATACGCCGGAACTGTTACCACAGCATCGGTTACTGTTGTACCAAGGTGTTCTTCAGCCATTTGCTTTAATTTTTGTAATACCATGGCACTGATTTCTGGGGGATTATATTCCTTATCCTCTATTTTAACAACTACACCATTATTTGGACCTTTTTGTACTTTATAGGGTACTTCTTCAATTTCTGTCCCAACTTCATCATACATACGCCCCATAAATCTCTTGATCGAGAAAACAGTATTTATAGGATTTGTTACTGCTTGCCTTTTAGCTGGCTGACCAACCAATCTTTCTCCCTTTTTCGTAAATGCTACAACAGAAGGGGTTGTGCGTCCGCCTTCAGGACTCGTTATGATAGAAGGTTCACCACCTTCTAATACTGCGACACAAGAATTTGTCGTACCTAGATCAATACCAATTATCTTACTCATGATTTATATCTCCTATTTTTCATGTAGTTAATTATACAGCAGACTTGTATCTAATGAACCAAAGAGGCTGCTGGTAATATTTTTGAACTTTTTCACCTACAATTGCAGTGTAAACCCAACCGGATAGCCAAAAGGCTAATATCACTGGCAACACGAAATTAATGAGGATTGAAAAAATGCCAATCACGATAATGAGGCTAAAAGGTAGTATCATAGCCATGCTTAATAAGGGATGGTTGATCATAAATGTTTGAATATTTTCCATTATTTACTCCTTTTAGAACAATTCAAGTAAATAACAAACAATAACTATGCCAGAAAGATTAATTAACCTATATGGCAGATATAATAGGTGATATTATTTAATTATGGCAGAAATACGCGGTAAAATTCAAACTTTCTGAGGATTTTTGTCCTTTTTCGCATTTGTTGTTTCTCCGGTCTGTTTTACTGACTTATTTGCCCGTTTTTTTACCGGAGAAAAGATTAACTCATCCTTCTTACTATCAACTGTAATCTTATCACCATAAGCAAATTTATTTTCAAGCAATAATTCAGATATGGGATCTTCAAGTGAATTTTGAATCGTTCGTCTCAAGTTCCGCGCTCCATATTCTTCATGAAAACCCCTCTTAACCAATAGCTTACGGGCGCGCTTGGAAATTGTAATTTTAATTTCCATTTTCTGTAGATTTTCAATCAGTTCCCTTAATTGCAAATCAATAATATTTAAAACGTCAGTTTCATCCAACATATGGAAAACAATTGTTTCATCGATGCGATTTAATAATTCAGGACTAAATACATTCTTTACACGGTCCATTATTGTGGATTGCATAGTTTCGTAATCTGACTTTCCAGATTTTTTAACAAAACCATACCTGCCATCAACTTTTATGTCTTTTGTACCCAAGTTTGATGTCATTATAATGATAGTATTTCGAAAATCTACTTTACGGCCAAACCCATCAGTTAAAATACCCTCATCAAAAACCTGTAATAATAAATTAGATATATCTAGGTGCGCTTTCTCAAATTCGTCAAACAGAATCACAGAATAGGGATTGCGCCGTACTTTTTCTGTAAGTGCACCCCCTTCCTCATACCCAACATATCCTGGTGGTGCACCAATAAGTCGTGATGCAGAAAATCGCTCTCTATATTCGGACATATCTATTTTTATAAGAGAATCGGTATGACTAAAAAGATAATTTGCTAATACTTTTGCTAATTCAGTTTTGCCAACTCCTGTAGGCCCAAGAAAAAGAAATACACCAATTGGTCTTTTGTGACTTTTAAGGCCCATCCTGGCTCGCTGGATAGACTTAGAAATACTATCTATAGCCTTATCTTGACCAATAATTGATTTATGCAACTCATCTCTCATTTTCAGCAACTTTTGCGATTCTGATTGAGCAACTTTATTCACAGGAATTCCCGACACCAGGCTTACTACATCAGCTATATGTTCTTCAGTCACCTGAAAAGGATGATTGGATTCATCCTGATGCCATTTTTTCTGCATTGATGCAAGTTTTCCTAATAATGACTGCTCTTTGTCACGCAGTGCAGCTGCATCTTCAAATCTTTGAGCTACAACCACTGTTTCTTTTTCACGACGTAATTCTTCAATTTTTAGTTCTAGATCTATCAAATCTTGCGGTACATCCATATTGAGCATGTGGGCTCTACTGCCAGCTTCATCCAAAATATCAATTGCTTTGTCAGGCAAAAATTTATCTGTTATGTACCGATGAGATAGATAAACACACGCTTCAATAGCTTTTTGATCAAAAGTCACATTGTGATGATTTTCATAAGATTTTTGGAGACCTTTCAATATTTCTATTGATTCTTCAATACTTGGAGGATTAACCATTATTTTTTGGAACCGTCTTTCTAGTGCTCCATCTTTCTCCACATACTTGCGATATTCATCTAGTGTCGTTGCGCCAATACAATGAATATCACCACGTGCTAACGCTGGTTTAAACATGTTTGATGCATCCAATGAACCAGACGCGCCTCCTGCGCCAACCAAGGTATGGAGTTCATCGATAAATATTAGTACATCTTCCGTTGATTCCAGCTCTACCATTATTGTCTTTAATCTCTCTTCAAACTGACCACGATATTTTGTGCCAGCTACGATTGCCGGTAAATCCAATGATAAAATTCGTTTATTGTGCAATAATCTGGGTACTTCTTTTCGTACAATCTTTTGCGCCAGACCTTCTATTATCGCTGTTTTACCAACCCCAGGTTCTCCTATTAACACGGGATTGTTTTTCTTTCGACGCGTGAGTATTTGTGCAACACGCTCAATTTCATCCTCACGACCTATCACAGGGTCCAATTCTTTCTTTTCAGCTAAATCAGTAACGTCGCGGGAAAAATGATCTAAAGCTGGCGTCTTAGACTTACCGGGTTTAGTGGTCTTCCGCGGTTCCAATTCCTCAGGTTCATCAATTTCTTCACTATCCATTAGCCCAAGGACACTATCATAATCCAAATTATAAACATTGAGAACTTCATAGGCAATTCCTTCAGTCTCTTTTAGCATAGAAAGCAGTAAGTGCTCATCATCTGCTACTGATGAACCAAGTGCAGCTGCTTCGTTATATGAGTTCCGTAAAATACGTTCAGATCGACGGGTAAATGGTAAATGCCCCAAAGTCAAAGTACCTCCGGAACTCTTAATCATATCCTCAATCATAGCTTTAAGATCTGTTAGACTACAATCATAAATCTCAAGGATTTTTATGGATAATCCTGTTGAATCTTTGATCATACCAAGAAGTAAGTGCTCCGATCCAACATAACTATGACCGAGACGAATTGCCTCATCCTTAGCATATTTAATAATAGATTGAACGCGTTTCGAAAAATTTTCTTTCATTCTGCCAGAAATATTAAAACACCTTTATCATGATATCAAAACCAATAAATAATCACTTACTTATTTATTCTCAATCGCCCATTAACCATTTTGAGTTTACGGCTACCTATTGCTGCAACTTGAGGATTATGGGTAGTGATAATAAATGTTTGGTTAAAGTCAGAATTAATTTTTTTAAATAATTGCAGCAATCGTTTTGCATTATTGATATCCAAGTTACCTGTTGGTTCATCCGCAAGCACTAAAGCAGGTTGATTAATTAATGCTCGTAATACAGCAACCCGTAACCGCTCACCACCAGAAAGTTCCGCAGGTAAATGGTCTTTCCGATCCGAAAGATGCACATATTGAAATAACTCATCTGCAAGTTCTTCCTTAGCGCTGGCATTGTTATTAATAATTGCTGGCATCAACACATTCTCAAACGCAGTGAACTCAGGAAGTAAATGGTGAAATTGAAAAACAAAACCTAAATCCTGATTTCTCAATTCAGATAATTTCTTATCACTCATTTCCATTGCATTATTTCCAAGGATTATTAATTGACCGGAATCAGGCTGATCCAGCGTACCAAGTATATTTAACAAAGTAGTCTTACCGGCCCCTGATTGTCCCATAATGGTTATGATTTCGCCTGATTTTACCTTCAAGGTTAAGTTCGTAAGTACATTTAACTTTTTTTCCCCATTAGAGTAGGACTTCACAAGTTTTGTTGTATCTAATACTATTTTTCCCACTGTAAGGACTCCCTAATATTTAAAATAGTGGCTCGCTTTGATGCAATTAATCCGGAAAATAGAACAAAGAAAATTGAAATTATTAGTACAACCAAAAGGTCAATTGTTGTTATTACCATGGGTAATTGATTAATGAAATACACATCTGCAGGAAGCGGGATAATACCATATTGATTTTGAATAAATATTAAGACCGTGCTTATACCGATTCCAATCACAACACCGACTCCTCCAATTAAAGAGCCCTGAGTAAGAATTATTTTTTTAATATTAATTTTAGATGTACCAATTGCACGTAAAATTCCAATTTCACGGATTTTCTGAATAATGACCAAAACTAACGTTGATACCAGATTAAAACTGGCTACCAATATGATTAAACACAATACAGCCAAAGCACCTAAACGTTCAACACGCATGGCATTGATCAAACCGCGATGTAAATCTTCCCATGTTTTTATGGATAAATGATCCGAAAAGGTCTTTTCTAACTGCATTTTAATATCAACCAGATTCTTACGGTCCACTAGTCGTATATCAATTCCATCATAATTTTGCTTGCGCAGGAATAGGCGGTTGCCTACATCGGGTGAAATAAATACTACTCGGTCATCAAAATCCAACACTTGGGCATGAAAAATTCGACTGACTGTAACATCAATCATTTGGGGTAATCCAAAAAAATTTGATTGATCAATTGGGCTCATAATTGTTAATTGATCACCAATATCTACATTTAACCTTTGTGCCAATAAATTACCTATAATAATCTCAGGATTGGAAGTTTTCATACCCTTGTTAATGAATTCGATATCATAAAAAGTATCCAATCCTTCCAGCTCAACTG
>Ga0315338_1003903_pt1 | contig 12383 bp, 9 predicted proteins | sample ASW8metaG_FD_204518 | JGI IMG/M metagenome (GOLD analysis project Ga0315338, IMG submission 204518) | Ammonia-oxidizing marine archaeal communities from Monterey Bay, California, United States - ASW #8 | ecosystem: Environmental > Aquatic > Marine > Coastal | place: USA: California | collected... | reverse complement strand
AAGTTGTGCGAGCCAGTCACATAGGACAACGCAACGTTGACAGTCCGTTTGTGATCCTCAGACTGATAGCCCTGAAGAATGGAGTTGCCGGAGGCCAGTCCTGAGACGGAGTCCGTGAAGGCCATGGAGCCAGGGCTGTGTCCTTCCATCTGTTGGAACTTGAGGTCAAGGCGCTGATACGCCACGGTTGTTTCAAGGAGTAACCGGCTGGAAAGCATCGAGGTCCAGCGCGTGGTGCTCAGGTAGTTCGGGTCTGACGTGCCGTCGAATAACGCTTCCGCTGCGACGCGGCCGAAGCCGGTGCCGACGACGCGCCCGAAGTTGTTTTGCTGGTTCGTAAAGGAGGTGGTTACTTTGTTCGCATCGTTTAGTTGCATTGTGAAGCGAGTGTTTTGTACGCCCGACTTGCCAAGCCCAAAGGCCCGGAGGTCATCACCAAGCCCTGATGGTGTGGTGGGGTGGTCTGGGTCAAAGTCGATGTCGGTACGGAACGTTTTGCTCTCGCTGTGCACCATGGAACCGAAGAACCAGAGTTTGTTCTCCATGAGCGGGCCACCGATGGACGGGTTCAGCCGGTAGTTCCACGCCTGTGGCGCGAACTTGAAGCCTTGTGTGGCCAGTTCTGGTGAGATGTTGCTGGTGGCATACCGGTCCGTGGTGCCGCTGACGAACACATCCCCCGTCCAGACGTTGCTGCCGGTCTTGGGAATCATGTTCGTGCGGATGCCGCTTTGACCGTATTCGGCTGACATGGAACTGGTGTCGTAGACGACTTCTGAAATCTGTGCTTCGTCGGTGACCAGACCCACACCACCAACGGATTCACTCCGGCCACCCATCTGGGTGCCAGTTTCAACGCCATCGATATGGGATTGACTGTCGGGACCTTCGGAGCCGTGCACGGACGGACCGCGCATTCCCCAGAGTCCTTCGACTGCGAGGAAGTTCCCGGTCACACCGGGGACATACGACATACTGGTGAGAAGGTTGTTCGCGCCTGGAAGCACGTTGACCTGGTCCGACGTTAGCACCAACTGTTCACGGGTGCTGACCACGTCGACGAGTGGGGCTTGACCGCTGACGGTCACGCTTTCTGAGAGGGCGCCGACGGCCATCTCTGCGTCGACGGCGGCAACGAACGCACCTTCGAGCACAATGCCATCACGAATCAGCGTCGAAAACCCTTGTAGCTGAAAGCTGACTGCGTAAGTCCCCGCTGGCAGGGCAACAAACCGATACTGTCCAGAGCCATCAGCGAAGACTGTTCGACTCTGCTCAATCAGTTGTGGACTTTCCGCGACGACGGTAACGCCGGGTAGTGCTAACCCTTGAGCGTCAGAGACGGAACCGGAGATACCGGCTTCATCTTGTGCTGACGCCCCGACGGGCGCAAATACCAAACTTGTGACAAATAGAAGAGCAGTTAGCGCTCTTAGTGCACACCAACGCATATGTGTGTCTCCTTGCATCGTGAATGTAAGTATTGGACAATCGGACTGTTTGTTAGTTGTAAACCTGTCGAGTCTCAGTAGTAGAGGCTACTTTGAACAAAAGTAAGCACTTACTTTATCAAAAATTTGTACCGTTTTTATAAGTTCCAGAAAAAGAATTACTTTGTCCTCTGAAGACATGCCCAAAAAAACAACAAAGAAACCGGTCAACAAGAGACCACGGGCCAAGCGATTGAATGCGGCTGACCGCAAGCAACAAATCATCGAGTCGGCCATTGCACTGTTTGGAAAAGATGGTCTACAAGGCACCACGACCAAGGCGTTAGCGGAAGCCGCTGGCGTGAGCGAAGGCACTATCTTTAAGCATTTCCCAACAAAAAAGGCCTTATATCTGGCTGCGTTTGAAGGGCGTACCGGTGTCGGCATGGAGTATCTCGTGATGGGGTTGCAACAACTTGCCGATAAGGGACGGGACGAGGAGATCATCCGACGAGTGCTCAGCGCTATTTTTCACGGCTATGACCGCGACCGTGACCTGCACCGAATGTTGCTGTACGTCCATCTCGGTCAGAGCGACGAAGAAAATAAGGTGCTTGATGAGACGTTGCGTAAAAACCCAGTGATGGGTTTTTTATCCGAGTTCATTGTTACGCGTCAGCAACAAGGCGTCTTTCGTCCGGGGAACGCCGGTATCCGGGCTCATGCGGTGATTGCGCTGGGAGTGCAGGTCGCGACGACGAGGAAACTTTTCGGGAATCGCGACTATGGTCTAAGTGATGATGACGTCGTCTCGGACTTGACTCGACTCCTTCTCAATGGATTACGGCAGTCATCCTGACGTGTCGACATAAGGTTTTTTAGACTGACAGCTGAAGCGGGTCCGGTCGTACCGTCGGCCAGGCGATCACTTTTCCAGTAGACGTGTTTTTGTACAAACGACTGGCCGACCCACGAGAACATGAGATCGGCCAGTCAGTCGGTTTGGCGGGGGCGGTGTGCTTAGAGCAAGGCCGTCGGACGGCGCGCCCACGGGCGACCTTTTTCCTTGGAGACTCCTTCTACGTCATTGATGTACGCACCGGCTTGAGTGAGGACGTGATGGAGATCATTGCCGACACTGAAGAGTGAGAAATCCTTTTCGAGAAATTCTCCGACCCGGTCCGTGCCGAACAGGAAGATGCCAAGGATGACATTGTTTTTCTTCGCGGCGTCGCGGAGTTTGGTGGTCGCTTCCTGGAGTTCGTCAGAAAAGTACATGTCAGGGAATTGGTATTTTTCATAGAGTCCCATCGACATACAGAGGTCGTTTTGGCCGAGGAACAAGAGGTCGACACCAGGGACCGCGGCAATTTCATCAATGTTTTTGATGCAGTCAGCAGTTTCGACCTGCAGGGCACAAATGACGTTATCGTTGGCCGCGCCGGCATACCCGAGCAGACCTGCTTTATTCATGCTCCGTTGCGGGAAATAGACGGACCGCGTACCGGCAGTGGGGTAGCGACAACAACTGACGGATTGTCGTGCTTCGTCGGCCGTGTTGATGTACGGAACGAGGACGCCATCGGCACCGACATCAAGAGATTGCTGAATGCCACCACGGTCGTGTGCGCCGGCGACTCGCACTAATGATTTCGCTCCGCCATTTGACACCCCGCCAATCATTTGCGAGAGGGTCTCGAATCCCATCGGCCCGTGTTGCGTGTCAACGAGCAGCCAGTCATATCCAGTATGTGCGAGTTGTTCGATGACGGTTGGACTGTGAGAATTGATAAACAGTCCTAATTTCGGACTTCCATCACGAAGTTGTTGTTTGAATTCGGCACCCGTTAATGCATCACTCATGTCTCGAATCTCCCTGTCTGGTGATGAGTCTTGAAGGACTCGAACCGTCACCCCGCCGATTAAGAGCGAAGCATGTATCGTGCAGGTAGGTTCACCTTGTCTAATTTTTCAGCAAACGCGTTCAAGACTATTCTATGTGTTCAGCGGTGTGCAGTGGTGTGCAGCCGGTAGTGTGTCAAAAGTAGTGCGCTAGTGCCGGCGGGCGCGGTCACGAAAAAGGATTACGCCGTTTCCCTGAGATCCCTTTGGGAGCCACCTGATTCATCGCATCGACCATCTCCTAGGCTCTCTTCACCACAGTCGTTGTATTAGTTTCACTGATAATAATCATGGCAGGCACCATTACTCTGGCTGCTAATTCGGATTAACTAATAGTTAAATAATTTACATGATGCGGTATATTCATCTCCGGTTGTAATTGTAGTACCAGTCAATACTTTTAATTGGAGATGTCCTGATGATCAAAATTCGATTGGCCGTCTTGGTGATGGCCGTGTTGTTCGTTGGCTCTGCGACGGTGTCCGCGCAAACAACCGTACTGGCGAACAGAACTAGTGCGTGCACGCTTCTTCCTGGCTACACCATCGCCGATGTGGTTGAAACTGCAAGAAACTTTGAATGGGCGGAAGACACCGCGCCAGGTCTGGTTGTAATTAACAACAAAATTGCTGCTACTGGAGGTCTTGAGTTTGATTTTCTTCTGAACGTTTACTGGCCAAATTATGCCGACATGGTCGAAAAGCAAGGTCGATGGCTTCAGAGTCAAGCGGGAACTAACGGAAGGCGGGGATTCGATGGTATGGCTACCTGTAGCGATAATCCTCGGATGTCAAGCGTCCGTTTCGCGACGGACGCTCCCGCTGCTTCATCGATCGCGCCACTGACCGCGATGATGACGACGTTTTGTGAATTGAATGGCACGAGTGCTAATGACGTGATGGCAGCGGCAAAAAGAATTGGGGACAATCTTGGGGCGACTGCACTTGTCACCCGCCGAAGTTTTGGCGGGCCGAGGATCCCATTTAACAGCACGGTAGGAATGCGGTTTGTTTTTCCGAGCTGGGATGATTTTGGTGAGGGGATGGATACAATTAATCAAAATCCTGCCCCCACGGGACAAAACTCAATGAGTTGTAGCACTGCGTCATTATGGTCGTCGCACCGGATCCATTCGAGAAATAACTAGCCTGCGTTTGGGTTTAGCGAAACAACGAAAATGCTCGCAGTGAGAGATGCACTGCGGGCATTTTTTTTATCACGAATGGTAGTACGACAGGTTCGAGCTCTTTAAGTAATGAAAGTGGTGAGCCGCCCCGGAATCGAACCGGGAACCTCCAGATTAAGAGTTATCGGCTAAGGCATCCAGCCATGTCCGTTGCGTGCTACACCGTTGTTTTAGAGGCCCCCACGTGTCCGAATGGTGGCATTCCGTCTACGGGTGTCCATCCGTGTGGGTATATGAGTGGGTATACCTCTGTTGGTGCTCGGCCGGCCTGCCATCTTTAGCCTAGCCTACTCAGTGAGGGTCCCGCGTTCAACGAAATTACGCGGCCAGCGGGTTGTAGAGGTGCTTCTGGAATCCCACGAACACATCCCGAATGTGACTCATCTCACCAAGCTGGTTGCGGGCGTCATGCACCGTGTCGTATTTCAACGAAATCAACTTGGGTAATTTCGTCTCGTCGAGTTCGCCCACGCCAACCTGTTCATATTGGTCAAGGATGAACTGGAGGAACTCGCGCTCTTTCTCCGTATAGAACGACAAGATCTGGGGCCGCTGCGTGCTCACGCGCTCCGTTCGCGTCACGACCGGTGTGCTGTATGCCACGTAGGCCAGGACATCGTAGATGTCGCTCTTCTCGGCCTCCACACACGCCGCAAATTGCGCGAGTTGTGGGCCACCATAGCCTTTTTCTTCCAATGTCTCGAGAAGCTGTTTCCGCGTCCGCGGGACACTCCACAGCGCACGCAACTTGTCTTCGCTCGTGAACAACGCCGGCAGGTCCCCGGCTAACTGCTTCAAGAATTCTGTGGACGAAATGGGTGTGCCGGACGGGGCATAGAACGTGGTCATCATCATGTGGTCGAGCGTGCGTGCCTTCCCGTCCGCCAGTTTGACCGTCACTTTGCCGCCGGGCGGGGGTGGGGGAGGGGTGTCACACTGACACGGTCTCTGGCCACACTGCGGACAGACGGATTTCTCACAGACGCACGGGCTTTTCCCACAGGTGTCACAGGTCCGTTTGACCTGACACTCGCACGGCTCCATGCGACATTTTTCACAGAGCGGGTCGCCATCCCAGTCGGGGTCACTGAAGTGTTCATACGCCTTCACGAAGTCGTAAATTGTGAAGTAGTCCTTGTTGTCAAACAGCCGCGTGCCTCGTCCAATAATCTGTTTGAATTCAATGATCGAGTTCACCGGCCGCATCAGGACGATGTTGCGGATGTTGCGAGCGTCTACGCCGGTGGACAACTTTTGTGACGTTGTCAGAATCGTCGGGATCGTCTTCTCGTTATCCTGAAACGTCCGCAGGTGTTTCTCACCCAGTTCCCCATCATCTGCGGTCACACGAGCGCAGTAGTCCGGACTCGAGTGAGTCTTGTGCTGATTGATCAGGTCACGGACGGCGAGGGCGTGAAGTTGCGTGGCACAGAACACGAGGGTTTTCTCCGCAGGGTCCATTTCCTCCATAAAGACCTGGACCCGCTTCTGCTCCCGTGCCTTGATCTCAATGGCCGTATTGAATTCCTGTTCGGTATAGCGTTTGCCTTCGACGATCTCTCCCTCGACCACCTCATCATCTGCGGTGTAGACATACTCGTCGATGGTGGTCTGGATCTGTTTCACACGAAACGGGGTCAGGTACCCATCATTGATTCCGTCCTTCAACGAGTAGGTGTAGACGGGGGTCCCGAAATAGCGGTAAGTATCCGCATTGATATGCCGCCGCGGAGTTGCCGTCAGTCCCAACTGTACGGCGGGCTGGAAATAGTCCAGAATGCCTCGCCAGTTACTTTCGTCCTGGGCACCGCCTCGGTGACACTCATCCACCACGATCAGGTCAAAGAAGTCGGGTGGATATTCACCGAAACTCGGTTTCGGCTGACCGTCTTTGTCGTGTCCGGTCATGAACGTCTGGAAAATCGTGAAGAAGACGCTGCCGTTCTTCGGGACGCGCCCCTGCTTTCGGATGACGCCAGGGTCAATCCGGACTAACGCATCTTCGGGAAAGGCACTGAAGGCGTTGAAGGCTTGATTCGCCAGAATGTTGCGGTCAGCGAGAAACAGCACCCGCGGACGCCGGGTGGGCTCCGTCCCCGGAGTGACCTCACCTCGCCAGTCCGTCAGGTTCCAGCGGCTGTGGAAGAGTTTCCAGATGACCTCGAATGCTACAGAGGTTTTGCCCGTTCCCGTGGCGAGCGTGAGCAGAATCCGGTCCTGCTGTTGCGCTATCGCATCAAGGATTTTCGTGACGGCGTTGTGCTTGAAGTAACGGGGTGCCCATTGCCCGCCATTGTTATGAAACGGCACGGCTGACACACGGTCCCGCCAATACCGCTCCTGTGCGTCACGGTCACCGTAGACGCGGTCCCATAAGGTCTCCGGCGTCGGATACTGGTCCGTCTCGCCTTCCTCGCCGCTGCGCCGGTCCACGGCATAAATTCCATGCCCGTTCGTGGCATAGCAAAACGGCACCTGCAGCTTCTGGGCATAGTGTTTCGCCTGCCCCAGACCTTTCGTCACGGGTTCCGATTCCCGCTTGGCCTCCACGACGGCGAGTTTCTGTCCCTTGTAGACCAGGACGTAGTCCGCAATTTCTTGGGCTCCCCGTCTGCCGCCTCCCAGGAGACGCCCACGGCCCAGCATTTCTTCGCGGCTGATCCGACTGCCCTCGACACGGCCCCACCCAGCCGCGGCCAGTGCGGGGTCAATGAGCTCGGCACGAGTTTCGGCTTCGTTCCGGCCACTCATACGCCCGCCTCCGCCAGTGTGCGGTCAACTGTCTGCTTGTCTGCCGTTAGTTCGCCCGTAAAGGCTTTGTGGAGCAGGGATTGTTTGAGGGTGTACGTAGATTGAAGTTTTTCATGACCGACAGATCCTAAGTTTCGGCACAATTTAGCCAACCCCTGAAGTGCTAGAACAGCACGATCTTGAGAAGCAAGACTTGGAAGCCTGATCGGAAGTGTAAGGATTTGCTTCTTGCTAATGTTGATCTGAAGGCCGCCCGCACCTTTGTCTTTGTAGTAGCGCTTCACAGACGGACAGGTAAGCGCATACCTCAAATACGGCACGCGAACATTTCCAGAAAAACTGAACAACTTTCCAACCCGTTGATTTAACAGGAAAGCCCTGCCGTTCCGATTGCTGACGAGCGTTGGGACGCCAAGAATCTTTGGTTCCCCAGCCATGTCAGTCATTGCAATAATCAAGTCGCCGTCCTTCAAGAGATAGTCTGAATATTGCTCGGCATAACTATCAGGCAAGCACCTCTGATTGTGTTCAGGATCAAAGGCACCTCCCGGGCGAATATTGCTCATCCGAATATTGAGAGTTTTCGACCGCTTAATATAGTCGCCAGATTTGAACGCATAGCCGTTCTGAAGATCACAGATGTCACCAAGAACTACGTCTTTACATACGCCGTCGGGCTGAAGGACTGTCTTCTCCAATTGGATTTCAAACAACGCCTGCGCATTCGCGAGGTTCCGCTCGGCGTTCCTGGTTGCCGTCGCAATCGCCCCAAACGCCTCGTCGAGGATCGCCACAATCCGCTCCTGCTCGGGGAGGGGCGGGAGGGGGATAATCGCTTCAGTCAAAAAACTGAGTTTTATATATTGAATAACTCCACCTAGGGTCATCTTCCGGAGTTGTTCCAGGTAGAGCGACATGAAGTAGTAGAGGTAGCGACAGTTGAGCAACGATTCTTTAGACGGTTCAACGATGTAAGTTCGTTGATACGCATCGAATTTGCCTTTGTAGTACTTAACGTTCAAATCTCCATTACCAGCAACAAGGACGCACTCACAGTCATACTTCCAACTATCAATACGGGAAACGTTCTTAGAGCAGGTAAAAAACGGGTAATCGCCATCGGTTACCGAAGCGTTGGCATTTAATTTCCCGGTTCGAATCACGGCCAAATCCCCAAGCCTAGAGCTCACAACAACTCCCGTATCCCGGCCAGCACCTTCGCAGATTCGGCATCGAGGGCGGCAATTTCATCCAGAATCTCTTCCGGTGACCGGAGCGGGGCTTCTTTAGGTGCGTTCGGGTTCTTCACCGACAAATCGAATGTTTCCTGATCGACATCGCTCCGCTTGACGGTCCATGACTGTTTGCTGTCAGCGAAGGTCTTCTGGAGCGTCACGAAGTCCGCGAGGTCCTCATCGTTCAGTGGATTCGTTTTCCCCAGGTTGCGGCCAGGATCGAGTTGATAGAACCATGTCTGCTCGGTCGGCACGCCCTTCTCGAAAAACAGCACCACGGTCTTCACACCGGCTCCAAGAAACGTCCCACTCGGACAATCCAGCACCGTGTGTAAATTGCAATTCTCGAGGAGTTCCTGCCGCAGTCCCGTGGAGGCGTTATCCGTGTTGGAGAGAAAGGTGTTCTTGATCACCACCGCCGCTCGACCGCCAGCTTTCACTCGCTTGATGAAATGCTGGAGAAACAGAAACGCCGTCTCTCCGGTCTTGATCGGAAAGTTCTGCTGAACCTCTTTGCGTTCTTTCCCTCCGAACGGTGGATTCGCCAGGATCACGTCAAAGCGGTCGGCTTCCTGAATATCGGTTAGGTTCGTGCTTAGCGTGTTGGTGTGCAGAATGTTCGGCGCATCGATCCCATGCAGGATCAAATTCATAATGCCGATAATGTAGGCCAGCGACTTCTTTTCCTGCCCGTAGAACGTCTTCGTCTGTAACTGTGTCAATTGCGTCGTCGTCAGCGGTGTCTTCCGTCGCCGGAGATAGTCGTGCGCTTCACAGAGAAACCCGGCTGACCCACAGGCCGGGTCGGCAATCGTTTCTCCCAGTTTGGGTTTGGTTACCTGCACCATGGCGCGAATGAGGGGACGCGGCGTGTAATATTCGCCCCCGTTGCGCCCGGCGTTGCCCATGTTCCGAATCTTGGCTTCATAGAGATGGCTGAGTTCGTGCTTTTCCTCTTGCGACCGAAAGCGCAGCGCGTCGATCAGCTCGAGCGCATCCCGCAGGGCATAGCCGCTCCGGAACTTGTTCTCGATTTCACTGAAGATGGCGCCGATTTTGTATTCGATGGTGTCCGGCCGACTGGACCGCTCCACGAACCCTTTGAGATACGGAAAGAGGCGGTCGTTCACAAAGACCAGCAGGTCATCCCCGGTGACGGCGTCGTCGTGGTCAAATGCGCCGTCCGGCGTCTTGGGCGCCGCCCACGCTGACCAGCGGAACTCCTTCTCGACCAGATAGCGATAAGACTTCCCGACGAGCTCCGCTTCCATGGCACGCTCCTGCTCGAGGTCATCGAGATATTTCAGGAAGAGCACCCATGACGTTTGCTCGGTGTAGTCGAGTTCCGTACTACACCCGGCTTCTTGTCGGAGGACGTTGTCGAGGTTCGTAAAGGTCTGTTCAAACAAGGGCTACACGTAGGTTACCAGACAGACAGCTATAGCCTATAGAGGGTGGGAGAAGGGATTCAACGGAGCTCAGCAGCTCGTGGCGTCTACGCCGGCAGGTTGCGTCCAAATTGGGCTCGCCGGTCAGCTGGTCCTGGTGGAACCGAAAACTGAGAAGGCTCGTCGGCGGATTGTGATGCCAGAGGTTGTGCTCTCTGCACTGAGAGTGCATCGGAGCCGCCAGCTTCAAGATCGCCTTTTGGCCGGGAGTCGCTGGGACAATCCAGACGGGCTCATCTTCACGACCAAACTCGGAACGCCGCTGGATGCACGTAACGTCACGCGTGTATTTCACCGCGTGTTGGAGGAAGCCGAGCTCCCATCGATACGCTTCCACGACCTACGCCATACGGCGGCGTCGCTGCTTCTGGCTCAAGGTGTCGATTTTCGTACCATTATGGAAACGCTCGGCCACAGCCAAATAAAACTGACCCTCGATACATATAGCCACGTCTTGCCAGCGCTTCAGGAAGACGCTGCCGCAAAACTCGATGAGATTCTAACCCGGTAGCGTGTGGGTATATGGTTGGGTATATCGTGGCGTTTTTGGCCCATGACCGGCGACAGAATAGACGTGTTTGTTAGGAAAATGTGGTGAGCCGCCCCGGAATCGAACCGGGAACCTCCAGATTAAGAGTCTGCTGCTCTGCCAGTTGAGCTAGCGGCCCACTCGAATGAGTCGGTCTATTTTATGTAATGCATGGAACGTCCAGAATCGGTCATTGCGCCACGTGTCTGCTCTCGACGCAATGAAGTTCGCGCATTATGTCGACTTAAGTATGTTTTATCAACCTTCAGAAGACTGGTTCGGAGATTTGTACAGAGAAGGATTACGAGCGGGTGCCTACGGCTTTGAAGTCGAACCGTTACTTTCGACGCGGTCCGGGCGCCTTGCCTTTTGAGCCCAGCCAGTTCTGGCAGCGCTGGTAGTCTCGATGGCCTGGTTCGAGGGATTTGCAATACGCGATACGCTTCTTCTTGTCGCCACGGCCACGGTCCTTGGATGTATCACCTCGACCAGGAAGCCGGCTTTCTATTTTCCCGAGCCATTGCTGGCATCGGTCATAGCCTTCCTGGCCAGGAGAGAGCTTTTTGCAGTACTCGATCCTTCGGCGCATATCCCCATCACGTTTTTTCGGGTTACCCGGGCCACGTTTGCCCTGACCGTCGTTTAGCTGACCTCTGTCTCTCTGAGTGATGTCTGTATTACTCGTACCACGATGAAACTGCATCGTGCTCGTGTCAGTTGTCTTGGATGGCGCAGTAGGATTGTCACCGCCACTGCAGGCGGCGGCCATGGCTGTGAGTCCGGCCAGCACTCCAAAAACGAGGTGGTGTTTACGCATACGTAGCATCGAAAAACTTTGAATCGAACGATACTGGAATGCACGGATTCGATCAACTAGGCGGCATGCCACCGCGACGAGTCGTCTTGTCATTCGGACCTCCTTATGTCGTGTACCCAGACCTGAACTGTGCACACACGGTCTTCTTGACCTAACAAGGCAAATAACGTGCCAGCCTACCCGTAAAGAATTTCTGCGTTTTCGATGTGATTACGGTCCGGTGTTTCCTGTGGAGGACAGTGTCGGTGGACAGGTACATCCATCGCTGTTTCGGACACCTATGCGTGACAGGCTGCTGGTTGCCTCAGTGTCGGTGTGGAAGTGACGTGATGATGCGACGACAGGGCATGATTGCACCGATGGGTTCTGGATTCAGGAGGCTACGCATAATGGTGTGCGATGACGGGAGGAAACCGGAAGTGGCGCGCCCGGCAGGATTCGAACCTGCGACCTCCTGCTCCGGAGGCAGGCGCTCTATCCAGCTGAGCTACGGGCGCGTGGTGTTAGCGTGCAGCACGTACAACGCTGCAGAACGAATTGGCGCGCCCGGAGGGATTTGAACCCCCGACCTACGGGTTCGAAGCCCGGCGCTCTATCCAGCTGAGCTACAGGCGCGCGAACGGCCATCTTACCACGCGACACACGCTGTGTTTGTGAAGAGCAGGGGCGTCAAAACGTGTGCTCTGCATCGCGATAACGCGGGCAAGGCGACACGTCAATCACGGCGCGTACTTTGCTGTTGACGTTACGGCGTTAGATCGAAGACCGCCATCTCTCGGGTATTGCGTACGAAAAGTAGGCCGTCCGAGAGTGCCGGGACATTCCATGTTTTGCCTTCGATCGCTCTAAATCCAGCGACTTCCTCGTGTCCGTCCGGTGTGGCGCGCACGAGTACGAGGTCTCCGTCTTCAGTGAGCACCACTAGATGGTCGTCGGCCGCAAGTAATTGACCGTAGCCGTAGCGGCCGCCTTTCCACATTAATTCGCCGGTGTTGGCGTCAATACACGCGAGAATCGACTCATCCAGTCCGTAAATGTAGCCATCGACAAGTACGGAACTACTGAACTTGTTTTTCATGCGATTC
>Ga0315338_1003902_pt1 | contig 12390 bp, 8 predicted proteins | sample ASW8metaG_FD_204518 | JGI IMG/M metagenome (GOLD analysis project Ga0315338, IMG submission 204518) | Ammonia-oxidizing marine archaeal communities from Monterey Bay, California, United States - ASW #8 | ecosystem: Environmental > Aquatic > Marine > Coastal | place: USA: California | collected... | reverse complement strand
AGGTTCTGCTGATCTTCATCGGCGTACTCGACATGGACCAACACGAAGCGTCTGTCCGCTATCCGCGTCTGCTGGTCCACTTCGTCGAAAAGTCCGAGATAGCGATCGAGGTTCTCTCCCCGCGCGACCGCGACGGGGCGCAGATTGGCCTCGGCCGCTCCCATGATCAGGTCACGGAGGGATCCTCTTTCCGGTGACAGCGTATGATCGACCCCGTACCCAGCCCATCCCGGGTACGGTCGTTCGCGTGCTCTAATTTCGAACTGTGGTGAGGATCCGACCACGGTATAGATACCGCTCAGCTCAAGCATGTCGTCACCGATTCCACTGCCGCCCGCATAGGCACTCCAGTCACGCAGAACCTCATCGATCGCTGCACTCGGTGCAGCACCCCATGCGGGACTGACGACCAAGGTGCTCCTGACTGTCATCTCGCCCCGTTCCCATAACTCCTTGTAGGCGTTCATCAAAACCGATGAGACGCCATGTCCTTCGAAAACCCCGGTGGTACCCGCTGCGTTATACCGCCGCATCGACTCTCTCAATCCCTGTACTCGTTGTTCGTGAGTGAAACGTGGTGCAGCTTTCATCAGACTGAACTCCATAGTGCCCACCGTGCCACTTTCGATGAAGACACCAGTTGGCTCTCCTGTTTCGTCCTTTTCGATCTCCAGACCAGGATAGGGCGGGACGGTATCTCGCGTGATTCCCGCCAATTCGAGTGCACGGCTATTCGCAATGGAGACGATGGGCGGCTCCGCTCGCCAGAAGTACCAGATGCCGCGGATGTAGACCGGGTTGTCCGGAGATACGCGGTCGAGATCCCGGCGGTTGGGGTATCGCTCCTCTGCAAGAATCCCTGGAACATCCGCGTAATAGGGATAGTCCCCGACGGGCATCGTGATAATCCACTCACCAGGGTTCTTTCGTGCAACTTCCCGTTCGATGACACTGAGAATGTCATCGATGGAGCGCGCGCCGGTAAGTGATGGATGAATGAACTTTATGCCCTCACGGTCCATATGGGCGTGCCCGTCGATCAGACCCGGGACGACCGTTCTACCCTCGAGGTCCACGATCTCCGTGGCTTCGCCCGCAAGCGCTCTAATTTCGTCGTTATCGCCGACGCCGACGAAACGACCGTCTTTAACAGCGAGCGCCTGCACGACGGTGAAGTCCGTATCCACCGTGAGGATCTTGCCATTCAAGAGAACCGTGTCAGGAGAAGGATCCAGCGATGCGGCGGAGGCACCGTGGATTGAAAGAGAGAAGGACAAGAAAGCCAATACCGCTAGGATGTTTTTCATTCTTGGAATCATTCGTAGTCTCCGTTGGGGTTTTATTCTAACGGTTTATTGGCACTGCCTAGGAGGGGTGGTAGTAACTGCTTGATTTCGCGCGTGGGTGTAGAATTGGTTGTAGATAGCAATCATTCTGGAGCAAGCCATGGGAACTATACAAAGAACAGCAATCGGGTTCGCGAGTATGTTCCTATTGTTTTCGCTGCATGTATTTGCCCAACCACCACTGGAGGCCGCGTCTGCGGCGCACTATACAAAATTAGCCGATATTACATATGCGTCCGTTGGTGAGCGCGAGCTTGGGTTAGACCTCTACATGCCTCAGGGCGTGGATAATCCGCAGCTACTCGTCTGGGTGCATGGTGGCCGGTGGCTGCATAGGACGAAGGAGGACGTTTTTACTCTGGAGCTCGTGGGAGAGGGCTTCGCCATGGCTAGTATTGATTTCCGTCTTTCTGTGGAAGCTCCCTTTCCGGCACAGGTTCACGATATCAAGGCGGCGATTCGCTTTCTCCGCGCCAACGCGTCGAGATACGGTTATAACGCCACCCGAATCGGGATTCACGGTAGATCTTCGGGAGGGCATCTCACTGCGCTCATTGGGGTAACCAACGGACATGAAGAACTTGAAGGGGAATTGGGTGACCACCTTGATCAGTCATCCGACGTTCAGGTGGTTGTAAGCTATTTTGGCGCCTCCAACCTTACTTCCATTCTTGATCAGTCAACTCCATTTGGGGTCGGTCTACGCGGTCCTGCGCTAGCGCTTCTCTTGGGAGGTCCATTAGAGGCAAAAATGGACTTAGCAAAATTAGCTAGCCCTGTATTTCATGTTGATTCAACAGATCCTCCTCTTCTGCTATTACACGGCGATCAAGATCCTCAAATGCCGATCAATCAGGCGCACGAGCTACATGGCGTCTACAAAGAACTGGATTTGCCCGTTCACTTTGAAGTGATTCACGGAGCAGCCCATGGCACGGAGGAGTTCTTTGATTCTAAGCGTAATGCCTTGGTTGCGGCGTTTTTGAAGGAAAACCTTCTTTAATGTAGAGAATAAAAAGATCAATAAAGATACCAATCTCTCCAACCAACAGACTCGCACCTGTGCCAGTAACAATAAAATTTCTATCAAATCTTTCTCTAAACCTTGAGGCTATCGAGTACACGATAGCTATCGCAATAACAATTCCTAAAATTATTCCGAATGTGTACACAAACAATCCACTTTAGCGTCTACGGGAGCGGCGGTGTGGTGCCCGGCGGCTTCCGATGATGTGTCGCTTGCTCGTACGCGTAAGCTAATCTCAACATCGCCCCATCGTCGTAAGGCCGGCCCATAAAGGTGAGCCCTACTGGTAGGGCATCATCTGTAAAGCCGGCGGGCACGACGATCGCGGGAACGGATACCAAGAAAGTATTGAGATACGGCACGCCCTTCGTATTGACGAAAGGTGGATTGATTCCATCTTCGATTAATGTCGGTTGATGTTCTACGGCTTTGTATACGATCGCATCCAAGCTGCTATCCGCCATTACCTTCAATAAATTCACCATGAGTTCGCTACGTGCGATCAGGTACTCGTAGTACTGTGATGCATCCGGGGTAGCCAAGAATCGACTTTGTGCGTATCCGGTGATGCTGCCAAAGTTCGGTGAACGAATCATTTCCTGGACAGAAGCAAATGGTGCGCTGGCACTTCTTCCAAAGAAGATCTGGAACGATTCATGTCCTGCGGTAGGATCGGATGCTCGTTTGCTGAGTAACTCCGTTAGATTCGGGATTACGATCGGGTCGACCACAATAGCCCCGGCGGCTTCCAGTTCAATGATGGCTTGGTTGAAACGAGCGTCTACTTTGGCAAAGTCTTCTGATTCGGGTTCGGAGTCTCTGCCGATCGATTCGCGCAATACCCCAAGCCGCGCTCCCTCTAGACCATCTCGATCCATGAAAGCCGTGAAGGTGTCGGGAATCTGGCCCACCCCGTAGGCTGTTAGGGGGTCTTCCGGATCGTAGCCGACCATCCCATCCAGAAGGATAGCCAGGTCTGTTACGGTGCGTGCCATAGGTCCAAGTGTTCCGGTGACCTCGGGCCAGCCCGCGAAGACCCCGCCTCGACTAACTAAACCGGTGCTGGTTCGCATTCCAACGACCATGTTCCAGGCAGCTGGACGACGAATTGATGCAAAGCTTTCTTGCCCGACCGATACCGTACCAAAGTTGGCCGCGATGCTTGCACCAGAGCCACCCGATGAGCCACCTACCGTGCGGTCCAGGGCGTACGGATTGCGTGTAGAACCGAACAGAGAACCATGCGTGTCACCACCGGCCAATTCGCCTAACGTCGATTTCGCCAGAATGATCGCCCCAGCCGCTCTCAATCTCTCGGTTACGAAAGCATCTCTGTCTGGGTAGTAATTTTCAAAGAGGATCGAACCTAATGTGGTCGCCATTCCCGCAACGTCCACCTGATCTTTGAGAATAACCGGGATCCCGTGAAGTGGGCCGACAGGGCCCGAACTTTCGTACATGGCATCCAGTTGTTCCGCTTCCCTAAGGGCATCGGGATTGAGGGCAATGATTGAGTTAACATTTGGTCCCTGCTGGTCGTACGCCACGATACGATCAATATATAGTTGGACTAATTCGCTTGCCGTGAGCGTCCCGGATTCATAGGCGCCATGTATCTGTTCAATGGTGGTTTCGACGACCTGGAAGGGTTCACCTTGGCCTTTACTATTCTCTGGTAAAAAGACCAACACCACACAAACAAGTGCTGTAAGTGACAATGTTGCGCATGGAATCGGTCGTGTTGTGTTATTTTTTTTCATAGTGGAACTCCTGATTCTAGTTGCCACAAGGTTGGCGTTCGACGGTTTCCCCAAGGGCTAACCAATAGTATTCCAACAGAACTGCTGGCTCTGTGAACATGGTTGGATCTACGGCAGTCATACGGAAGTCCAGACGGCTCTGATCATCACTCAGAGAAAATTTTTCGACGATTGTTAGCGTTTCACTTAGAGGCGTGCCGATATTGTCAAAGTAGGGATAATTGATTCGATTTGTTTCTACGGTGAGCGTATTACCTTCCCAGTATCCTACCGAGTAGCCCGATGGACTTGGGACTTGCGCCGCAGAATTTGATTGATCCTCTAAGTAAATCGTGCGTGTCACCTCTGAATTATTTGCTACTCCAATCAACTCGATACTGGAATCCCGTTCAATAAACTCAACCGGGTATGGAGTTTCCATCATGCTCGGCATGCCTGGCGGTTCGCAGCGTGTGACAGTATTCTCGATCGGGTCCCAGTCAGCTCTTGCTGCAATCACTTCCTCCAGAAACGGGATGCCATCACGCCACACGAAGGCCGCGTTCTCTAGTCCCTCGGCTGGTTGACTCCACACACGAAAGATACCCCTATTCTCAGCACCTATATCTTGCTGTCGGACGTCGTCAGGGACCCATAGATCTCCTTCGGCAATCTGTTCGGTATTCCAGCGTAGTTCCGCTTGTGGATTGGTCAAAATTTCCCGACCGTTTTCAAAGAACATATTAGTGCTTAGCATCGCTCGCTCATCGCGTGTCGATACACGGCCGGCTACCCTGATCCGCTCGCCCGGCTGAAAGAGATCTTGCGTTACGCCTTTACGCTGAAGGATATACACAGTGGTGGCCTCTAGGTTCCAGAGTTCTTCCTGGCCCTGATCGTTGACAGTCATTAGCGTGAAGCCGACATGTGGATTTGTCCAATACACCTCCACAAGATTTCCTTCTATCTCTATGAATTCATTTGAGAAATAGCTTGTTGAGTGATGAGCAGATACTGAGGCTGACAGAAGCATAAGCCACAGCGTGGCTGTTGAAAAAATACCTCCGGCTGGAGCTGAGGCCGCAAAAGATAAGCGAATTTTTGGCGTGAGATACAAGATGTTATCTCCTTTGTGTTCTTCGGTTTCTCATTAACGGATGGCGGTGGGTGCCACGGTCGAGCCGGTGAACCCTTTGATTGGGGTGGTTTGGACGATCAAGGTGAATGTGTAGCAAGTCTCCTCAGTGCCGGGAGGGGAGGGTCGTCCGTACTCTGCCATGTTTGCAGTTCGCTCTGCCTCGCAGTCTGCCGCCAGCTCTTCGAGGTCGATATCCTCAATCATGTAAATTCCGCTGCTGAGCCAGCTTAGATGTCCGCGCTTTTCCGAAGCCCTTGGTCCTAGAAGGCTGCTCTCAACGCTCGTATTGTCCGCACCCACAAGCACCGGCATACGATTGATAGTCCACTGCACGGCTCGTAGGTCCAGGCCTGGGGTATTGGGTCGAAACTCTTCTTGACCGCCGTTGAAGTACTTCTGACTCTCATTTCTCGGGTCAGCCGGATTGGAGGTCCAGTACTGAGCCCCCCAACCGATTCGAAAGAGGATTGCGTCACCGGGGTGGATATCTTCAATAGTCATGTCTTGACGTATTAAGGCTTGCTCCAATTCCTCGGGGCTGAACTCATAGTCTGCGGGCGGGAACTGGTTTGGATCGCGGCCGGCGGCTGTCTCTCTTTCTCGTAACAGTTGGCCGACGTCTATTAAGATAGCGCGCGCTACGATGGTCCCGACGTTCTCAACCCCGCCCTTGGAGTAGCCGCGGAAAATATAATCATCACCCGGATTTCCCCTTGGCAGATCACCAGGGTCACCTTCCGGTAGCAAGTGATAAGCTGGATCTCGCGTGTCAAAGCAATTATAGGTGACGCCTCCCTGGGTCATGTGGTTGAAGGCATCAAATTGCGTGCCGATTGCCGCGGCGAACACACCTGCACTATTCCTGTTATAGGTACTGTGGCCAAGCGTTTCCTCGTTGTTCACTATATTGCGGGAGATTCCGCGGCCAGGCCATTCACCCGGGTTAATCTTGAAATCGTAGAAGGCATTGAAGCCCATCTGTCCGGGCTCCACCGTGTGTGCGAGCTGGTAAATCTTGCCTAGTCGTATCAGGTTCAGGTTGTCTCTCACTCGTTCCGGAGTGAGGTAGTTCAAATTCCCCAGCATGTCCTCTGGACCCCACATCCGAGTGGTCGGGTTGTCACACGGGTTTGGCAGTTCCACAGTCTGTGGGATTGGATCCATAGGGACATACTCGGCGAGAGATTGCGCTCGCACTTGTGTCAACGTTAGGCCCGTGAAGATCCAGCCGGCAATAAACAATGCTAGCAAGTCAGCGAATGATTTCTCTTTCCTAGGTTTCACGTTGTTCTCCTTAGGTAGAAGCACTGAAGTTATTCGGGAGGCAGAAAAATTTCTCTATAACTGTTCACCCGAGTTAAATACCTCAGATTACAAACGACAGCTTGTGGCTGAAAACCGATCTCTACGGCTCACCCTCAAGCGGCGGGAACATCGGAGGTGGTACTCGGCGTTTCGATGCTGACTGATATGCCGATGCCACTCTCAGAATCATATCCTCCTGTCCTGGTTCTGCTCTGAACACCAACGAGAACGGTGCGCCTGGTGCGGACAACGTGGTCGGTGTGTTGTTGTTTGTGGGTACGTAACGCTGTTTGTCTTCGCTGAGCGTGAAAACAGGATCGTAGGCTGTTTGCACATAGCCCGCTGGAATCAAAACGCTGGTAACCCCGGCATGCGGTCCCATGCGGATCGCGCTGCGAATATCGCCATCGGGTTGTGGCTGTGGTGAGGTTCCGATGATCCCCGGGGCTAGCGAGTAATGCAGTCGCACGAGCACATCTAGGTCGTTATCGAGCATCACCTTCATCTCGAGTCGTCGCACCAGCTCCCGCAGTTTCAACCGCTCGTCGACCCCCTGGCGCTCGCCCAGCGGTCGGCGCACGTCTTCGAGTTCCTCTATGTTTTTGAACCAAGCGCGAGCGTCGTCGCCCCAGAACTTCGAGCGTTCGTTCAGTGTTTTGAAGTCGACCAGTGTCTCGGTGTAGCCGCGCTCGGCCCAGTCATCCGCGCGACGCGTCGCGTACTTCGTAAAGTGATACCTGAACGCATTTGCCGGAGCGATATACTGAATGGAGCGGATATTAAGGCTCCCGGGCACGGGCTCCCGACCCGTCCCTAAAGCGATCATGTAATCGAGGGGCTCCATGGTGCCGGAACCGTGGAACACGCCGGGCGCGTACTCAGTCCGTTTAATTCTCGCGGCGATCTCGGGAAACCATGGCTGACCCGAGTCGTTTAGCCAGTAAATGATGTCTGGATAGAATACCGGGATGAGCTCGGCGAGTGCATCACTGTAGGACGGCTGCATATTCTCGATATTCGGGTCGTCGGGCCAGAGCGGATCTACCGACTCGACCAGGGTGGCGCCCAGATACTCGCCTAGTACCTCGTCGATCTCTCGGACAGCAGCGTCGACGATGGGCTCGTCTGCCCGCACGCCCGGGAACTTCAGCATCGACTCGCGGATCACTCCGATGCGCACGTCACTGAGCTCCCCGCGCTCGGGTGACTCTACGATGTGCTGGGCATAACCACCTTCCAGCACGCTCGCCCGCGGGACGGCGGTCCAAATGTCACGGGGATCGTAGTAACCGTCCTCGGGGTCTTTGAGCGCGTCCAGCACTTTGGCTGAATCGGCGACTGCCCGACAGTGAATGCCACTGCGATCGTAGTAAACGTCGGCACCGATGGCCGCGCCCAGGAACGAGATCATTGCCTTGTGCGGTAGGATCAGTGAGACAGAGTTATGATTCGCAGGCCCGCGGCACGACATGCTGGTCTCTTCGCATAGGCTGCACATCGCCATGTTCGCGCTTACGCCCACCGCCGAACCCGAGCTCGAACCGAGCGATGCGGCTCGAGTGGTGTCATAGGAGTTACTTGGATTCCCTGACCAAGAGCTCCGCTGATAACCCAGCGTGGAGGGCAGCACCATAGTAGCCTCGTTGCGCCCACCCACCGACGCGGCGCGGGCGCGGCCGTTGTACTCCGTGTTCACGGCTTTCGAGTAAATGATCGCTCCCTTTTCCCGGAGCTGTTCCACGAGCACGTGATCGCGCGCCGGGAAGTCGATGTCGTAGCGCGCATCGGCGGCCGCGGTCGTCCGCATGTCCTTCGTGTCGAACGGGTCCTTGAAGGTAAAGGGGATGCAGTACATTGGCAGATTTTCGAGATCGGGCTCTGTGCCGTACTGTTCATCCAAGCCCATCGCCTGTTCCAGCGCATCGGGATGCTGTCGGAAGTCCTCGCACACGGCGTGGGAGCCTGTCGGAAGCGGGCCCGCAGAGGGGTGCAGATCCGCGTTGCCCTTACACGTCACGGAACGTTCGCCCCGCAAGTTCAACGTGCCGAGTGCGTTCGTTTGCCCTGCATTGGGCATGCCGACCATCATTCCGTACTGGGCGTAGACACTCGGATCCGACGCTGTCGGTTCCATCCGACCGAACTCGATGGGCGGCCCCTCGTACTGGTCAAAATCCGGGAGGACCTCGGTCACGGCGACCGTCTCGCTGGGGTACTCGAGCGGGGCGCCCGCCCGCACCATGCCGGGCACGGCGGAAACCGGCGCACCGTCTCGGGTGACCAACTGGTTAGTGACACCGTTGTAGGCCTTGGCGCGATCGAGATACATCTCGACGAGACCGAGGCAGGTGAGCTGACCTTCCTGAATCCCACGATGCACGTCGGAGATCGTGGCTTCTTCAAGGTGAAACTGAAAGTTGTCTGACTGAGTGCTTTGAGAGAGAGCACTTTGACTGATAGACAGTGTGCTGAGCGCTGCTATAGCAAAAGAACAGTTAGTTTTAGTTGAAGGCATGCTTCACTCCTAGAATCCCGTGCTTTCTTAGTCTTATTTTCGCAACGATAGTCGTTTGCAGTGTGAGTAGATTCTAAACCAACAGGGGGTTCAAGTCTGAAGTGGTTTCCGGACAGACGTTGGCATGGCAGACGGGGGGCATCTAATTAGAAGTTCAGTAACAGTATATATGTAACCATTTGTTTTAATTGATTATATTTTTCTAGTTTCTATTTCCAGCGATGATCGAGCGTCCAGCTAGAAGGTGGCTTCCGGCGGTGACGTACAGTGTTTTGAAGTCATCTCCACCGAATGTACAGTTGGTCACCGAGTCCATCGGTGTTTGCCGATAGGCTAGCAACTCACCTTGCGGCGAGAAGACATGAATGCCTGGCCGTGTGTCGAGTGTTTCACTGCCGTCCCGCAATGCGTGTAGGCCAGCAGCTACGTAGAGATTACCCTGTTCATCGATGGTCATCCCGTCGCCGCTACGACCAGGATAGAAATCAACCAGCACCCGTTCATCACCCAAAGTCCCATCACTACTAAGATCGTAGGCGCGGATATCACGATGGTGAGCTACATCACGATGTGTTTCTATTAAGTAGAGAGTACTCTCGTCGGGTGACAGAGCGAGCCCATTAGGCATATGTATTTGCGGCCAGGTTAGCAACTGACTCAGAGTGCCATCAGGGTCAATACGGTAGACCGCTACTACATTACCTCTGGAAGGAGCTCCGGTTGCAGGTCGCGAAGAGAAGTAGATGCGTCCCTGTGAGTCGAGACAAAGATCATTTGGAGGATCTAGTGGTAAACCGTTGTATGTATCAGCGAGGATCTCGATTTCTCCACTCGTGAGATCCATGCGAGTCACTCGGCCAGCAGCACCCTCACAGGCAAGAAGCCGTTCCTGATGGTCGAATAATAGGCCGTTGGCCGAGTTTGTGTTTTCACGAAAAACCTCTAGCTCTTCAGAGGCCGGGTTCCAGCGGAGAATTTTAGATGTTCTCATGTTGGTAAAGTAAACACGGCCATCGCGCGCTACGGCCGGACCCTCAGTGAACACCTGCGAATCTTGGATATCCACTACAACACTCAAGTCACTTAAATAAGAAGATGAATCAAGCTGATCATATGGAAACGGTTGTCGAGCTGGTCCCGATGTAGTTTCAGAGGTACATCCTGAGCCAGTTACTGCTGCTACGCCCAGGGAATAAAGGAAATCACGGCGAGAGAAACCGGGCCCTTCGCATATCGATGAGAGTGTCACACGTCTATTGAGTTCGAATGACGCGCTACATCTAACATTTGTTCTCGATCGATTCATTTCGTTCTCCATGTTTTGCCTGAAGATGCGCGGTGCCCCATCGTTATTTTCTAGATTGCATTTACGATGTCGAAAACGTTTGAATCTTCCTATAATCTGGAGTGGGCGATGGGAATTAAACCCTCGTCATCAGCTTGGGAAGCTGAGGTTCTACCATTGAACTACACCCGCTAATCTACGTTTCCAATAGTGTACTCAGACGATCTGAAGGTTACCAATAGTCCCATTTGACCATCCCCCGGTAGAGAAATGGTGCTGGCAACATAGTGGTGACTACCCATGCATCTGACGGTCTTTATCGTAGTCGGAAGTTTGTACCTAACATATATCCAGAGGTCTCGCTTCGTTAGCCTCAGCAGCAATTGAGATGCATAAATCTGCGTTTCTCTAGACAAATGCGAATTATTGAGCTTAGAAGGTATCTCATTTCATAGTATCATTGCATTGTGCTCAAATAATCTGTGCCGTCCTTTTGAGCAAATAATGACGAACCGAAAATGCCGAATAGAATCGCTGAGAAAAAGCGCGCTCCAAGAAACCGTACGTTAGTACTGGACGATTCTGATAGAGCGCGACTACGACCGCGCTTGATTCAGAAATTGGGCGCCGCGCCGGAAGAACTTATTAACGCAACAGTTTTCGGCGATTTTTCGGATTTTGCGCAACATGTCACCAAACCATTTGTTGATTTACTAGTATTGGATCCTCCGTACAATCTGAACAAAGCATTTAACGGTCTTCGGTTCAAGAAAAAGAAAGTCGCTGACTACACAGAGTGGCTTGATGGCATTGTTAGCACACTGATACCCCTTCTCCGCCCACATGCGACCGTATATATATGCGGAGACTGGCACACTTCTGCGTCAATATTTGAAGTCGCGTCTCGGTATTTCGTAGTCAGAAATAGAATTACTTGGGAGAGAGAGAAAGGACGTGGTGCAAAGACAAACTGGAAGAATTCTAGTGAAGATATTTGGTTTTGCACGCTGGACGACGAATTCACATTCAACGTAGTCAGCGTAAAATTGAGGCGCAAGGTAATCGCCCCTTACACTAACGCTGACGGTTCACCAAAAGATTGGAATAACTCTGTAGATGGGAAGTTCCGCGACACACATCCATCCAATCTCTGGACAGATATTACGATTCCGTTTTGGTCGATGCCCGAGAATACCGATCATCCTACTCAGAAAAGCGAAAAGCTCCTTGCGCGCCTTATATTGGCAAGCAGCAACAAGGGGAATTTGGTACTTGACCCATTTGTGGGAAGCGGAACGACTTCAGTTGTCGCAAAAAAGCTGGAGAGAAACTATTTGGGCATAGAAATAGATGAAGAATTCTGCCTGCTAACCGAGCGCCGACTGGAACTCGCTGAAACCAATAGATTGATACAAGGCTATGATGAAAATGTCTTTTGGGAACGCAACACGCTTGCAGAGAGACAGAAACTAGCAGGAAGCTCTAGCAAGAACGGTGAAGATAAGCGTACCAATGGTGACAACAGCTCAGATCAGCCAGCATTTGAGTTTTAGTTTTATTTCGTAGGTTCCGACTGATCTGCTTGCTGAGGAACGTTAGTTTCTCGTCAGTCCATGAGAATCAGCTCAGCAATTACCCGCGGCGAAATCATCGCATGGCCATGTTGCTTAAGAGCAGTAAACTTATACCGCTCCGCCAGTCTATTCAGAATTTCGTGATACTCAGGCGGCAACATATCTAGAGCTGCTTGATATGAAGGTGATGGTTTCTTGTTGCCGGGGGGGTTAGGTGTATTTTCGTTCACAGACCCATTAAGTCTTCTAGAAATTGTTTCGATTCAGCAACTTTAATTGATTCCTTCGTAATTTTTCAAGGCGGATAGAGACAGAACCACATTGGAAAATGATTGTCCCTTCGTTTGCGAGAACCTAATTGCAAAACCGTCGCCCACGAAAACTGATCTTTTGCGTGAAAGATTAAACTGTTGTGTGGCAGCGTCTTGAATAACTGACTTGTCTGCTTCTGGGTTGAGAGC
>Ga0315338_1003901_pt1 | contig 12391 bp, 9 predicted proteins | sample ASW8metaG_FD_204518 | JGI IMG/M metagenome (GOLD analysis project Ga0315338, IMG submission 204518) | Ammonia-oxidizing marine archaeal communities from Monterey Bay, California, United States - ASW #8 | ecosystem: Environmental > Aquatic > Marine > Coastal | place: USA: California | collected... | reverse complement strand
GACGACCGATTCTATTGGCATGGGTGGGCGTCGCAGTCGTGATCAACCTCTGGTTAGTAGTCCCGCTTTATTTCGGACCTCATGTTACCGGCGCCAAGCCGACGTTGAGGTTGATGGTTGCAAATGTATTGACGCAGAATCAGCAATACGATCGCTTGCTAAATCTGATCGATGCCGAGAACCCTGATGTTGTAGTTCTTCTAGAAGTCAACCTAGCGTGGCGGCAAGGCCTGCAGGCGTTGGGCAGTGAGTTTCCGCACAAGATTTTTGAAACCCGCGAAGATAATTTTGGGATTTGCCTGCTGAGCAAGATCCCTGCCGACAGGCTTGAGGTTACCGAGATAGGTACTTCAGGAGTGCCTTCTATTGAGGCAACGTTTCAGCACCAGGGTCAGACCTTGCAGTTAATCGCAACGCATACGTTGCCGCCAGGAAGCCGCGCGAATGCCAGCGAGCGAAATGCTCATCTGCAGGCGGCTGCTGAAAAACTTGCCCAATTGCCTTCCCCAAAGCTATTTGTGGGGGATCTCAATATTACGCCATGGTCGCCGTATTTCGATGATTTGCTCGAAGTCGGCCAGCTTGAGAACAGCCAGCGGGGGTTTGGTGTTCAGGGAACCTGGTTCAGCCAGTTACCGATCGATCACGTACTTCATTCCAACGACGTATTGGTGGTTGACCGCCGTGTTGGAGCTCGCTTTGGGTCGGACCATCGACCGCTGATTGTTGATCTGGAGATAAAGTAAGGCTCTGACTTATGCCAAAACTACCGATACTACGCGACATAACCGGGGTTGAACCTATTAGCAGCACGCATGGTATGCTGTAGTGGCGGATGAAGCCGTAAATAACCCTGTCGTCGGAGAGCCGGATGGTCTCGAAATCTTCAAGTTGGTTTATCCTAGCCGTATTGGTCTTCTGTTGGGTTGAGTTTGCGGATGCTGCGAAGCCGAATTTCAAGTCAGTTGCTAAACGCGTCGATGCGGCTATTGCTGAGGAGGTTTTTTCGGATTCCGATCAGCCGGCCCCGCAGTGTGATGACGAGACGTATCTGCGCCGTGTCTGGCTCGACCTGGTGGGCGATATTCCGAGTCCCGAAGAGGTGATCGCCTTTTCGCTCGATCCGGCTAAAAACAAACGCCGTGTGGTTGTTAACCAATTGCTAAAAAGCCCACACTACGGCCAGAATTGGGCCCGCTATTGGCGAGATGTGATTTTCTCGCGGGTGCTGGAAGATCGGGCCTTGCTGGCTGCCAATGCAATGGAAGTGGATATCACCGAGAGGCTGAACAATGGGGACGGATGGGACGCTATCGCGGCTGAGTTCATCACGGCCCAGGGGGACGTGAGGCAGAACGGTAGCACCGCGATTATGATGGCGCAGAGTGGCAGAACCGAAGAAACCACGGCCGAGATGTCGCGGATTTTTCTTGGGATACAGATTCAATGTGCTCAGTGTCACGACCATCCTTACGACCGTTGGAAGCGCGAGCAATTTCACGAGTTGGCTGCCTTCTTTCCGCGGATCGGGGTTCGTGCGGTGCGTGATGTGACGCAGCGGACTTTTGAAGTGTATGCTGCCGATCGATTTAATAATAAAAGAAAGAAAAACAACGAAACGCGTCCCAAGGCCGAGCATTTTATGCCTGACCTGGACGACCCGAGTGCCAAAGGGACGAAGACGCAGCCAAAGTTTTTTCTGACCAGTGCCAGCTTGCCATTTGATTCGACCGATGCCGAGCGCCGGCAGCAGTTGTCTCAATGGTTTATCGAAAACGAGTGGTTTGCGATTGCGCTGGTTAATCGAGTTTGGTCGGAGTTGGTTGGTGAAGGTTTTTATGAGCCGGTCGATGATATTGGCCCTGACCGCGATGCTACGGCGCCTACCGCGGTGAAATTGCTGGCAAAAGAATTCGAGAGCAGTGGGTACGACTACCGTTGGTTGCTAAAAACCATTTGTGCTACTGAGGCGTATCAGCGTGCAGCGCGTCCTCGACGAGGGCCGGAAGATACGCCGATGCTCGCCAACGTGCCGCAGCGATTGCGCAGCGATCAACTGATGAATGCGATTTTTACTGCATTAGAGATAGGCGAGTCTACGCAGGATTCCAGTCCTCGGCGGCCGAATCGTCGCGCGGAATTTGCCAAAACTTTTGGATACGACCCCAGTATACCGCGCGAGGGCGTGTCTGCTTCGATTCCGCAGGTGCTTGCTTTAATGAACTCGCCGCAGATCAACCGACAACTTACTGCGGGTCGCAGTGGCGTGTTGGGCTACCTGCTAGAGGATATTTATGACGATGAGCAGCTTGTCGTAGAACTTTATTTGCGGTGCCTCAGTCGGCAGCCGCAAGCGGAGGAAATGGATACAGCATTGGCGTACCTTGAAGAGTCTCCGCAACGTCGATTCGCCTTTGAAGATCTCCTCTGGGCTTTGGTGAACTCCGCAGAATTTCAACATCGAAAGTAAGAACGATGATTTCACACATGCAACATCACGCCAATCTGGCTGTCCGTAAGCAGGGTGTCGTCGGTCGGCGCGATTTTTTGAAGCAGCTTTCTGCTACCAGCTTGGCGGCGGGGACCTTGAGTTGGTCGGACGCGATTAGTGTGTCGGCGGACGAGCTGCGTTCGCGAGGGATGGCTTGCATCGTGTTGTGGATGCAGGGCGGTCCTTCGCAGTTCGAGACGTTTAGCCCCAAACCGGATCACGAAAACGGTGGCGGTACCAAGGCGATTTCCACCTCGGTGCCTGGTATTCACATTTCAGAAAACTTGCCTCACTGTGCCAAGGTGATGGACGATCTAGCGATCATCCGTTCGATGACTAGCAAGGAAGGCAACCACCAACGGGCAACCTACTTCCTGCACCACGGTTACTTGCCGATGGGCGGGGTGAAGTTTCCGACGCTGGGTTCGAATGTTGCTCATCAAATTGGCGATGCTGCCAATACGTTGCCCAGCTATGTGCGGATTGGTAGTCGGTTGCCTAACTCCGGCGGTGGTGGCTTTTTGGGGGTCGAGTACGATCCCTTGGTGCTGCAAAATGCCACTCGTCCTCCACAAAATACCACGCCCAGCGCCAACTTGCCTCGGTACGAACGTCGGTTGGGACTGCTCGATAAGATTCAATCGAGTTTTGCAGCGGGTGCCGGTGCTCAAGTTGTTGACGACCAACGCAAGCTGGTCGATCGGGCTGCGGACATGATTCTGAGCCCCAGCATGGAGGCCTTTGATCTGGAGGCTGAGCCTAGTGAACTACGGGCCAGTTATGGCGAGGGCGATTTTGCCGCTGGCTGCATGATGGCACGACGGTTGGTCGAGCATGGGGTGACCTTTGTGGAAGTTGTTTCTCGCGGCTGGGATACGCATCAAGATAATTTTAATCGCGTCGGCGAGCTGACCTCTCAGGTTGACCAGCCGATGGCTACGCTGATTACCGATCTCAAACAGCGGGGCATGCTGGATAATACGTTAGTCGTGTGGATGGGCGAATTTGGCCGTAGTCCGAAGGTCAATCCTCGCACGGGCCGTGATCATTATCCCAAAGCATTTAATGCGGTACTGGCCGGTGGTGGTGTGCAAGGCGGACAGGTGATTGGTAGCACGAATCCGGCGGGGACTACGGTTGCTGATCGGCCGGTTTCGGTCAACGATCTGTTTCAATCTGTTTACCACACGCTCTCGATCGATGCCGACCACGAGAATATCAGCCGCATCGGTCGGCCGATTAAACTTGTGGATGGTGGCACTGTGGTTGATGAGCTGTTTGTTTGAGTTGGGTTCGCTAAGCCGCGAGCGGTGTTTTTTTGTCTTTCGCTCCGACACTTGTCCGCAAACAGTTCTTTCATCAAATAAGACGTTATTCGGACATGTGTCGGTGTCGCTTGCGACAAGAGGTTAACGGTATCCTTGAGCAGTTTACCTCCTGTGCTGCGCACACCGACAATCGTTCGAATACATTCACTCGCCAAATAAAGTTACTCTGAACGACTGTCGGTGCCACCCTCGTGAGTGAAGGACTTTAGTCTGTAGCTCACAAAATTAATGAACTCGTTGGCCAGGTAGGGCGCCTTCGTCGGGTGAGAGTAGGAAGACTTCGCTGCCGCCGGGGCCGCTGGCTACGACCATGCCTTCGCTCATGCCGAACTTCATTTTGCGAGGGGCGAGATTCGCCACGCAAACCACCAGGCGGCCGACCAATTTTTCTGGTTCGTAGGCTGCTTTGATGCCGGCGAAGACCTGCTTGGTAGCGCCACCGCCTAGGCTGAGTTGCAGTTTTAATAGTTTGCGGGCCTCGGGCACGTGTTCGGCCGAAACGATTCGGGCCACCCGAAGGTCGACTTTTAGGAAGTCGTCGTAAGTGCATTCCTCGGCCATTGGCTCGGCTTCGAGCGGGGCGCCGCTGTCGTTCCATTTGTCTTCGAACGCTACGGTTTCCTCGGCCGTTGCCGCTTCTTCTTTGCTTTCTTCGATCATCTTATTCACATCCTTTTCTTCTACACGTTTGAGCATATGTTTGAACTTGGCAACAGGCGTGCCCACCAAGGGTGTTTTTGCTTGTTGCCAACTGGTAATCGGATCGTTTAATAGTGCGCCTGTCTGCTCGGCTAGCTGTGGTAATACAGGTTCCAGGAAGATGATCAACTGGCGAAACAGATTCAACGCAATCGTACAGACATCTTGCAGACGCTGAGCTTGGGATTCCTCTTTGCGAAGTTCCCATGGCTTGTTTTCTTCGACGAATGGATTCGCCTGATCGGCAAGGCTCATGATCAAACGCATGGCTTTGCTGTAATCACAAGCTTCGTACGCTTCGGCAATTTCGTCGCCAGTGGCGGCTGCGTGCTCGAAGAGTCCGCCATCGTCGGGATACTCTGCGGACAAACCGACTTTCGCGACAAACTTCGCTGAACGGCTGGCAAGATTGACGACTTTTCCGACTAGGTCGGTATTCACCTTGGCGATGAATTCCTCTAGCGACAGATCAATATCATCGACCTTGGAAGACAATTTGGCCGCGTAAAAATACCGCAGGTAACTGGGGTTTAGATGATCCAGATAGGTTCGAGCGTTGACGAAGGTGCCCTTACTCTTCGACATCTTCTCGCCGCCGACGGTTAAGAAACCGTGGATATGCACCTTGGTCGGCAAGCTGAAGCCGGCCGTCTTGAGCATGCCGGGCCAGAACAGCGTGTGGAAATAGGTGATGTCTTTGCCAATGAAATGATGGACTTCGCACTCTTTCGATTTCCACCAGTCGTCGAAGTTTTCACCCGTGCGGTCGCACCACTGCTTCGTCGAAGCGATGTAACCAATCGGCGCGTCGAACCAGACATACCAAAAATTACCTGGGCTGTCGGGAATCTCAAAACCAAAGTACGGTGCCGGTCGCGAGATATCCCAATCTCTGAGCGCATCGCACAGGAAGTGGCCTTTGAGGTAGTTAGCGATCTCCGGCTGGAGGTGCTTGCCGCTCTGGGTCCACTCCTCGAGAAATCCATGCAATTGTTCTAGCTCGATAAACAGATGCTTGGCCGAGCGTACCTCGGGCGTGGCGCCGCTGAGGGTACTTTTCGGATCGACCAGTTCAGCCGGACTGTAAGTGGTACCGCAAGACGAGCAATTGTCGCCGGGCTGATCAGTGGCACCACACTTGGGACAGGTACCACGGACAAACCGATCAGCTAAAAACGTCCCTGCCTCGGGATCGTAGAGTTGCTCGACATCTTTTTCTTTGACCATGCCGGCGTCGCGGATGGATTGCCAGACCTCGGCGCAGAGGGCGCGGTTCTCTTCGCTATGGGTGCTGCCGTAGTTATCGAATTCGATGCCGAAGTCGGCAAAGTCGCGTTCGTGGGCGGCTTGCATCTCGGCAATCAGTTCTTCTTCGCTACGGTTTTCTTGCTTGGCACGAATCATGATCGCTGTGCCGTGGGTGTCGTCGGCGCACATGTACTTACAGTCGTTGCCGTAGAGCTTCTGGAATCGTACCCAGATATCGGTCTGCAAGTACTCAACGAGATGCCCAATATGAATGTGGCCATTGGCGTAGGGCAGGGCAGAGGTAACAAGGATTCGGCGTTTGGTCATCGGTTTTTCTTGGAGGATCGATTACTGGGCAGTGCTAGCACTGCGGGAGGAAACGGAACATTGTAACGGGCAACGGCCAGGAGCGCGAAGTCACGATTGGCACGGGAAGTGCACAAACCTACGGGCGAGGCTACTTTGAGACATCATTGCTAGCACCTAAAAACGCCGTGGCAGCGGATAAAATGAATTTTTAGCTGCCAGACTCGTCACTTGCTCTTGTAACAATTACGAAACTTTTAGACAGTTCTGCCCCGCAATCGGCAACCCCTGCCGACGCGAGGCAAATTTACCTATCAGCCTCGTTGTGATTCAGTCAGCTGGAAGAAGGATCTTCTGCCGATTGTACGAACCCACAACAGGTTGCCCGTTTTTCCGACCTGGTATCCATGGAGGGAACCGATGGTCTTGCGACAATCTATCTACACATACCTCAGCCTCACCGCCGCTCTGGTGTGGTTTTCTTGCAGCGCCTCGTCTGGCGTAGCCGAAACTGTGCTGCTTGATTTCAACTCGCCGAGTTGCGGCCCCTGTCAGCAAATGCGGCCAACAATCGGTCGACTGGTAGCGGCAGGTTACAAAGTACAACACATCGATATTTCTCGCGATCAGCAAACCGCATCGCGATTCGGCGTGAATCAAGTCCCCACGTTTATTGTCCTGAAAGATGGCCAAGTAGCAGCGCGAACGCTTGGTATCACTAGCTTCGAACAGCTCAGCCAAATGCTGGGTCGCCCGAATCCGCAAACGCCGCAGCCGCCGACAGTGCAACAAATTCCACAGACATTCGCCACTCCCGCAGCACCCGTAGCACCGGTGCCCGCACAGGCACCAGCAAGTAATCCGTTTACCGATCAGATACCTAGACAATTGGCCCAGCCAACAGGTTCAGTGGTGGATGGCGCTAGATTGATTGAAGCCACAGTCAAGCTAGCCGTGAAAGATCCCGATGGCGTCTCCGCTGGCACGGGGACCATTGTTGACGCTCGCAGCGGCGAAGCGTTGATTCTGACTTGTGGCCATCTGTTCCGGTCTTCCAATGGTCAGGGGCAGATTACGATTACCATGTATCAGCCAGGGCCAGCAGGTGCCGAGGTGCGCTCGACCGCGATTGGTCAACTGGTGGACTTCGACTTGGATCGCGATCTGGCACTGGTAAGATTTCGGCCGGAGCTTCCGATCCGGCCGCTTCCTATCGCACAAGGTGGTATTACCTTGGTGCCTGGGGAAGCTGTGTCTACTGTCGGTTGCAACAATGGCCAGAATCCAACCGTGCTAGCGACCAAGATTACCGCCATCAACCGGTACCAAGGTCCTGCCAACGTCGAAGCAGCTGGTGCTCCGATCGAAGGGCGGAGTGGCGGCGGGATGTTCAACGCCCAAGGTCAATTGGTGGGTGTGTGCTTTGCTGCCGATCCTCAAGAAAATGAAGGCTTATACGCTGCGTTGCCGTCTGTGCATGCCAAGCTTGATAGCCTTGGTTTTGCAATGGTGTATCAGTCGCCTTCGATTGAGCAAACTGTTGTGCCTGCAGCAATTGCTCAGCCGCCAGTGCAACAGCCCCCAGTGCAGCAGCTGGCGGTGACCCCGGTGTCGGATCTTTCGATCCGAGGCCAGGGAACATTCGCTGCTCCGCAGACCGGAGGAGATATGCCTTACGCCGAGGCAGCGTTGCCTACGCCTCTTCCCACAACATTAAGCCCAGTACAATCATTGAGTGCAGTCGAGCAGGCAACATTTGAAGAGATTGGGCGTCGGGCAGCCGATACCGAAGTGATTTGCATTTTTCGCCCGAAGACCCCAGGGGCAAAAAGCGAGATCATCACGCTCAACAGCGCTTCTCCCGAATTTGTCAAACGTCTGACAAATTCGGCTGCTGGTCAACGACCTGTCCCTACGGCTACTAATGGCCTGCGAAGTCTAAAATAGTTGCACATAGGATCCTGCTACGACCCTGACGACCCATACAACCAGACTGAGCTGGTTGGAGAATCGTTGCAACCGTTTTAGAAACGATGAGGCCCCCCCCATTTGCTCAGCAGCGGCATCTTGATGAAGTAGGGTTTTCTACGTGCATCGCGTGGCTTTATCCAACAAGCCACTGTACTTTGCAAGGGGTCTAACTCTCGCCAGAGACCTGAAGTTAGTAGTGGCGATACAATTCAGGGCGTTAGCGGGGCAATCGTGACACTCTTTTTAATTCTCACTTCCATTACCAATATCGCATTGGGCTACGGGCTTGCAGTGTACTTGAGACAAGGCAAACAGCCCTGGCAAGGCAAGCGGCTCACGAAAAAGCGTGTTGTGAGTCCACCTAAGGAAGAAAAAACAGAAGAGGTTGAACAGGCAAGTCCAGCCGCAGCAACCCAAGCATCCGCGGTACCAACCGCGGAGCCAGAAATTTCGACGGACGAGGCTCAACCTCAGCCGACTGCCGAAGTTGATCCGATAGACGCCGAGCCGGTAGCCTCTGACAGCGCCGAGCAGGATCCGTTGGTCGAGGATGCCGAAGAGATGCTGCAAGGGATCGAATCATTTCGCGCCCAACTTAATGGTGGTGTGCAAGAAGACCGTTCGCAAGAAGATAGCGCGCAAGGCGACACCGAACCTTCTGCAACGGAAGATGAAGAAGCTGCGGTTGAAGCAACAAACTAACGGCTAAGGATTAATCTGCTGGTTGCAATTCAAAAATTGCTTCGATTTCGACGGCGATACCGCCTGGTAGGGCTGAAGTTCCGAGGGCACTGCGAGCGGCAACGCCGGCGTCCTCTCCGAAAATATCTCGCATCAGTTCGCTGAAACCGTTAATCACGGCTGGCTGCTCACCAAATTCTGGAGTGCAGCGGACCAAGCCCAGAGTTTTTACCAAGCGGACTACGCGATCATAGTTGCCGCAATGTGCCCTAAGGGTAGCGAGCATTGCCAAGCCTGTCTGCCGTGCAGCTTGGTAGCCGGCAGCGACGTCCATATCGTCGCCAAGGCGTCCTCCAATGAGCGTGCCATCAGGCAGTAGCGGTCCGTGTCCGGAAAAATAGGCCAGATTGTCCACCATGATCAACGGCTTATAGACTCCCATTGCCTTTGGGGCAGGTGGCAACTCAAGATTCATTTCTACAAAACGGGCTTCAGCGCTCATCGTATGTTTCCTTTGATCGTGTAATTATTTTTTATAGACTTCATCGGGATCGAAGACCCGTTTACCAACGACTTTGAAAGATCCGTCCTGTTCTACCTGACGGAAAAAACAGCTTTCGTATCCCTCATGGCAAGCAGCTCCGCCCACCTGTTCTACTTTGAGTAAGATCGTGTCGGCATCGCAGTCGACGTAGATTTCGCGGACGTGCTGAATGTTTCCGCTTTCCTCACCCTTTCTCCAAAGCCTTTCGCGGCTGCGGCTGTAATACACGGCCTTGCCGCTAGCGAGGGTTTCGTCCCAGGCGGCACGGTTCATGTAGGCTAACATCAGTACTTTACCGGTGGCGATATCCTGCGCCACGACCGGTAGCAAGTGCTCGTTTGTCTTAAAATTAGGAGCGTTTGTCAACGTTTCAATTCTTTCAATAAAGAACAGGTGAGAGCGGTTGCGGATCGTATTTGCCAAGGATCGCACGTAGCTCATCTTACCACGACTGAAGCCTTTTGTGATTAGGGCCCTTTTGTAGATAGAGCAGGCCTTACGATCGGAATGACGGGTAGTTTCGAACTAGTTAGTACGGCTTGCCCTTTTCTACAGTCAGCCGAGTCTGCTGCCGATCCTCTACTGCAGGCACAGATTTATAAGCTGTGTTGTTGTTCTTCGTAACAGAAGACTGGTAGGGTCGTTCTTGGCAGGGCACTCGGTGTGTCAATTGCACGCCATAGGCCGATGTTGCATGGGAGATAATGCGTTGGATCAGCCTTTAACTGTCGTTCTGCCAATGTTTAACCGTGAGCGTATGATGCGTGCCGCGGTGATGGAAATTCTGGACCTTTCCCCAGTGCTTCGCACTGCCATTGAAGTGGTCGTGGTGGATGACGGATCGACCGACGAGACTTACGAGACGGCTTGCGAACTTGCTCGTGAGTATCCTCAGGTAACCGTGTATCGTCAGCCGGCCCGACAAGGTCTGGGAGCGGCGTTAGATCTTGTCAGACGGCGTCTGAATGTCGAAATGGTCGTCGTCCACGACGGCGTCTCTCCGGTGGAAGCCTCGCAGTTAAAGGCGGCGGTAGAATCGAATCCCCAATCAGAGGGAGTCCTCAGGCAATCGGTCCGGCGTTCGGCCCCGCCTGTGGATTCTGACGGTTCTCGCCACTTTGGCACAATACGTGCACTGCACGACCGTATGGAGCATGTCCATCGGGCCGTGACGGGTTTTTATTGGTTACAGTTGGATAAACCGATGATACCGCGACGATGTGCTACCAGTTTTGTAGCCTCCGCGGGAAATTCTCAGGGATATCTCACGGCCCTACCGTCCGCAGGAAGCTCTCCTGCGTTGTAGAACTCTAGTGGGCCAGCTTTGGTATTTCTTGAGAGAATGCTGTCAGAACCCCGTGTAAGCCACTGAGTAGCCTGTTCTCGAAGTGTCCAGCTACCGTGCTGCGCCACAGTGTCTGAGCCGCTTAATCTGCGGGTTTGCGAATTAAATAAGCAACTAGTTTAAGTTGGCTAGGCGGGTATTAAAGGATTGATCATTTCTATGGAATTTCTCACATAGCTGAGGAATGTTTTAGAAAAGTCTTGCCAAGTGGGTGCATCGAGATTATTATTTCCACGTGCGAGAGAATTGTTGCCTTTTACTCGCGGGGGAGTTTAAATCATTTGGTTATCATCGGGGCAGGGGCCTTTCTCGGCTGAAGGGCCTGGTGAGTAACCAACACATCGCAACACTTGGGCATGAATGCCGTTTGTTGCGTCCTTATCATTTACTTTTCTTTATTTGTGCGTTTGCCAGTTATCTCTGGACTGAAACGGAACCAGTTCTTCGGCAAGTTAACAAGTATGCTTGGTATGCCGAAGTAGAACGCGCCTGAAATCTCTTAAAGCCGGTCTGTGCAAGATCACAGTCTGGTGCGATGGGGGAGGCCTTAGGGATGAGTACCGTTAACTACAACAACTACAAGATTGAATCCAATGGTGCGAGAGTACCGGAATCAACCCAGCCTGCACGTCTGTTGCATCGTGTTAGTGAAGTGCGCTTGCAGCAAGGCGCTTCGTTGCGTTCGGTCTCACGGAAAATGAACTTGTCGGTTCAAGAAGTCCGTCGGCAGGAAGACGCAAACACGGATCTTAAACTGTCTGAGTTACTCAAGTGGCAAGAGGTTCTTGAAGTTCCTCTGTCTGATCTGCTCATCGATTCCTCAGGACCGCTTTCGGAGCCAGTGAATCATCGTGCTAGCATGTTGCGGATCATGAAAACGGCGAAAGCGATTCAAGAGACGGCTCATAGCCGATCGGTTTCGCGGCTGGCCAACATGCTGATCGAGCAGCTGGTGAAAATGATGCCAGAGCTTGCCGAAGTTTCTGCCTGGCATACCGTGGGGCAACGTCGCACCAAAGACGAGGTGGGGCGGATTGTCGAACGATCGATTCCCGACACTTTCTTTAATGACAACAAGTCTGTTCCCTAGTCACACAGCTTAGCTGGATTGGCCAGTAACTTGCGGATGGCTGCTTCGATCTAACCGCCGCCAACTTCGCGTGGCTTGTCGAATTACCAAAGATAGCAGTGCTGCAAATATAACTAGCAAACCTACGGCACTTACCGTAAATAGCAGCCACCAAATAAGCCCAAGACCGATCAAGAGCCAATGGGGTTGCTGTTGAAATCGAGATGCCCAGTCTGTTTTTGGCCCGATCTGTAGAATGAACACGATGCTTCCGACCACGATTGCCACGGCGAAGAACCATCGCCAGCCATTTCCATGTGAGGTTGGTCTTGATGTTAGCACCAAGTGTCCCTGGGCATCGCTAACAAAAAACTTTTTTGTTCCTGGCTCCAGCACGTCTGATTGCCCCGGCAGGTTAGGCGGGTAAGTCGTGATGGTACGTTGCTGCTCAGAGTTGGGTTCTGACTCACCTAGCTGATCAAGAAGTGTGACCCAGGCACTTTTGTCGTTGTCGCTATCAAGATAACTCGAGCCAAAGGCTGTTGCTGAAAGCTCAGCTAGAGTTTCGGTATCAGGCTCCATGATGCGCCATTGTTGCCAGGCTTGCTCGGTACGACGTTGCCAAGGTTTGAACCAGGCACGTCCTTCGCGTTCTGGTAACTCAAGAGCTAATAATCTTGCATCGGTTAGTGTGTGCAACGAAAACTGC
>Ga0315338_1003900_pt1 | contig 12393 bp, 2 predicted proteins | sample ASW8metaG_FD_204518 | JGI IMG/M metagenome (GOLD analysis project Ga0315338, IMG submission 204518) | Ammonia-oxidizing marine archaeal communities from Monterey Bay, California, United States - ASW #8 | ecosystem: Environmental > Aquatic > Marine > Coastal | place: USA: California | collected... | reverse complement strand
AGAAGAATGGGTGACGTTCCCCGCCCGATCCACAGCCTCTACATACCAGTTGTAATAACCATCATTTAATGGTGTAGTCGCATGATTTACCCATCTATTACCATCCTCGGTATTTACATCAGACCCAGTATAGGCATAATTAAAATTATCATTTAAAAATAAGCGCCATTCTTTTATTCCGGATGGATAATCATCTCTTGCCTGCCAGTTGAAGCTAGGCACATCTGATGTATAGGTTTGCTGAGGATCACCATTCTCATCTACATAATCATTTGGCCAATGCAGATAAAACTCCTCCGGCATGACATCATCAAAATAAGCCGTCACGCTTTGGGAACTGTCGGGGTCCTCATTACCAAGCTCATCAATCAGCCGCAGGGAGGCATCAAACTGTCCTGCTTCAGGAGCGACAAAACCAAAGCTGGTTAGTGTATCACCCTGGAAATCCAAGTATTGATTATAGATACTGATCCCATCGGTGACCTCTACTACAGCACCGATCAGCTCGCGCTGCGCAGCCCATGTAGGTGTTTCCCAGCTTAAGGTAAAGTTCGGGTTATTTGTCCAGTCACTCGGGTCAATGGTTAAGTTTGCAACCGGAGGTGGAGCACCTGTTACCAGCTCTTCAATCACATAAATATTTGACCTTAGATATGCATCTCCTATATCCGCAACAACACGGAAACGGAAGCCTTTTCCTTTGGTCAGATCAGTGACATCGATCGTCGCTGAAGCTGTACCACCTTCTGAATTCTCATCAGCACCCGCAGCAACACGGGCATATTTCTGGTTGGGGAAAACATTCCAGGTAACGGGTTCATTGCTGGAAACTACATTGCCATCAATATCACCGGTGGTCACCGTAAAAGTAAGTTTCTGGCTAAATTTCACAAAGGTCGTGTCCCCAGAGAAATCTCTATCACCCTCGGCAATATCATCGGCCATGGTCAAGATATACTTGCTGGCACCGGCCTCATAGGCACCTAGATCCGGAGTCCCCACACGGAAATAGCCGCGGAGATCTTTGATAGGAGCATTATAGCCCCCGGTGAAACTGAGTGCGCCCGCATCAACTGCTGCACTTGACCTACTTAATTGATAATTACCATTGGATGGATTTTTAAAATTAGGCTTCCCACTCACTGGATTCGTACCATCATTACCTGCTGCCCCAAATAGATTATGATCAATCTCAGTGGACTGCTGCTGACCTGGACCCCATTCATCAAAATCCTCACAACAGTCATTATTAGAATCTGAATTATCATTATAATAAATAATATTATTACCAACAACTGGCTTATCCTGACCAGTCTCATTATTATGACCTAAAATCAAGCCAGGAGTAAAAGCTGCGCCTCCAGAAGGATTTTCCATCCTATTATAAGCCACTGTATTATTAATAAATGCTACTGGTGCATATGGATTACTGGGCTGGCTAATGTATGTACCACCCCGATAATCACCACTTACGCTTCGTCCACTATAAACAGAGTTATTAATAATCAGATTATTTTCAACCTTAATTTTTGTAACAGTATTTAAAAATCCACCGTCCACAGAACCAGACACTTCAACCTGAGTATTGGATACTATATTGGAGCTAAAAATAGAATAGGGTACATTATTCCAATCGGATAAATCTTGGGTATTACCACCATAATGAATAGTAACAGCGCCTCCACTCGCAGTTATTTTTTCGCCTGAAGACATATTATGACGAATATAGCTTGAGTCAATAATGCTATTTTGAATGATGGCACCACCATTAATATGTAATGTACCTCCAGAAGCCCATTCTTCTGTATCAGTGTTACCTATATCAATACCATTACGAATAAATGTGCAATGATCAAACGTATGTATTGCGTTGTGTCCCTCATTTTCCCCGCCATAAGCAAAAACAGCACCACCCCGCCGTCCATTCATAACCTTGTTTTCCCTGAAAACACAATTCGTAAAATTAGCCTCTGTTACTTTTTCAAGAAGAATTGCACCGCCACTGGCCCAACCTTCATTACCTTCACTCATATTTCTATAAAAAATACAGTTATCAAAAGTTACTTTTACATTATACCCTATTTTAAAGGAACCGCCGCCAGAACTACCTGACGGGTTTGCACTTGCTCTGCCTTCAGTAAACGTTATGTTTTTAAATCCTGCTTTTAATATTGCTCCGTCACCTGTATTATTTCCGTTTAAGTCAAAATGACGTGATGCATTTTGCGCATTTAAAACCACATCTTTTGGATCCCCTGTGCTGCCATGAATGTAGAATTCAGGGTAAGGTTGCGGGTCAAGATTTAATCCATGTGATCCTGGAGAATGGTGTTCGCCTGGTTCAAGGTAAATGGTATCACCCACATTAATTTGTTCCAAGGCAGACATAATATTATCAAAAGGAAATTCTTTTGAGCCATCGCTATTCGTTTGCGCTTCGGCCGAGACCCACCAGATTGGCCCATCATATTTAGGTATAACCGATACTTGTGCAGAGTAAGACCCTTCATAGCCGGTCTTATTTACAGCGGCAACACGCAGATGGTACTCAACATTATTGGTAAGACCTGTTACGGTATAAGATGTTGTGGTGGTTTCGCCCACGCTGTCTGTTCGAGCCGGAGTATAATCCTTAACTGTGGATGCATAAACAATGTATTTGTCAATGTCAGTTTCTGCATTGGCATCCCAGCTTAGACTAACCTGACTGCTCCCGAACGTACCAACCAGGTTTTTGACCTGCTTGGGATAGGGGGACTCTGCCAAGGCATTTTCATAGGCACCCAAGTCAGGCTTAGAGCCAGTAGGATTAGGACGGGCATTACCTAATATATCTTTTGCAGGTACAGTAACCCCATCAAAGCTTGAAGTGCCTGCACCAATTAAGGGGCTGCCTGTACCCAACTGGTAATTGGTTGCACTGTAAAAGGCAGGATTAAGTTCATAGGAATTGCTGCCCATGATGTAAGCATAATGTTCGCTGAATTCCACATCATTATAGTCCGATGCAACAGAAGAAAATTGATCATCTGTCACGTAGTTCAGGTTATGTCGATGAGTTTCCTGATCATCAGAGCGATTTCCCCAAAAAATATTATTAAACCAGGTCCCATAAATAGAATTCGGATCGCCAATATGGACACCGCCAGATTCACCACTAGCTTGGCCACTGCCATATACATAATTATCCACGATTGTGTTATTGATCAAATAAGCAGCTCCCTTAACCTGGGTTTGGGTTTGATTATCCCATTTAGAAGCTATAGAAATATATAAACCAGCAGCATGTCCTCTGTTACCGCCTTGTCCTGAAGTGACTCCAGCTTTATTACTATCAATCAGTGTATTTGTCATTGTAAATGGCGCACCGATAAAAATAGCACCACCGTGGGAACTACCCTCATTTTCATGCCGAACTTCATTTTTGGTGAAGCGTGAATTAGAAATAGAAATATTGGTCTTTACCTGTGTATCCCATGAACTTTCAACTGCAAGGGCACCTCCATTAAGTCCATGATTAGCATTTATCTGAACAGCTGAATTATTTTGGAACGTAGACTTATCGATAATGATATTCATACCGTGATCAAGCCAAATGGCGCCACCTCGCACATTAATATTATTAATTACATTGGCATCATCAACCCAATTATTCTTAAAAGTGGAATTACGGATCCAGAGTGTATCTCTATAAGTATTGCTACCACCGCCAGCATTGATGGCACCACCACCAGCATTAGCATAGTTACTATCAAAAACACAACTTTCAAAAATAGGGGCAGCATTCTCAATCCAAAAAGCGCCGCCATAGCCTCCGTAGTTAGTGTTGATAACCTGATTATCTTTAAATACACAATCTGTAAACTTGGGCTGCATTAAGAACGCGCGTTGATTGTTATTATCCTGATAGGTCTCTGTCCTAATAAAAAATGAACCGGAATGATCGGTCCGCTTTCCACCGGTAAAAGTGAGGCCAATGAACTGGAAGGTTGAATCAATTGTTTTACTCGAATTTCCGCTTATCGTAAAATGCCTATCCTGATCGTTTGCATGGATGATTGTATTGGCTGCCCCTTCTTCAGAGGTAATGACAACATTTTTTAAATTTGCAAAATCAATGGTTGAATTAGTTGTTAATTCTATTCCTCGATTATCAATTCCTGTATAGGTACCTTTTTTCAGCATTATCGTGTCACCGGCAGTTACATGTTCTATGGCATGTTTAAGGCTTTTAAATGGCTTACCAGTACCTCCATCGCCAGTATCGTCATTTCCAGTAGTGCTGACCCACCAAACCGGTCCGCTGTACGTAGGCGTTATATCAAGTGCAGATGAAGTCCCTTCATAACTTTCTTTATTGATAGCCGAAACGCGGAAATAGTAGCGTGTGGTATTATCCAAGCCTGTTATCGTATAGGTAGTATCATGAGGTGTCGTTTTTGCCGATGTTGCACCTACATAATATGCAGCATCAACAGTAAAAGCACTGGTGTGTTGATATACTTTATATGCCGAATCAGCGTCAGTAACAGTATTCCAAGTAAGCGCTACCGAACCGCTCCCACCCACAGCAGTCAGGCCCGATACCGCAGCAGGATAAGGCGTAGTAGACAGACTGTTCTCATAAGCCCCAATGTCCGGGTTGGACCCAGATGGGTTTGGACGGACAGCCCCCAATAAATCTGTGGTTGGTGCATTTACATTTTTAAAACTGGAACCACCTTTCCCAATCAAAGAGCTGGAGTTCGCTAGACTGTAGTCCCCATTGGTAGTATCAGAGAAAGTAGGATCTGTTTCAAATGAATCGTCATACTGGAAATCCTTAATATCAGCACTGTTCTGAACTACATTGTAATTTAAGTTTTTACTTGCCCAACCTGACTCACCCCAAAATTCAATTTGTTGATCTGTGTTTCCATTTTCGCTTTGGTTTCCCCATACGATATTATTGAAAAACCAGACTTTTTCTTGTCTTTGCCAACTATCCAAAATAACTGCTAAAGCCTTTGTATCTGAGCTCTGTCCACTGGATGCGCCAGACTTTACTTTATTATTTGCAATGGTAGAGTTGATAATTTGCACATCTCCGCCTACCCACTCATTTCCATCATAATATGATGGCCCTGAAATATTGATAGCACTGCCATATGCACCGCTATTATTCGTGCCATCTACAGAAGAGTAAGCTGTATTGTTATAAAATAAACTATTATAAATTTTCGCCTGTGAATTATAAACATATAGCGCACCGCCTGTTGTTCGCTGATTTCCTTTGGCTACGTTATTTTTAAAAGTACAGCCATCGAATAAAATAAAAGAAAGGGATGATCGACTGGCATGACTTATTCCCACAGCGCCGCCATTGGCATCCTGATTCAATTGATTCCCCTGCGAATCAGTACCTGTTCGATCCAAAACATTACCATCAAAAACACATTGGTAGAACCTCGGCTCGCTAGAATTATCAACAAAAACAGCTCCACCCCCACTCCAATTATTACTTTCGTCTTTATTTTGTTTAAAAATGACCTTTTTGAAAACAACACTTGAGTTCCAGATATAAACCGACCCGCCAGGTTGATCTGTAGATTTCCCATTGTAGAGAGTCAAACCAATCACCTGGTTAGTACTGTCCTCACCATCATTGAAAACAAAATGGCGACTAACACCACCTCCGTTTATAATGGTACTTTCCGCGCCATATTCAGGATCACCCATGATCACAAGTTTCTTATTGGAAAAGCCATCGATATTCCTATTGCCTGAACCTGAATGTGTGCCGTTTAGCATTACGATTGTATCTCCAGTAGCAGCTTCTTGAATAGCGGAGGCCAATTCATCTAAAGGTAAATCTTTGCTCCCCAGATTATCATCATCATAACCGGAAGCGTTTCCACCACTGGAGGCCACATACCATAATGGCCCACTATATACTGGCTTAATCGTTACTGCCGAAGAAGGAGCACCGATCAGAGAAGTCACCGTATCCTGTGCGGCCACACTAAACGTATAGGTAGTACCATTGGTTAAATTCCTAACAGTACTTGTAGTGGAAGTAGATGTCCCTACCTGAGAGCCGCCTTGATAAATAAGGTACTCAATGTTTTCAGCGTTTTCACTGCCTCCTAGTGAAGATTTAATTGCTGACCAGGATAAATAAGCACTATTGGTTTTAGCTGTACCCACTATACCGGTTACAGGCAACGGGGCTGAAGAACTGGAAAGGCTGTTTTCGTAAGCACCCATATCCATGGTGGATCCAGATGGGTTTGGACGGACAGTCCCCAATAAATCTGTGGTCGGTGCATTATAATTTTTATAACTACCGGTCCCTTGCCCAATGACAGGGCTTAGGTTACTTAAGGAAAAATCTAGACCCGACGCATTTTGATAGACAGGATTGATATCGAAAACATTGTCATTGATCCACGATTGGCCCGAACTGCCTTCAATGGCAGAGTAATCAACATAAATACGGTTATCAGTATCGTCAGTATAAAATATTTTGTATTCTTTTTGACTGGTATAAGCTGGGGCACCACCTAATATGAGATGGGAACCAGTAATCACAGTATTAAAAACATACGCCTTCATACTTTGATTAGTGCTACCATAACCATAAAAAATATCAGCTCCTGACGGTGAGCCAGAATTGGTAAGAACTTCTACATAATTACTGTCAAAAGTACAATTGACCACCACGGTTGTTACGCCAGTTGAACCCCATCCGCCAGCACTGTAAATGGCTCCGCCTCTTGCATTTTCCCAAGTATTCGAGGTTTGACCCCATCCACCAATTGCACGATTTTTCACAAATAAACTGTTTTCAAATAATGTGTTTCGATAGGAACGCACTGCTCCACCCTGAGACGAATATTTACCCTTAGCATAATTGCCAATGAATGTGCACTGCTTGAAATTGATCGTATTCGTCATATCAGCTTCATTATTAGCACTTGATATAAATACAGCACCACCATCTGCACTAGACTCAGATTTTTCAACCCAATTATTCTTAAAAGTACAACCGGTAAAAGATGGCGCCGCTTGATCCCTAATTTCAATTGCACCGCCCGAGTGATTAGCGTCTACTCGGTTACTGTCAAAAACACAATTGATAAATTGCATCTTCGCGTCGCTACCTCTTATTGATATGGACCCGCCGCCGTAACCAGTACTTCTTTTCCCGCGATAAAAGGTTATACCAACGATCTTGGTGTCTGCGCCACCACGGTTATCAAAATAAAAATGCCTGTTTTTGCCTTCTGCGTTAAAAATTGTGCTGTCAGCACCAGATGTACCTATTAAAACAAAGGCTTTGTTGGATTGTGCAGTTACTCCACCTGAAATACCGCCGAAATCGTAGTATCCTCCACTTTGATCCCTGGTTTTGCTACTGCTAATACTGGGACCTACATAGATAGTATCACCACTGGCCAAGCTACTATTATTTTTGACAGCTTTCTCGATGGTTTCAAAAGCTGCGGTTTTACTCTTACCATCATTGTCATCATCATCGCCATTCATTTCAACATACCAGATCTTTGAAGGATAACCATAGAGTGTATCCGATGGACTACTGTCTCCAAGGTTATTTACGCTCATGACGTAATAATAGTACCTAGTAACTGATGCAGGGCTATCTGTATAAGAATTGGTTGATGGTGCGCTAAGAGACGCAAAATCACTCGTGGCACTTGTACTGCGATAAACTTTATAGCCTGTAGCACCACTGACAGCAGTCCAGGAAAGGCCTACAGACCCATAGTTACTATTGACTGCAAAACCTAATGGGGTAGAGGGTTTGGCGGTATTGATAATTATTGCATTATTATCACTCAGGTTACTACCAGAAGGAATAGTAAAAACAGCCATGGCATTCCCAGCTGCATCTCTTAGGTAGGGAGCTCGTGTTCCAGATCCGCTCCCGGTAAGGACAATACTATTTACGTCCAAATCACTGGATTCATCGCCATCCTGAACAGTATAGGTCCCCGAAGCACTGGTGCCATTGCCGATAGAAGTAATGCTTACGGTACGGTCAGTGGAACCGGTTTCTAAGGTTACAACCATAGCGCTGTCTGCTCCGAAGAGAGTGACCTTTTCTGAAAAATTGACGGTAATGTTGATCGATGCCCCGGTACCATAGGTTGTATTGGTAGAGGTACTTTTTACACTGGCAACGGTCGGAGTTACCCCATCCACCACAATTGCACTAGAACTGGCCAGGTTAGCACCCCATTTCGGTGACACCATGCTCTGGCCACTGGCATCTTTTATCGAACCTGATACCATAATCATTTTGACCGTTAGATCTGAACTCACATCACCAGCCTGGACAGTATAGGTTCCCGAAGCACTGGTGGCATTGCTAATAGAGGAAATGCTTACGGTACGGTCAGTGGAACCGGTTTCTAAAGTCAGGGTTATCGATCCGCCGCTGGAAAGAGTAACGCTTTCGGAAAAATTGACCGTTATATTAATCGCATCACCGGTTTTATAACTACCATCCGATGTGGTTGAGGTAAAACTGGCAATAGATGGCAATGGATCGCCAGAGGTAACAAAGTATGGCTCATTTCCACCAGATGAAGTTGAGGCCCCAAAATATAATTTTTTAGTCGTAGCATAAAAATGATCGGGATACGAGCTACCTGAGCCAGCATAGATATCTGCCGCACGGCCTACATCATTCCCGTCATAGTACCAGAGTTCAGTTCCCGCAGACCCTGCATTGGCCTGAAAATACAGTTTATTATCAAAAGTTTTTAACAAATGGGGATGACCACCACTTGAACTACCGGGATAGATGTCTTTAATAAGCCGGGCTCCTTTGGATACATCGTACCCCCATAGTTCCCAATCATAGGTAGCATCATAACCTTCAAAATAAATGGTATCATTAAAAGCCGTTAAAAAAAGCGGGTTAAGGCTACCTGTACCCGAAACAATATCAACTCCAGTTACATCTGAGCCGTCATAGTAAAATATTTCAGTACCAACGGTATTATTGTAAGCAGAAAAAAATAGCTTATCATCTGAAACAGTGAAATATTGCGGATTACTTCCGCTAGTTCCACTGTAAATATCTTCTACAAGTGCAAAATCTGTACCATCATAAGAATATAATTCATAACCGGTACTAGATGCATAACCTTGAAAATAAAGTTTATCTTTATATACGACCATCCCCGCATAGTTGTTAATCCCACCTGTAGATCCAGAAGCTAAGTCTTTAACTAAAGATACGCTGGAGCCGTCATAGACATAAAGCTCGTTTCCATAGTCACTGTTATAGCCGAAGAAGTAAAGTTTATCATTATATACCGTAAAATGTTTTGGGCTGGAACTATTGGAACCTGAATAAATGTCCGATATTCTTGTAAAACTGGAGCCATCATAACTAAAAACTTCATCTCCGTAACTGCCATCATTACCCACGAAATAAAGCTTATTTTTATATACTGCCCAACCTTCTTTACTCCAAGAATTTAAAGATGGAATACCATCACCGGAGCCGGACTTTATATCGGAAATGCGTTTCGGGTTAGTCGAACTTGCATCAGCTGCGGGGTCATACTCCCACATTTCATTTCCATTGGACCCGTCATTGGCTCTAAAATAAATCTTGCTGTTATATTCAATAAAACCCTGCGGAGATGAAGAGCTGGAACCAGTACTAATATTGTACATGTTCTCCGCAACAGCTGATTGTTTAAATTTTTTCCAAGTTGGGCCATTATTCAGCGTTAAAGCAGCACCATTGGTGACGCTATTTGCGGCAGTACTGCCGGTGGATTGTTCAAGTTTCCAGTAGGATTGTAAAGATGATGCTGCCCCTGAAATGCTCGTTGCTGATTCGGGGACACCTTTATTGTACAATGTAGTAATTTGGGCCGCACTTAGTTCTGTGCTCCAGAGCGCTATTTCATCCATACTCCCATCAAAGTATTCACCCTGATTTGGATCTCTACCAATGTATAATATGTCATCGACGGCTCCTGAATTGGATACGTAATTTTGAGACAAATCACCATTTACATATATTTGAATACTGTTGGAGCTGTTACGTGTCATAACAACATGATGCCATTGGTATCGATGCAAATTGGTAACCGAATTCACAGCGCCAGGCTGCATTCTGAAATAGTTATAGGAAGTCCCCAGCCACTCTAATTCCGCACCATCATTGTAAATTATCTGTTGCTTGTCTGCGCCTTCGATAAAAACCCAGGCAGATATGGTAAACTGGCCTTCCAATTTTGTGCTGGCATTGTCGGCAACCGCAACAGAAGCATAATCATTACTTCCATCAAAATTAAGGACATAGGATTGACCTATGATCAAAGATGATAAAAGAAAAGTAAATAGAATAAATTTTTTCATTGGCGTTTAACCTCCCGGTAGTATCGGTGGTTCAGGAAGAGGTACAGGAGGCGTATCAAATAAGCCGGCAGCATAGGCACCACCTAATCCACCGCCGAGTATCAGTACTGTCCACATTAGACGCTTGGACCCTTTACTCATTGGCTTCTTTGGTGCTGCAGGCGCTGCAACCACATCTCCACCCACGCGAGCTAATAGATCCGCTGGCGGCTGCAGTCCCACCAGTTCCCAGGCAACAACCTCAATAATAACCAGTAACCCATCCACATCGCCCTTATGCGTTTTGCTCGATGAACGGATTGTTGCACCTGTTTCTACTGAAAACATTTTTGCATCCACTGTATAGGTATTACCCAGTTTACCAAATGATCCAGAGACCATATTTTGTACACCCAATAATGCTCCAACCTCAGCGGCGCACTCGGATGAAGTACAGCCTGACTGCTGCAATCCCTGCTCTTGTAAAATCTCATTCATCTGGTTGCGTTCCACCAGAATCACCGCATTGGTATTTACCATTTCACTCATCAGGCGGTCAGTAAGCGTGGCCGCTTCCATCTGGTTGATTCCACGGCCTTCAAAGTCTAAAATCGCTACCGTTTGTTTTCCTTCTGCCAGCTGGGCCGCTGTTTCTGCATTTAAAGTAGTTTCCTGCCCCCATATTATATTTAACAGCGCAATCAAAATAATTGATCTTTTCAATACCCTCATAATAAACTCACTTTCATCCTATAGTTTATCTTAAATCTAAGATACTTCCCTGTGCCCTAGCGCACAATTTAATTAGTCTCATTTTTAGGGGGCGGCAATTCTACCAGTAGACGTTCAATCTCAACAGACAAATCATTTTTAAATTTTTTCTCTTCCCCATCATGAAAACCGCGCCGCGTTAAGGTGATTTTGCGGTTGCCATCCATCAAAAATAATCGGGGCAATGTTTGCGCATTATAATTTTTCATAACCACACCCCTTGTATCAAATAATATCTGCATTGTAACGCCTTTATTTTTCAAAAAAGGCCCGGCAACTGGCACATCCTTATAAGCCACGCCATAAACTTCACCGGGATTATTTCTTGTTGCCTCTGTAATATCTACCAAAAAAAATTTAATCCGCTCATTCTTATACTTCTGATATACTTCTTCCAGCAGAGGTAATTCCTTCATACAGGGCTTGCACCAAGTGGCAAAAAAACTCATCAAAACCGCATGCCGGTCAGGTTGAGATACTATCAAACGCAACTTTTTATCTTCTTCTTCTGACCAGGTCCTTAAAAATTCAAACTTTCCAGGGGCGTACATCAGGGCCCAAGATGGTGCAATATCTCCAGGTTTTAAATCATTGCTGTCATTTTTTTCCATGCCAGGGGTAATGGCTTCTTCCTGCGCCATTACCGAACCCAACAGTAATCCAATTAATATTAATTTTATTAATCTAAACTTCATATTATTCCGCATCTCTTTTATTGGTTCCCTCTCAATTTATTTAATCCAACAAGATTAATACACGGCAATCTTTTAATACATTATAAGAACGGTTTGCCAAATCAATTTTGGAAACATCCGCATTACTGATTACAATATCGGTTCTGTTCGTGCCGGAAGTTGAAACACCTTTAACTACTAAAGGATTCCCTAAAACGCGAGGGTCTTTCTGAGCAGCTTCTAAAGATTTTGAGTATCCAGCTACACCATTGGTCACCGCATATGAACGGTCGTAGGTCCCCGGGCCATAGACTGCATTTCCATTTTGGTCTAAAATCCTGGGCGCCATGGCTGGGCGGGTCTTGAGCCCACGGGCATCGATAATAACACCTGTAATACCACCTGTCGTTGGTGTAGTTGCTGCGCCAGTACCCGGCTGGGCCGCGCCAGGAGGGACGGCAGCCACTGTTAACGGCGGAAGCATAATATCAGAAATGCCGCTCATGGGCACAGAGTATTCCACCTCAACAGATGTGTCACTCAAATACTTTGGATCACCGATCTGGCGGGCACCACGTATAAA
>Ga0315338_1003898_pt1 | contig 12401 bp, 10 predicted proteins | sample ASW8metaG_FD_204518 | JGI IMG/M metagenome (GOLD analysis project Ga0315338, IMG submission 204518) | Ammonia-oxidizing marine archaeal communities from Monterey Bay, California, United States - ASW #8 | ecosystem: Environmental > Aquatic > Marine > Coastal | place: USA: California | collected... | reverse complement strand
CACCATCGATAATGGCAATCATCTTATATTGAGTGGCAACAGTGCAACGAATACCTATTTGCACAATATCGGGGGAAACCGGAGCGTGCGGGAAATCACCCCGGCGCAATTTCCGTTTTACGAACCAAACCCCAAGCAATCATTCTATTTGCTACCCTACATGAAATCGGGCGGCGAACTGCAATGGAGTTTCCGTCCTGGTTCGCCGTATTTCCCATTCTGGCTGATGACCGCCAATCGTCGCGTGCCCGGAACAAATCCGGCCCATTACCGGGAAGCGCTGAAGCTGCGCGGCGCAACCAAAAGACAGACCGTCACCGATTGCGTTGATCGCAAGGGGCCGCTGTTCGAGCGTTTCTGGCAGCCCATGACGCGGGCCGTCCTAAATACCGATGCCGAGGAAGCTTCCGCTGCTCTTCTCTGGCAGACTATCAAGATGACCTTCCTGAAGGGTGAAAACGCCTGTCGGCCGCTGATCTTTACCAAGGGCTTGTCCGCCGCGCTGGTGACACCCGCCCTTCGGGTTCTGGAGAATGCCGGTGCCATGGTTAGGTTCCAGTCACGCGCCCGCGGCATGCGGTGGCAGAAAGAAGGTGTCATGGCGCTGCGCTTTCCTGAAGGTCTTTTAAAGCTCGAGATGGACGATGCCGTGGTGCTGGCCGTCCCCCCGGACGCCTGCGCCGAGTTATGGCCCGACGCCAATCCTCCGCTAGAATCGCGTCCCATCGTCAATATACACTTTCGGGTACCCTCGCCGGTGTCGTTGCCGGGTGGACAGGTCTTTCTCGGACTCATTGGCAGGGATGCACAATGGTTGTTTTCCCGTGGTGATGTTCTTTCGGTGACGATTAGCGCGGCGACGGATTATGTCGACCGACCCAACTGGGAGATCGCCAATCAGATATGGACCGAAATCTCCGGCATTCTGAGTCAGAATATGGGACGCCTGCCGCCCTGGCGCGTGATCAAGGAACGTCGGGCGACAATTGCCCAGACGCCCGACGTAGCTGCGCGCCGTCCCGGCGCAGAGACCATTTTGCCCAATTTGTTTTTGGCCGGCGACTGGACAGATACCGGTTTGCCAGCCACCATCGAGAGCAGCGTCCAATCGGGTTTTAACGCGGCGCACCTGGCGATTGCCAGCATTTCACGGAATTTCGACTCGGCATAGCTAGCCACTGTACTAGCGCTGCGACTGATTATATACCGGTCTCGTGCGTTGGTCAGCTCGAACTAGCGCTTGTGGTTAAAATTTGATTACGTCAATATACGGGCTTGATTCGACGGAGACTACATTATCTTGTGTTACACTCCCTTGTGTAACACAATCTTGGATAACAATAGCGGGGTTGAAAACGATGGCGGCTATTCTCACTAATCTTAATAACACGATTATCGCGGGGTTTGTTCTAACGGTCGGCCTGTTGCTCCTTTTGGCAGGCTGGCATGGCGCTGGCGCCGGTTTTGATCAGGCATGGTGGACCTTTTTATTCCGCTGGCTCCACGTACTGTCTGGCGTGATGTGGATCGGCATTCTGTGGTATTTCAATTTCGTCCAAATTCCCAATATGCCCAATATACCGGCGGAACAACGTCCCGCCATTACCGGGGTGATCGCGCCAGCCGCCTTGTTCTGGTTCCGTTGGGGCGCCATGTCAACCATCGTCACGGGAATTATTCTGGCCTGGTTGAATGGTTATCTGGTCGATGCGATTTCCATCGGTCTGGCCAGTGGCGTCGCCAAACATGCGGCGATCGGCATCGGCATGTGGCTTGGCACAATCATGTGGTTCAATGTGTGGTTCATCATCTGGCCAAAACAGCAGATAGCGCTGGGCATGGTGGAAGCCGATGACGCCGCCAAGGCGGCGGCCGGCCGGACCGCGATGCTATTCTCACGCACCAACACGATGCTGTCGATCCCGATGCTCTATGCAATGGTAGCGGCACAAAATTTGTTCTGATCAAATTTCAGAACGGGTTTTGGCGGGGGGCCTTTTGGTCCCCCGTTCTATTTCGGAATATGACCTTTGGAACTGTCATGAACTTATATCAAGGGTCGTTTATATTAGCATCCACCAGCGGAGCGCCCGTCCCCTAAAACCCAAATAAAATCTTCAGGACTCGACTTTTTTGACATGACACCTGCCATGGCAAGGCTGAGTTTTTCAATGAATTGGTGGGCAGCGGCATCGCAACACCCTTGATATTCTGTTTCAAGAGTAGATTCAGCGCTGCCAAATGCGCACGGATGACGCTTAGCAAATCGACTCACGGTGCAGATGCCGCCGACATGATAAAATCGCACAGCAACTCGGCAATCCGTGTCACCAGCCTATACCCAAACGTGGTTCGGCTTGCACAACCATGACCAGAAAGCGAGACTGCCCGTTACTCATCATTAGCAAATAATTGGCTGGATAATTGGACCGACATGGACACGCGCGATACAAATCTCGGCTATTTCAACCGAGAAGCAACAAATATCCATGGAAACCGGATCGCGCTGATCGATTTGTCCAGCGAACAAAAGCGCCAAATCACCCATGAGGCGCTTGATGACCGGATGGAGCGGGTCGCGGGTGCCCTAACTGCAAACGGTCTGAAGCCGGGCGACCGCTTGCTACTAGCGATGGGCAACCGGCTTGAATTCATCGAGGTCTTTTTCGGCGCCATGCGGGCCGGGATTGTCCCCATCCCGCTCAATATCAGGCTGGGCGCCGATACCATCGCCTTCATCATCGATGATGCAGCCTGCGAGGCGGCGGTGATCGAACCCGGATGCCATCCCCGAATAGAACAGATCATCGAGGACAAAAAGCTGGGTTTTAGGGTTTCGCTGGGCGCCGTCCCCACCGGCTGGACCGATTATGAGGCGATGCTGGCTTGCGCCCTGAAAAAGCCTTTCCAGCCCCCGGCGATCTCCCCGGACCAGATCGCGTTCCTGCCCTATACATCGGGATCGACCGGCCGCCCGAAGGGCGTGCTACTCAGCCATGAAGGCATGCTTTGGGCCATCCACCTGTCGCAGCGATACTGGCCGTGCACTCCAGACGAAAGGACTTTGGTCGCCGGGCCGCTTTTTCATAAAAACGCCATGCGGGTGTCGATCAAGCCGAAACTCTTTGTCGGCGCCTCCGCCGTTATCCTGCCCCGTTTTGAGCCGCGCCTGTTCCTAACCGCGCTGGCTGAGCATGGCTGCACCGATATCGGCGGCGTTCCCGCCATGTACCGCATGATACTGGCCGAGGATGCGCTGCTGGCGGAGTTGAAATTCCCTCGCCTGAAGACACTCGAAATGGGATCGGCGGTGGTCGGGGCTGATTTGATCAAAGCCGTCGAGACGGCATTTGGCGCGCCTATCGAGGAAGCTTATGGGCTAACCGAAGGCGGCGGCCCGTTGCGCCAGCCGATCGATGGCGGGCCAGTACCGCGCGGGAGCTGCGGCGTGGTATCACCCGGAGTCGAGGTAAAGCTGGTGGATGACACTGGCAAGGAACAGCGTCAAAACGGCGAGCTTTGGGTCCGGTCACCTGCCGTTCTCACCGCCTATAACAACCGGCCCAGGCTGACGGCGGAACGGCTCACCGATGGCTGGCTGCACACCAATGATCTGTTCCACCGCGACGCGGCCGGATTTTTCTATTTCAGGGGCCGCACCGACGATCAATTCACCTGCGGCGGCGAGAACATTCAGCCCAAGGAGGTCGAGCTGCTGCTGGTCCAGCACCCCGCCGTGATAGATGCCACGGTGGTGCCTATCGAGCACGAGATGAAAGGCCTGGCGCCGGCCGCCCTAGTGACACTGCGCGCGGATGCCATTGCCGGTGAAGACGATATCAAGCGCTTCTGCCTAGAAAACGGCCCCACCTACGCCCATCCGCGCCGAGTTTTCCCGGTCGACGCACTGCCCATGGCCGGCACCGGCAAGGTGGACCGGAAGGCCGCGAAGGAAACCATCGAGGCGCTGATTGCGGTGGGGGATTGACTGCCCAACCTGCCACCTAAATTCTAATCCCGGATCAAATCGGTGATGATAGATAGTGTTTGGGGCCGCTACCTAACGTATCACGGGTTAACGATGATCTTGCCAAAGAAGGTGCGGTCTTCCATCAATGTCTCGGCTTCCGCCGTGCGTGAAAGCGGCAAAGTGTGGCTGATCGCAGGGCTAAAATGGCCCTCGGAGATCAGCGCGACCGAACGTTCGATGTCCGCCTGGCTGTAGCTGTTCGAGCCCAGCACGTCGAGTTCGCGAACCCAGATAAAGCGCAGATCGGTGGGGGGCGCATGCCCCGCGGTGGCGCCGCAGGTCAGTACACGGCCGCCCCGCTTCGCACAGCGCAGCGACGGCACCCAGGTTTCGCCGCCGGTGAAGTTGATCACCATGTCCACGCCCTTCTTCCCCGACAGACGCCAGACCTCGGCGCTGAAATCCTGCTCACTGTAATCAATCACATGATCGGCGCCGAGCGCGCTAAGCCGGTCGCATTTGTCCCGCGATCCTGCCGCGGCGATGATCGTGGCGCCGGCCATCTTGCCGAAATGTAAGCAGGCCGTGCCGACCCCGCCGCTGGCGCCCAGCACCAACACGGTCTCGCCCGCCTGTAATCGGCCGCGATGGAACAGCATACGGTGCGCCGTGCCGTAATTGATCGGAATGGCCGCCCCGATATCAAACGATAGAGTGTCCGGCAGGCGCACCAGATAATCTGCCGGTACGCGGACCAGCTCGGCCAGACCGCCGATCACCTGCTCGCCGATCATGCCCTCGCTGGTCCCCGGGTTGAGGACCACCCGATCGCCGACGCTCCAGCCCGTGACCCCTTCGCCCACGACAGCGATCTCACCCGCAATATCGCCTCCCGAGATAAACGGCATGGGAACCGGAAAGCCCGGCATGCCGCGGCGAACGAAGATATCCAGATGATTGAGGCCACAGGCGCGCACTCGCACCACCACATCGCCCGGCCTTGCCTCCGGGTCGGGCCAGTCGCGATAGGAGATGTTCTCGACCCCGCCCTGCTTCTCGATCACCGCCGCCTTCATGCTCGCGCCTCCGTGGTTCATGGTGCCGTTACCGTGGACAACTGTAGCGACTGTAGCGCACACCGCCATGGCAAAGTTACCGCTTTAGTGGGGCGGTAAGTAGGCCAAGATGCCGGGGCCGATACGCTAAGATTGTCGAGCCTCCCTTGCCCACAACCTCGATCGCGGCGGCATGCGCGAAGTTGGCGGCGCGGGAGGCCGTGGCCGGCGCATATGGCTGTATCTTCGTGCTCATTACGCTCACTGGCACCGTTCTGGTCGCTCTGATAGTCCTCATCGTCTTGGATAATGACTAAACCGCCTTCGCCGCGTTATGTTTCGCCGTGGGGTGAAACCCAGAGACGGACGACATTTTCAATGGGTTGGTAGTCAAAATATTTATTTAAAATTAGTCACTTTAAATAATTTTTACTTTCTATTAATATAATTTAATGGTTTCTTCTAAAGTTATTTATTAAGAACTATGCCCCAGCTTGTAAAGGTCGCCTCATGGGCGTGACAGGGGCGTGGATTCGCGCGAACCTTGTATGATGAGACACTACTAGGCCTATTCATCCTAGGAGCCCCCATGACCGGCTGGTTCGAAACCCACCGCGCGGTGGTCCACCAATGGCAGTGCGACCATCTCGGCCATATGAACGTGCGCACTTACGCAAATTTCTTCGACGACGCTGGTTTTCATTTTTGGACCGGCATCCCGCGCGCCAAGGATATCATGAAGGCCCACAACATCGGCGTCGTGGTCGCCCGCACCACCAACGATTTTCTGAAAGAGGTCCACGCCGGCGAACTGGTGGTCATAAAAAGCGCCCTCACCCACCTCGGCGCCAAACGCCTCACCTACACCCAGCACCTGACCAACGCGGAGAGCGGCGACCTACTAGCGACACAAGATGCGGTGGAGGTGATTTTCGATCCCAAGCGGCGCAAGGCGGCGGAAATGCCGGCGGAATTGCGGGAGGTATTGTTGGGGGTGTTGGTTACAATGGAATGAAGTCCAGCCGGAACTTGTGCTGCATTTCAAACAGGAGAGAATGGCGAACAGCAAGGATGGCTATGCCTATTACCCGAGCCAGGAAATTCTAAAACATTTGGGACAAGTAGGCCAAGTATTATCCCGAAGCCCTAACTGACGCCTTGAAACAAAAAGCCACGGCTGAATTGTTTTTCCAACAGGCTATTACCACACCCCCACCGGGAAGATTACCGTATTTTCCTGGGGAAGAGCGGTTGCCTATAACCTGCCTCCTGTTAAAACTGCGCCGGATTTACGAGAAAACCAACCACCTATGGTTATCCGATAGAAACGGCGGCATCATAGGCTACGGCATAGCCAAGCTTGACAAGGTCAACATGGGAGACCCATGAAGCCGCAAGCGGATTTGCCGGCTAATGTAACAAATACTGATCGGTATGGCAGCCTTAACTACCTCTTGGTACCCATCCGGCCTCACCCCCCCGCTGTCGCGTAGCTCATGTTATCGCGCGTCGCCCAGCCGGTGAATCTGGCGTCCATGGCCGCGAAGATTGCGTACATGCCCGTCGCCATGACGGCGATGACTATCAGGCCGGCGAACATCAGCGGCGTGTTAAAATTCGAACTGGCAACCAGCATCAAATTGCCGATGCCGTTGCCGCCGGCGACGGTTTCGGCGATCACCGCGCCGACGAAGGCCAGCGTGATAGCGATCTTCAGGGACGCGAATAGATAGGGCAGCGAGCGCGGAAGGCCGATCTTGAAGATAATGTCCTTTTCACTGGCGCCGAGCGCGCGCAGCACGTCCTTCAACTCGGGCTCGATGGTGGCCAGCGCGACCGCCATGTTTACCACAATGGGGAAAAAACAGAGTATGAAGGCGGTGAGCGTAGCGGTGGTCATGCCGATGCCGAACCACAGCATCATGATCGGCACGACGGCGACCTTGGGAATCGAGTTAAACGCGACCATGAGCGGATAGAGCGCCGCATAGACCGGGCGCCACAGCCCGATGGCGATTCCCATGGCGACGCCGAATACCACCGCGATGCCGAATCCCATCAGGGTCGCGGCCAGGGTCTGCATGGAGTTAGCCCACAACGGGCCGCGGTATTTGTAGATGGCGGCGAACGATTCTGACGCCGATGGCATTTCGATCCTCGACACGTCGAAGATCACCACGAAGGCTTCCCACAGGACGATTAGGAAGCAGGTGACGATCCACGGCGAGGCGCGCATGAATGCCTTGCTGGTACAGAGGGCTATTATTTTTGATTTCATGGCACCTGATCCGATCGCGCGACATTGATGTGATGGCGCAAATCCTGAATGAGTTCGACCACCTCGCGCCCGTACAGATCGTCCAGCTTGCGCGGCCTGGGGGCGTCGATTTTGCGGGTTTGAATCACCCGACCCGGCCGGGCGCTCATCACATAGACTGTATCGGCCAGATAAACCGCCTCGCGCAGATCGTGTGTCACCAGGATGACGGTGCAGTTCTGCTTCAAATAGAGGTCCTGCAGCACATCCCACAACTCTTCGCGGGTGAACGCATCGAGTGCGCCGAACGGCTCGTCAAGCAGCAGCAGATCCGGCTCGTGGACCAGGGCGCGACATAGCTGGGCGCGCTGCTGCATGCCGCCCGATAGCTGCCACGGCGCGCGGTCGCCGAAACCGGTAAGGCCGACGGTGTCCAGCAAATCGTCGGCCATGGCCACATATTTCGCCTTGTCCCGGTGAAAATTGGTGCGGTGCGGCTCGACTATTTCGAGCGGCAGCAGCACGTTGTCGCGCGTACTCCGCCACGGCAGTAGGGTCGCGTTCTGGAATGCCATACCGACGATCTTGAGGGGCTTGGTGACTACCTGACCGGCGACCATAACCTTGCCCTTGTTGGCGCAGATGAGGCCGGCAACCACCTTCAGCAGAGTGGACTTGCCACAGCCACTGGGTCCCACAATGGCGATAAACGCACCCTTCTCCATCTTCAGCGAGGCTTCCGAGAGCGCTAACGTCCCGTCGCCCAACTCATCACCATCGCTGTTGCGGTAAACCAGATCTATATTCTCGATGTCGATAAAGCTCATGAATATTCAGGCGGGGCGCACCGCGTTCCTTTGTTTTGTCCCACTGGTGTCCTATATATTTTAGAAAAGAACATTTATTGTGTGCCGGTCGGCGCACTGTCCCCCATCTAACCTCTCCAACAGGGGCGAAAAATTTAAATTTATGCGGCTGCGATATTTATCCTTTTCCCCTCGAGGAGCTAGTAAATTCACACCATTAATCTGAGGTTCCATCCTTGCCTCATGGTTTTAAATTGATCCCATCCGTATGCGATGGTTTTAAGGATGCCGGGGCCAAGCCCGCTCCACCGCGAAAATCTCCTCCGGCATCACAAACCGATTGGCAAGAAATTTCCCAAACGCGACCCTCCCGGCCCGGTCGTCCCCCAGACGGTGCACGATCGAGTTTTGCTGTTCAACAAGTTGCCCCGCCAGAAGCTCCTCCCTTTGTGCCCGATGCTCGTCCCCAATGCCGCCGGCAAGCGGACCCATGAACGAAACCATCTTCACCACTTTCTACAACCCAATCCCAAATGATGTAGGATCATCTCCGAAAATCTTCCGCAATCAGAACCACACAACCACGAAAAAAATGTGTGCACGTGCTGGCACAAGGGAGAGGGTTAGGGTGGGGGGTGACATCTTGCAAGTCGTCTCTCGTATGGCTAAATCGTCCCAAAATGCCAGAGCCCCGTTAGGTAGTAGCTATTACTTGTGGATGAACCGCTGGGCTTTGGGCGGAAGATAGGAACGGTCAAACATGTCTGCAGCCTTGGGAATATTCTTCAGACCGTAGGCCGACGCAGCTTGCCCGATGGAGCGTTGCAGCCGGGCCATATCCACGTCGCCATACCCGTTCTTCCTGACCCACGGCGTCAGAATACAGCACGACACGCCGAGCCGCAGACGGTCCGCCTCGACCGCATCATCCACCAACGGCTGATATTTTCTAACCGCCGCCACGGCGAGTTTGGGATTGAGGACCGTGTCGCGCGCCGCCTTGATGGTCGCCCGGATAAAGCCGCGCACCGCATCGGGATGTTTCTTGAGGAACGCCGGGGAGACCGCAATGCCGTTGGCATAGGATTCCATCCCGTAATTGCCATAAAGGAAGCAGCGTATATCCTTTTCCTTGTATCCGGCGGCCTTGACTGCCAGCACGGTGGAGAAGATATGACCCGAGATAGCATCGACCTCGCCGCGCAGCAGCATGGCCTCGCGCAGGCGCGGATCCATGTTGAGCTTCTTGACTGAATCCGGATTGATGCCGATGGCCTTGGCGAAAGCCGGGAACAGCTTGTAGCTCGCATCGAAGACCGGTGCGCCGAGGGTTTTGCCGGCCAGCATCTGCGGTCGCGTTACGGGTGATTTAGCGAGGACACAAACCGAAAATGGCGGTTGCTCATAAAGCATCATCACCGTCTTAATCGCCCTCTTGGGGTTTTTCGCATTGTACTGGATGATGGCGTTGATATCGGCCCAGCCAAGATCATGGGTTCCCGCGACGAGCTTACGGACCGCGTCGGCCGATCCCTTACCGGCGTCGATCTTCACATCGAGGCCTTCCTTCTTGAAGTAGCCCTCGTAAAGGGCAATGAAAGATGGACCGTGGGTCGATTGTGGCACCCAGTCGAGCGTCAGCCGAATTTTGGTCGCGGCCTGGGCCGTAACCGCACCGGCTAAAAGGCCAATTGCCGCGACGGTTAAAAGAATTCTTTTCATCATGTCTATGTCCCCCGTGCTACCTGTTATAACCAGCGAAATTGGTTCGCGGTCGATATGTATCGGATATCGGATACACACAGTAAAGCCAAGTCCCTGATTGATAAAGGCCTCAGCGGAAATTAGTTCGCAATGAACCTGGAGGGCGGCAAATTGCGGTCTACCATAATGCACCGGTGTCCTATTAAATTTCATGGTCACGCAATGGCGTCGCATTTTTCTATACTCGTCATTACCGGCTTGACCCGGCAATCCAGGTCGACCTGAAATTTGTTTGCCTTTCAGATTGATTACCGGTTATGGGCGTGAAGCGCACTTGGGCGCAATAATGACGAATAAGGGGATATAAAGGGGATATACATGAGTCCGCTGCGCCTTGCTGCCAGTTGGCAAGAGTGGACGTTTTAGGCATGGTCCTCTGTGAACCATTCTGGAAACGCCATGTCCACCAACGATGAAATTCTCGATATTCTCGGCGCGCTGATCGCAATCCCGTCAAGCTATCCGCCGGGCGATACCAGCGCCATCTGTGCCCATGTGGCCAATCGTCTGGACAAGGCGGGCTATGCGACCGAGATTGTCTGCAAGACACAACCGGTCGCCAATGTCATTGCAAGCATGGGGACAGGCAAACCATCCGTCGTGTTCAATGCCCATGCGGACACAATCGCCGTGGCGGATCTGTCAGACTGGCAGACCGATCCGTTCGAGGCGACGGTAATCAATGGTCTCGTGCACGGCCTCGGAGCGGGAAACTGCAAGGGCTCCATCGCGGTGCAAATCTGGCTGGCCGAGGAAATCGCCCGGCGCGGCGGGCCGGCGCGGGGTGAAATTATTTTTACCTTTGTCGGCGACGAGGAAAATCTCGGACCCAATGGCCTCGCGTACTTACGCGATTCCGGTACGGTGCGGCCTGATGTTCTGATCTGCGGCGCGCAGACCCAGCTTCAGGCGATCACCGAAGAACGCGGCGTGATGTGGGTCGAGATCATTGCGACCGGCACCGGTGCTCATGCCGGCGAACCCCAGAACGGCGACAATGCGATCGACAGGATGGTACGGCTTATCAATGATTTGACTCAAAAACTTCGGCCAATACTCGATACAAAACAACGCGGCGCCTTACGATCGACCATGAATATCGGCATCATCCAGGGTGGCACCAATACCAACGCCGTACCGGGCACGTGCCGTATCGAACTGGACCGCCGCCTACTCCCCGAGGAGAACATCGAGGATGCGTTCGCCGAAATAGAAAATGTGATCGCCGGCACCGGCGAGCCCGCCGGAACCTGGTCGGTCAATCTGCTCACCGGCACCATGGGATTTGCCGCGCCGCCGGGCGCACCCTGGATCGCTTCGTTTCATAAGGCAATCCAGCATGTTACCGGCCGGATGATTCGCGATATTGCCGCCATTGGCGCGAGCGATGCTCGCTACTTCGCCGACGACAACATCGTCCTCATGACCTTCGGCCCAGGCCACGCCAGGGACGGCCACAAGGCCAACGAATTTGTCCCGCTCATTGAGCTGGAAAAAGCCGCCCGCATCCAGCTTGCGGTGATCGAGGACATGATGGGGTTCGGGGGTAGCTTCCCCTAACCCTCTGACAGCGCCGACGCGCTCCGTATCCCTTCCTCACCCTCTATTGGGAGAGGTTACGCAGGCTTGGCGAGACAACGTCGAGCCTAGCCGAAGCCCGTGAGGGGAACTTCTTTGCGTCAATCTACAAAATAATTTCCTAAAACCTGGGCGGCTCGACGATGACTTGCATCGTCTTGTCGACATTCCGTGGCTCGGGGGCCGGCATTTGCTGCTTTACCGGACGGCCCCAGGCCTGCTCGCCCACCAATTCGCCTTGCTCGACTATTACCCGGCCTCGGACCAGCGTCCAGTCTACCGAGGCGCTCGTCTCAAACCCGTGCCAGGCAGTGATTTTACTTTTGGAATGTAGATCCTTGTTATCTATCACACGTCCCCGCCCCAGATCAGCAACGACAATATCAGCATCCGAGCCGGCCTGGATCACGCCTTTGTTGGGATAACACCCCCAGGCATGGGCAGGCGCATGGGCAGACAGCTTCACATAATGATTGATGGTGAGCCGGCCTTCATTCACCTGGGTCAGCATGACTGGCATCTGGGTCTCAACACCCGGAAAGCCGCAATCGCATTGCCAGATATTTTCGGCGGCCTTTTCTTCCGGCTGATGCGGTGCATGATCGGTCGCGATCATATCGATGGTGCCGTCGTGCAGAGCCGCCCACAACGCCTCACCATGGCCGGGTTCACGGATCGGTGGATTAACCCGCAGCAACCCGCCTTTCACCTTCATGTCTTCCGTGGTCATCAGAAGATAATGGGGACAGGTTTCTACCGTCACATCGACACCGCGCGCCTTGGCATCCTTTAGAATATAAAGCGCATCCTTAGAGCTTTTGTGGGCGATATGCAGCCGCGCGCCTGTCCATTCGGCAAACGCGACGGCACGGCCCACGGCCTCGACCGCGCAGATCTCAGGACGGGCGGCAAGGTGGGCCAGCGGATCGGTGCGTCCGGCCTTTTCCATACGTTCCTGACGACGCGCCATG
>Ga0315338_1003897_pt1 | contig 12407 bp, 11 predicted proteins | sample ASW8metaG_FD_204518 | JGI IMG/M metagenome (GOLD analysis project Ga0315338, IMG submission 204518) | Ammonia-oxidizing marine archaeal communities from Monterey Bay, California, United States - ASW #8 | ecosystem: Environmental > Aquatic > Marine > Coastal | place: USA: California | collected... | reverse complement strand
TCTAACCAATATGCAGAAAACCAGGGGGTCATGCCAGTTGCGCCACCCGTTAGAAAAGGTACCAATGAAACAAATCCTGCCCAAATCCCCTCTCTGGTAACAAAACCTCTGGAATCGGATGCCAAGGGACGTTCCTCTGATAAATTTCATTTTGCGGGAATGACTGCTATTCCACTTGCAAAAAACAAACATTTATCCCTGAAACAAGCTCAACAAGCTTTCATAACTAACGGACCCGAGTTGAAAATTATTGTAGACGAAAATAAACCAAGAACCCTGCCTTTGGCGACAAACAAAATGTTTAACGAAACAGTTAGCCCTAATTCAAGTTCACTCGCTATCGCGCGACCCCAGGCGTTAATTCCACGTTTTTCCGCTAGCACTGTGAGAGGTGCAAACATACCGCTAAACATAAACGAGACAAAAGTTAATGAAAAATATGGTGCCCGCGAACAGAATGAGGCTCTAACGAGAGAAAACTGGGTTATCGATGCCATGCTCAAAGGTTTGGGTAAGTATACATCTGCGAAGAAATTAACAAAAAGTACCTACCGACCAACATATTCTGTTAACCATTGATGCGCATAACTTCTTCGAATTCTCTCCTCTCAAATGGTCAGATGTATAGGTGCGTCTTAGGAAAAACAGGTGCTCTGAAAAAAAAACTCGAGGGTGATGGCGCCACCCCAGCTGGTGTTTTCCCTCTCGTACGTGTTCTATACAGACCAGATCGCATGGATATTCCCCAGACGCGTTTGCCCGTTTTTGCTTTGTCCCCAAATGACGGTTGGTGTGATGACCCTGCTCACGAAGACTATAACAAACACATAAAATCGCCCCATGACGGATCCCACGAAAGGCTTTGGCGGGATGACAACATTTACGACGTTCTTGTGGTATTAGGTTATAACACATCGCCCGTAATCCCATTTATGGGTAGCGCTATCTTTATCCATTTTGCCGACCCGTCTTTTAAATCAACCAGAGGGTGTGTTGCCCTTAAAGATGTTGATTTGCTTAAAATCTTAAAAACCTGTTCCACAGAAACGAAACTTCATGTTATGGAGCTTTAAAGCCTGCCGGCGCTTTTATGTCTCTCCATCTTGCCGGCGCTTCCCAAAGATTGCCGTTCCTATTCTAACGTGGGTTGCTCCAAAACGAGCAGCCACTAAGTAGTCCGAACTCATTCCCATCGAGAGGTTTTTGAGCCCATTACGGTGGGCTATTTGAGCTAAAAAAACAAAATGAGGAGACGGCTCCTCGGCCACCGGTGGAATACACATCAAACCAGTAACTGGAAGGTTAAATTCTTCACGACAAGATTTTATAAATCTGTCAGCATCCTTTGGCAGTACGCCGGCCTTTTGTCGCTCCTCGCCGGTATTCACTTGAACAAAACACTCGGGTCGCCGATCTTGTTTATCCATGTGTTTAGATAGTTCTCGGGCAAGAGTCGGCCTATCCAACGTTTCTATAACGTCAAAGCACCTCACCGCCAAGTTGGACTTATTGCTTTGTAAGGCGCCAACCATATGGAGTTGAATATGTTCATATTGCTCCCCCAAGACCTGCCATTTTTCAATTGCCTCCTGAACCTTATTTTCGCCAAAAACTTTATGGCCGGAACCTAGTAGACGTCGAACCGCCTCCATTGACTGGGTTTTTGTTATGGCCACAAGCGTGACAGAGCCAGCTTGTTTTCCCGCGCTTACCTCAGCTTCTCGCAATCTTGATTTAACAAGAGCAAGATTACTTGCAATTTGATTCTCGATGTTCATAGTTATTCCAATATCAGATCATTTGCGGAATATACCGTTGGAACGTACGATATCAAATATCGCCCTTCGCCTCAATTTTGGTGCCGACGCCACCCATTTACCACCCCTCGTATTATTTACTGACGAAGAACGACAACCAGAACCTCTTGCGTCTATTGCCCTCCTGCCGCCAGGATCGGCGGTATTATTTAGACATTATGGCTTTCCAGCGCGAAAGAGACTGGCTTTGGCGTTAAGGACATTATGCGATACCCGGGCACTGTCTTTTATTGTTTCTAACGACGTAGATCTTGCCTTGGAGGTTGCTGCAGATGGATTACACCTGCCAGAATATCGCTTAAAGGGAGCAAACAGGGATATTTGCAAATGGCGTCAATTTGGAGAAGGACTTCTGACGGCGGCGATACACTCGCCACAAGCGTTAATTAACGCACGTCGTCTCAAGGTTGACGCGGCATTTCTGTCTCCCGTGTTTATTAGTGCCAGCCATCCTAATAAGAGGCCTCTTGGGTTAATGCGGTTTATTAAAATATGCAGCTCCACACGACTGCCGATATACGCTTTAGGGGGTATTAACGAAGTTTCGGCGAAAAGGCTGGTTGGAAGCGGGGCTGTCGGGATTGGAGCGGTTGGAGCAATGATTGACCAAGCTAACAGGAAAGAATGAGTAAGGTCGAGACGAAGACCAAGGGTAAGAGTAGTCGATCTGTGAAGGATCTACTATCAATTGCCCATGTATCTTTAGAAGAAGAAGATTATGGCTCCTCCGTTTTTCAGTTTCTTAACATTTTAAAGCTCGATCCTAACTGCACCGTTGCCAGGTTTGGATTGGGGGATGCTTATTTTGGTCTTGCAGATTTTGAAAACGCTGAAAGTACTTATCGCCTTGGTTTAGAGATCTTCCCTAAAAATTCCGACGGTCTTTTTGGCTTGGCGGCAACGCTCCGTGTTATTGAATCCTACGATGAGGCAATTGAATTTTATGAACGTGGTTTTGATGTTGAACCAAGCCGCATTGCCGCCTATTGGGAATTGGCTTATTCCAAGGAAATGACCGGTGATAAAATCGGAGCCGAGTGTGCGTACCGAAAGTGTCTTGAAGAAGACCCCAACCACGGCATGGCCAAACATCTTCTCGCAGCCATGCTTGGAACCACAACTGATAGGGCGCCAGATGATTATGTGCGAGACCTCTTTGATGATTACGCAGATAGCTTTGAACAGGATCTTTTGGACGATCTTAATTATGTCGTTCCTGTTTTGATCGGGAAGGAACTCGAAAAACTTACCAAGCCCCTCAATTCTCACAAAATCCGACATTTTTCTTCCGCTTTGGACTTGGGATGTGGAACGGGGCTGGTTTCGAAAGCTATCAAGGGTCTGGTCACGAAGATTGATGGTGTCGACCTTTCCGAAAAAATGGTTAAAGTCGCCTTTGAACACCAACGGTGTGATAATATTTATTTACAGGAAATGACCGCATTTTTATTTGACAGAACTGTCGGGAAACCAAAATACGATTTAATTGTCTGTGGTGATGCGTTGGTCTATCTCGGTGATTTGCGTCCAGTTTTCAAGGGTGTTGGGAAACGATTAAATAGCAGGGGCGTTTTCTGCTTTTCTGTAGAGAAACTTAGATCAGGTTCCTTTATTCTTTGCCCCACCGGGAGATATGCCCACAGTGATGGATACGTCAGGGATCTTTCCAGGAACTTCGGATTTGAATTGCTTGCTGCAAAAGACATTGTACCCAGAATGGATGGGGATCTAAAAATACGGGGGCGTCTCTATCTATTGTCGCTGAACGGCACAAATTGAACATCGTTCTTATTTTGCATTTTTGCACCTCTCATGGATGCTTTCCATAATAATTGGTTTTTAGTAGGTTAATGGTTCGTTCTAGTAACACAGGTTAGAATTTGTGCGTATCCCGTTTAAAGATATATGGTCTTGGTCAAATTGAGGCGTACTTTTGTAGTTATCGGGACCGGCCGATCTCGGAATGAACCATTAATTATGTTTTAAGAATGCGTTTATTTTTTTCGCCCTCTAGGTAAGAAGGTGACAGCGTCAGCGGAAACGAATTTACTAACAACAACAATAGTAGTTGGTAAACAGACTAAAGAAATATGGATAGGCCATGTTTATATTAACTTGTTAGTTTTTTAAAGATATATAGCCTAACTTCTTAAGGTGATACATTAGGTTTTATGCCCCCCAAAACCCATAAATCCTCCTATACAATTCCCTGCGCCAGTTCATTTAGGGATGCGATTAGCGCACTCGCCGGCTCTCTTCGGGGTAATGTTGCAGACGTTGCCCGTTCTATTCTCTTGACGGTACCGGAAGAAGTCATCCGCTCGATACCAGACCCCGGCGGCCCGCCACCGGGCGACCGCGAAGAAACACTGCTAAAATCGGGCCCCTCAGCCGGTAAGTTATGGCAACGGAAGCCCCGTATACAGGTCCGCCTCAGGTCAGGATACGACATCTCAACGGTGCGCCGAGCGCTTAACATCGCCCTTAGGATAAAGAACGGGTCGCTGGAGCTCAAACTCGCCGACCCTAGCGCCCTCTCACCGGAGAATGAACCCGACCAAAAACTATCTGGTGAAGTGGAGCGTCTAAAAAAGATCATTTCGGTCTTGGCTTTCGACCCACTTCGGGGTGGAGTGTCCACCCCCGATGAAGCGCTTCACGTTCTTGGATTTGCCCCCAGGGAAAACCCAGACAAGGCCACCGTAAGGGCCCGTTTTAGAACACTCGCAACGATACACCACCCCGACAGTCACTACGGAAGCCACCAGCGCATGAGCCAGCTCAACACCGCCATGCAACTTCTCTGTAAATAAATTATTTGAAAATTGGCAAAAAAAAGGGAGCGGTAAAACCGCTCCCCAGATTTTTTTCAAACTTCCTAAAGCTAGAAGCTTACCTTTATCTGGCCAATAAGCGCATGGCCTGAGTTGTTGTTAGCTCCTGCGCCTGAAGCGCCGTCACTGTAGTCAGCTTTAATATATGTAAGCGTCCCGGTTACACCTGTATCTATGGCGTAAGTCATACCGGCGCTCCATTTCTTTTCAGAATCTTCGATACTGTCGCTAAATTGCCGGTCTCCTTGGGCTGTGGCAACCCCAAACTTATAGGCTCCCATGGCGTAGGAAACACCCAGATCGAATACCGTGGTTGAATCTCTAGTGGCATTCCGAAGACTCTTTTTACTAAAAGAACCGCCGATTGTGACACCACCTGCACCGATGAGAACACCGCCACGATACATTCTCGTATTGTTACTAGCGTCCTCAAGGGCAATATCTGCTTTAACAGATGAGGTTCCCACTGTGGTTTCATAGGACAAAGCTGCCTCTACAACCGACACCTCAGTTCCCGCATTACCGCCGACAACCGGCGCCGTATTTAGGTTAGAGGTAGACGGGGTATAAGAAACACCCAACGCCATCCCGCCTGAACGCGGTGTAATATAGGCAATTTTGTTGGCGTCGCCACTCGTTGCCGCATTGGTTGAATTACCAGATGTTACGGCAGCAGGTACGGAGATATATGCATCGGATCCCCCGCCATCGAGCCCAACACCAACGTATGGCGCCATATGTTTCAAGACTGAATTGGTGCCCGTCGTTGAACCAAGACGGAGGTCACCAAAAGAACCCGTCATTTTCATGTAGGACTCATCAGCGTGAGCAGTACCATTAGAGGCCTGGTCGGTTTCGAGTTGGAGGTTAAGGGAGAGCGTTATGCCATTATCAAGTTTGGTGGAACCTGAGAATAATATTTCACTGTCCTGAACATTGTTAAAGGAGCTTCTCTTGTTACTGGTCCCGGTACCCGAAGAATCACCCGTTTCGAAAGCGCCTTCATTAGAGCCAAACCCCATTTCTGTGGTCATGAAACCGCCTACGGCTATCTTTATGGGTTTCGCTGCAGCATTGGCATCACTACCAAAGGCAAGAGCACCCGCAACAGCAAGGGCGGTGGTGGAAAATAGAAATTTCTTCAATATAAATCCTCCTAAAATATCCCCATCCCAGAAGGCAAGAACGCTGAACCCAGGCTGAAGAGGTTGTCCAAAAAATATCAGTGCTAGTATAAGCCACAGTCACCGCGGATGGTCAACAGAGATTGTGCCTTATTTGTACCATTAATTTATATTTGTGGCAAAATTGCACCACACGTTGGTTGATGAAATTGGAGGGGACAAACCGTATAGTGTGGCCTTCCTAAAGTAGTATATTGTCTGTTTGTTCCTGTCCATTAGTTTCGGAATGCTGCTTAGATCGGACCGAGAGATTTTTAAAAAAGAGACATCTTTCTAAACCGTAAGTTGGACTTGGATAGACATTCTGGGTAAGTATGCTATATCGCTGATTTGACGTTATTTAGAGGGACATTCTTAAAATGGGCTATGCTAGCTTCAGGCGTTACACGTTAAACAGTTTTGCCGTGATACTTATAGGGGCACTTTTGTCATCGTGTGGCGGAGAAGTGCCGGACCTCGCGACGATCGACGATGAAACAGTCGACATGAGCAAAAGGGAAACGATATTTGGCGGTGACCTCTTGACGTTTGGAGGCGACCCCGAACCCGAGGCCCCAAGAGGTGGCAGCGGCATCGGGGTTAATGCATTTTTATGGCGCGCAAGCCTAGACGTAATTTCTTCATGGCCTATTTCTTCGGCAGATCCGTTTGGGGGGGTTATAATTACCGATTGGTATGCTCCCCCAGAAACACCCCGTGAACGATTTAAATTTAACATTTTTATTTTAGGTCGCGCGCTGCGCGCGGACGGCGTGAGGGTATCAATATTTAAACAGGTTTTGAATGCCAAGGGCGAATGGCAACAGGCGGCCCTTCAAACGATTACCCAGACGTTGGTGGAAAACTCAATACTAACCAGAGCGCAACAATTTCGAGCGGGGTCACTGAAATAGAAACGTTTTCGACATCAAACGGCCCGTTGATTTCGAAAGTTGCGAAAGCATCGCATAGATGTGGCGTTGCAGGGCAGACGTGTTTCTCTTCGTATGTAGATAGAAGTCAATAATAATTAAGATCGTTTGAACTTTAAATCCAATGTCAAGATATAACTTCAAAAGAGCAGAAAGATATTGGCAATCTGTTTGGGAAAAGCGGCGTTGCTTCAATGTATCCGATGTAAGTGACGCCCCAAAATACTACGTCCTTGAAATGTTTCCCTATCCCTCCGGACGCATGCACATGGGTCACGTCAGGAACTATACACTAGGGGACTTGGTGGCAAGGTATAAAAGGGCTCGCGGTTTCAATGTTTTGCACCCAATGGGGTGGGATGCCTTCGGACTGCCAGCTGAAAACGCCGCTATTGAGAATAACATTGCGCCAGCCGACTGGACGGAACAAAACATCGCCGCCATGCGCAATCAACTAAAAAGCATGGGTTTCTCCTACGACTGGGATCGGGAATTTGCAACCTGCCAACCTCAATACTACAAACACGAACAAAAGATGTTTCTTGATTTTTTGGACGTCGGCCTTGCCTACCGTCGGGAAGCATGGGTCAATTGGGATCCGGCGGAGGAAACGGTCCTGGCCAACGAACAGGTAATTGACGGTAAGGGTTGGCGCTCTGGAGCGCCTGTAGAAAGAAAAAAACTTTCGCAATGGTTTTTAAAAATTACTGAATATTCTGATGACCTCCTCTTGGCTTTGAAGGGGCTCAACCGATGGCCTGACCGCGTTCGGCTCATGCAGGAAAACTGGATTGGGCGCTCGGAAGGTATGCACATAGATTTTCGTATTTCCGGCCGTGAAGACGTATTAAGGGTGTTTTCTACCCGAGCTGACACACTCTACGGAGCAACTTTTTGTGCTATTTCACCCAACCACCCACTGGCGGAAGAACTCGCACAGTCAGATGGGGAGATCCAAAAGTTTATTACCGAATGCAACCGCCAAGGGACTAGCGCAGAGGCTATAGAAACGGCAGAGAAAGTTGGCGTTTTGTCGAAATACGAATTAGAACATCCCCTCATAAAAGAAAAAAAACTGCCCCTCTATGTTGCCAACTTTGTCCTTATGGAATATGGCACCGGGGCAATATTTGGTTGTCCAGGGCACGATCAACGGGATTTAGATTTTGCAAGAAAATATGAACTCGATGTGATCACTGTCGTCGCGCCGAATGATGGCAACAAAAGTTCGTTCGCTGTTCAAAGTGACGCTTATCTGGGGGATGGTGTTCATGTAAATTCCGGTTTTTTGGATGGCTTAAACATTTCCCAAGCTAAGGTTGCCATTGCCAAAAAACTTGAAGAAACAAGTTCTGGTAAACCCGTCATTAACTACCGCTTAAGGGATTGGGGTGTCTCAAGACAACGCTATTGGGGTTGCCCGATACCGATAATCAAGTGCAAACAATGTGGCTTCGTACAGGTTCCTGAACGAGATCTGCCCGTTGAGCTTCCGAGGGACGTGAGTTTTGGCGAACCAGGCAACCCGCTAGATAGCCACCCCACTTGGAAATTTGTGAATTGTCCTGACTGCGGCAAACCGGCGGAACGTGAAACAGACACCTTTGACACATTTTTTGAGTCATCCTGGTATTTTGCACGTTTTTGTTCCCCTCACTCAAAAGAAGCCCTCGATCGCGCTGCCTTAGATTATTGGATGCCCGTCGATCAATATATCGGTGGCATCGAACACGCTATCCTTCACTTGCTGTATTCAAGGTTTTTTACACGGGCTCTGAATAGGTGTGGTTATATAGGCATTTCGGAACCGTTTGCCGGAATGATGACCCAAGGCATGGTTTGTCACGAAACATATCGGGATATCGGAGGAACCTGGGCGCTGCCGGAAGAAATTGAGAAAACTCCTGATGGTTCGTACCGGCGAATTGATAACAGTTCCTCCATTACTGTCGGGCGCACCGAAAAAATGAGCAAATCTCGGAAAAACGTTGTTGACCCCGAGCAAATCATACAGGTGTACGGCGCTGATACAGCAAGGTTGTTTATGTTATCTGACAGTCCACCAAACCGAGACCTAGACTGGACTGCAGCTGGGATCGAAGGTGCCTGGAGATACGTCAACAAGTTGTGGCGGATGGTCTCCGAACCCAAATTGCCCCCCGTTGAGCGGGACCGACCAATGCCAAATAAAATTGATCCTTCCGTAGAAAAAGTGCGGAGATCTGTACACCAAACCACCGCGGCGGTTGGGAAGGACTTAGACCACTTCCACTTTAATAAAGCAGTTGCTCGAATACGCGAGTTAACCAATTTGTTGGATGAACTCAACAATGACGACGGCGCCGGTTGGGTTTACCGCAATGGAATGGAAACTGTTACGAAGCTTATTGCTCCTATGCTACCCCATTTAGCAGAGGAAATGTGGCAAAAGCTGGGATATACCACCCTGGTTGTAGAGACGCCTTGGCCAGATTTTGAGTTGGCGCTCTTGGAAGAAGATATAGTAACCATTGCCGTACAAGTGAATGGAAAGCTTCGGGCCACTGTCGATGTCGAACGGAATTTATCTCAAGAACATGTCGAACCCCTTGCTTTAGGTTTGGAGCCAGTTCAAATGTTGCTTGATGGCCGCAATCCTCGTAAAGTAATTTTTGTATCCAACAAGATTGTGAATTTCGTTGTTTAGAATATCTGCTTATTTTGCCGCTTTGGCCGTTTTAGGGGCATGTGGTTTCCAACCTATTTATGGAAGCAAGGGAACAGCCCGCACCCAAATGGAAATGGCCTCCATTGAAGTGGGTATCATCAAGGACCGCCAAGGGCAGCAACTGCGGAATTTTTTACTAGATCGCATCAATCCCGGCGGCACTCCTCAATCCCCAAACTATACTTTAACGGTCCGATTAACCTCTCAAAAACAGCTTTTAGCCTTAAAAAAGTCCGCTCTTTCGACCCGATCTAACCTCAATTTTGTAGCTGTCTTCAATCTTAAGGGTAAAAATAGGTATTTAGGGAAAAACTTTTCGGGGACTTCTAAAATCACGGTCAGCTATAATATTTTAAACTCTCATTTTGCAACATTGATCGCTGAAGAGAATGCACGCACCCGGGCTGCTAAGGAACTCAGTGCTGATATTAGCAACAGAATTGCAGCTTTTGTTCGTCGTTCACAAGTGTCCTGACACTTCTCCGTGAAAGTTTTAACTCGAAATTTAAACGCCTTTTTAGACAAACCTCCCGACCATGTCCTGGCCGTTTTGATTTATGGCAAGGACGCCGGACTTGTTCATGAAAGGGTTCTAAGGATCACCCGTGCCATTGTTGAAGACCCTGCTGACCCGTTTAGGGTTTCAGAGCTAGGAAGCAGTGAAATATTAAACGATCCTTCCAAATTAACTGACGAATTTACAGCACAATGTCTGGTCGGAGGGAGGCGTGTTGTTCGTATTCGTCTCGGCAGCGAAAACATTTCCGACAGTCTCAGGGCCCTGATTGAGTTGCCGCAACAAAATGCCCTAATTGTAGTTGAGGCTGGGTTTTTAAGTGCCTCATCGTCAGTTCGCCGATTTATGGAAAAAGAAACCAAAACCGCTGTTATAGCCTGCTACCAAGACACCTCAGCCGACCTTTCCGGCCTAATCTCTGAAGTAACAAAACCCCGGGGTCTCAACATTAGCAGCGCGGCCAAAAATTATCTGTTAAATCGTCTTGGTTCCGACCGAATGGTTTCCCGAAGTGAGTTAGAAAAGCTGGTTTTGTTCGTTGGGTCCAACGCGGATGTTTCAATTGAAGACGTAGTTGCTGTAATAGGTGACAGTAGCGCTTTTTCTATTGAGGAACTCGTGTACGCTGCTGCCAGTGGAAATAAAGATGCTTTAAATGAAAGTCTTTTGCGCACCGCCGCAGAGGGTTATTCCACGATTGCCCTGCTTCGGGCGACACAAAGGCATTTACACAGGTTGCTGCTTGCAAGCGGAATTTGTGCGGGCGGCAAAACACCAAGCGAGGCAATGAAAGTTTTACGGCCGCCTGTAATCTTTACCTTCGCCCAACAGTTTCTAAAGCAACTCGGCATTTGGACGCCCTCACTCATAGGAACGGCCCTTGAGCTTCTTTCAACTGCCGAGATAGAATGTAAGTCGACACGGCTACCACAGAACATCATTGGAGAACGTGCTTTACTGCGATTAAGTCAAATTGCTAGAAATAATTAGTTTTTTAAAGTTTTAATTTCATGGTGTAATGATCTAGCGGCTAACTTCTTTTAAAAAATCCTATCGACTAAAAAATATAATTTTAGCGAAGCACCGCCACTTTAAACAACAAAATAACTTAAAAACAAATCTTTCGGATACGGGGGGGGGTTCAATCAGGGCGACCGCTGCAGTTTCCAAAAACCACTAGGGGTTTTTAACCCCGGGGTACTTTTGTGAGTTTCCCGTCGGAGGAAAACAATCCGTCGGGGTAGTCCCGGAGTTCGAGATTTTGCGTCGAGCATAGCTTCACATCTGCCGACCTAAAACATTTACAACTTTCCGCCAACTGAATCTTGTTTTTAAAGTCTACGGGCGAGTAATTGGTCCGATTAGTTGACCGTATGGTTGTTGGGGGGGTTAATATTTTTTAACCGCCCTAGAACTTCGTCCAACTGTTCCAGTGTGTCATAGTTAACTGTCACCTTTCCACCGGACGGCGTAAAATGAATTGAGACTCTAAGTCCGAGTGAGGCAGAGATTTCCCTTTCCAAGGCGAGTGTGTCGGCGTCTTTCTCATGGTTATTCGGGCTCTTACGGCTTTTAACGCCGGCCTTTTTTACGAGAGATTCTGTTTGCCGAACATTTAGACCCCTTTTTACAACAAGCTTGGCTAACTTACCAGGATCACTAGAATTTAGAAGCGCCCGCGCGTGTCCGGCACTTAAAACTCCAGAAGTAATCAATGACTTCACGCTATCGGGTAGGCTTAAAAGACGGATCATATTCGCGACATGGCTCCGGCTTTTTCCCAACAACTGCCCTAGCTTTTCCTGAGTATGAGAAAATTCTTGTATAAGTTGCTCATACCCTCTGGCTTCGTCTAAGGGCGACAAATTTGCCCGCTGAAGGTTTTCCACAAGAGCTATTTCTAATGCTTTTATATTTGTTAACTGCCGAACAAGAATTGGAACTTCGTGCAATTGTGCTATCTGGGCTGCTCGCCAGCGCCGTTCGCCAGCGACTATCTCCCAATTTTTTGGGTTGATCTGGCTGTTTCTAACGAGTATCGGTTGAATTATACCGTTAGCTTTTATTGAAGCTGCAAGAGCCTTCAGTTCGCTTGATAGAAATTGAGTGCGGGGCTGATATCTTCCGGGAACTAATGACTCGATAGGCGCAACGGTGACAGATGTAACTTTGGTTTCGCCAGCTTTTTGTGAAGAAGAAAATTCCGCCAGGGCGTCTTCACCCAATAAGGCGTCCAATCCCCTGCCTAGGTTTTTGCGCTTTCCCTGATCTGACATTAGGCCGCCAATGCCTGTTCACGGCGAAGCACCTCGCTTGCCAGGTGTATGTAGGCCTGAGAACCCGCACAGGAGGTATCGTATAGCAGAACCGGCTTTCCGTACGACGGCGCCTCAGAGACCCGAACATTGCGGGGAATAACGGTATCATAAACAATATC
>Ga0315338_1003895_pt1 | contig 12413 bp, 12 predicted proteins | sample ASW8metaG_FD_204518 | JGI IMG/M metagenome (GOLD analysis project Ga0315338, IMG submission 204518) | Ammonia-oxidizing marine archaeal communities from Monterey Bay, California, United States - ASW #8 | ecosystem: Environmental > Aquatic > Marine > Coastal | place: USA: California | collected... | reverse complement strand
TAACTTTTGACTATAGCATTGCTTAATATCCCCATTGTCATATTGTAATCCTAAATGAGATACTACGCCGTCGTGATAATCATCCTTGTCAATATACATCGATAATGTATCGTCATTCGACATGGTGGAAATTACTTTAAACAAATGCATCGTATTCGCGCAAACAATAATCTTGTCTGGGACACAATTATAGACCTCAAATTTGTTATTATGTAATACTACATTCACTAAAATAGTATGGGTTTTGTCGAAATTAATAATTCGTAATCCGTTTTTTGTATATGTAATGGTCGCGTCGGTCAAAATGTCCTTGATTGCTGTAATCATATTGCGAATTGGCTGGATTTGGACGGTTTTTATTGTCAATACATTATTCGCCTCGTTCATTTGTAGGATGACTGTATATACTTTCAAACGCAGTTGTTTTTATATATTGTTTTCACTAATCATTTTTGTTGTAATCAATTGAAATCGTTTTACACAGAAAAAAATAGTTTTTTGAAAATATATAAGCAGTTACCGAGCATCAATGTATTGAATATGGGTGAATTTTATAAAATGAAATTATTACCGGATAATCCATGGCACAAAATGATATTGTCCGAATATGCGAAATACAAAGAGGATTATAAACCTCGAGCAGCAGCCGTAACATACTTAATGTATAGTGGAATAAGTCATTCATCATCCGACTATAAATATTTTACAGAAGATATGGTGGACTCCTATGCAAATGCATTCCAAGTTCATCAAAAACCTTGTAAAACGGCATATATCCATAAATATTGGCTGCGTAAATTACCCTATTTTTACTATTTAGTCCTAATTGCCGCTCCCGTCGATATTTACACACACACTTATCAAATGGTACTTGGAGAACATGATGCATTTCTAGAGGGGGTGGCTTTTTTATACCGTATATGATATCACATTGGACGATGCTTTCTTATGCACTATTAGCACCATACGTATATCAATATGCGGCGATCGACTATTGGACCTGGTATTTTCAGGGTATCCGTCTAAACTTAATTATGCACGAGTATGTTTATCGCCTCACTTTGCGAAAACTCTCACTTGGTTATCGTATATTCGAATTTTCGTTATTTGTTGCTACAATGTGGTACGGTTATAAATTGTTTGTATAAAATTGAAAGGTTTTTATATGAGATAGTACATTATACATCATCAACATGAGTGAAAATCAAGAACTATCCGAATTAGCCGTCGAATGGGGTTTGACCGAAGAGGAGTTACAGGAAGTCCTTATTGAAATTAACAAAGACCCCGAAGAAGACCCGATGGAATGGTCTATCTTTGGCAATTATGGATATGGATATATCCCTGGCTTTGGCGCGCTTCATTATCCCCCACCCGAAACAACTGTCAAGGAAGAAACAGATGTCAATGAAGAAACAGCTGTCAATGAAGAAACAGCTATCAATGAAGAAACAGCTGTCAATGAAGAAACAGCTGTCAATGAAGAAACAGCTGTCAATGAAGAAACAGCTGTCAAAGAGTAAAAAAATAAGTAAAACACACAAACAAAAAAGGATTTCTAGACAAAATAATTAAAAATATAGACTCAGTCTCTTGTCTAGTAACCTTTTTTATGATTTTATTGTATCAATAAAATCAACAAATTTGTTGTATAACGGAGAATCAAATAAATTTTCACCTAAATTATTTTTTGTAATAGTATCGGGATTATATACATATTCCATGTAACCTATATCCTCCTTGATTTTTTGCATAGGAAATTTAAGTATTTTTTCCAAATACATCTTTTGGGGCATCCATATTTTGTAACAATCATGTCGATAAATCAATAAATTCAATGATTCAGTATAAAATGCATTTTTCGCAAGTATATTTTCAAATGGTTTCACAATAAAATAATATTGAACGCCCGTGACATTATTTTCAGAAACAGAGGTAATATCTATTATTTCTACAAATCTAGTATGGTACACAGTAGACCATGATGAACTATCGGGATATTGATATAATATAACATTTCCCTTAAGTGCCTCTAAATTTTCTTGTGTGAGTTCGTTTTTACCTAAGGGTATAAATTCGGTTAACTCGTCCATAATCAAATTATTCACATAAATACCCCTTGTTTTTAGGTGTGAAGAATGTATTGATTCTTTATTACGAATATCAATATCAAAATTGCAGGCACATTCACGAACATGATCGATTAATTTACTTGAATAATATGATTCCATTGCGAATATCTTGTTTTCAATAAGATAAAATAAGATATATCCTTCAATTTTTCATTATAATTTAATTGTCACATTTCTTTTTCAGTTTTTTACAGGTTTTTCTTGCCATAGTTAATGCTTTGGAACGAGGATGACAGTGGGATTTTAATATATGATAATCATATGCCGACGATTTGCCACCGGTCAATGCACTTGCCAATCGTGCTACAGCCCAACTTTCGGCGGTTTGGTTTGGACGTGAACCACTTGAATAATACGCACCACGCCCTTTGCTTAAAATCTCCTCTAGACCCTCCTTCGAACATTTGGTTTTCTTTGATAACTCATTTGACGCCGCAATTTTATCAACCTTGTACGTTTTACGGAGACGATTCAAATGATTCGATTTTCGCGATTTGAAAGACTTCACCTTTGGGCGTTGATAATACTTTCCTTTTTTATATAATTTGCGCGATTTTCGCAAAGAACCTCGTTGTTTTTTTGTATCCGAACGTGTCATATTCTTGGAGCGATAGTACCGTTTTGGTACACGTAACTTATCCATACTATATATTTATTAGATAATGTTTTGTGTATATTCAAAACATTACCTCTTTTACTCGACATATCAATAATCTAAAACAATTTCACCACCTCCTTTCCATCTTTATCCACGCGCAATTTTCCAATGGCAAACAATTCTTCCATAGTTTCCTTGGAACGTAACCATTGGTCGTAATTATACAATTCTTTTGACACTGGATTCAATGCATATTCTCGGTTTGTTGACGGATCAATGATTTTCACTATTTTTACCGTCGTTTCTTTTACATCAACTACATCCTTTTCTGCAACATCCTGCTCTAAACTTGGATAGGAACCAAATGCGTTGGATTTCACTTGTCCGTAATTATAACAGACAATTTGTTCGTCTTTATTTGAACCTGCATACAATTGACAGTCCATTGCCGACTCCTTGACTGCATGTAATATCTGGGTATTGACAAATTCTTTTCGAATAGCTCCTTCAAATAACATTTGGTCGGTTGTTATGACACCCGGATTCAGTTCTAATTTACGGACATATCTTCCCAATCGTGTGTTTTCGTTTGATGCATTAGCAAGTCGGTTTGTTAATTTACTTACATCACGTAATCGCAATTGTATGTGCTTTTGATCTGAACCATGTGCTTCTGACAAAACAGCCATATAGAGAAATACTTGGACCGTTCGCATATCTTCGGGTAAATCTTGATGACTGCAAATACGTCTTGCACGTCCAATGACCTGCTCTATACGAACATTATGCCAATAGGGTTCTGTCAAATGGACGTAGCGAGTATTCTTTAAATTGATTCCTTCAGCACCCGACGCTGTAATCATAATTATTTTAATCACATCGCCCATTTTATTATTTTCAATATCTTGTTTTCGAATCTGGGTCATAATAGTATGTGGGACGTCCTTCCATTTCGAATTATATACATTCAAAATTACCTGCTTTTCTTCGTCACTCTCCGTACCCGTATGTAGTGCAAATTTCGGTTTATCTTTATCAGCTTCATTTTCCACGATTTCCCAATCTCCCTCCTGGCCTTTTTTTCGAATTTTAAATTCGGCATATCCGTTCGCCTCAAGAACCAGTTTCATAATACCTATACCTTCCATAGTACGGAACTGACTATATATCAAATGTAATCCCTCATGGTCGGGATTATTTACATTTTCTAATATTTTGAGGAATTTGGGACTATATATACGCAAACCTTCGGGCGACAGATATTTCTTAGCATTCATTTTGAGTTCCATGAGAGCAAGTTGGATATCTTTGTTGTAATTACCTGTATACTCAATTGGAGAACGTTCTCGTGAAGGTTCCTCTTCCTCATCACTCGCCTCTTTTTCTTCAATCGCATCCTCATCGTTCTTAGCCCCTTTTTCTTGGTCCTCTTCCTCATCACCCGTCTCTTTTTCTTCAATCGCATCCTCATCGTCCCCAGCCTCTTTTTCCTGGTCCTCTTCCTCATCAGATTCTTTACTTGAATCGCCTCCTACACGTTTTTTACCACGTAAACCAACCTTATCAATATCATCTTCTTCCATCTCATCACGTTCCGCGTCAGCATCATCAACTTCTCCCTTTTCTTTCACAGGTCTTCCAGGAGGATTAGGAAAAACGAAATTACACGCCATACGGGAGGCAATTTTATAGGTAGAAGATACTTTAAAAAGATCTTCGGCATTGTCTCCCCTCAACTCTCTTTTTCTTCGTGCTAATTCATTTCGTTTCTCCTGCTTGGATTCTTCTTCGCGAATCTTTTCATACACTCCAAATTGGTACTCACTCATCGGTACATTCACAATATGGATGATTTCCCCATCGTCTGATGGTACAAATTGAGGATACAATGTTTCATCTGCACCGCGGAAATAAGAACTCAATCCAAGAATGCGTTTTTGGAACACTGTTTTATTTTTCATTTCTTTTTCATCTAATCCAACAAATAAATTGAAGAATTCTTTAGATGTATCAGGTAGAGCCAAATTATTTTTCATTGTTATATTTCCACTCATTCGAAGACCCTTTCTATCTAAAATACGTTTGACAGAGGCCTTAAATGCAGCATCGGTTACGTTACCGGTTTCGTCTAACTCTACCCCACTATAATCATTAAAGACACTGCCACCGGTTTGTATCTTTCTTGACTTGTTCTTGGGATTGTATCCTCCGGTTTTCCTTGACTTTTTTGGTGATTTTGGTGATTTGGGAACAAATCCGCCCCTTTTCTTTGGATATTTCACGTTTTTGTGAGTATTTACAAAACCCATTGGATTTCTTGTGATTGTAATCTGGTCTCCGCTATATTGAACGTAATCATAAGTATGCAATTCATCATTCTGGAACCACGACAAAACATTATCACGTGTCGGTTTTTCCGACCCCTTTGATAATTGAATAGGGAAATTCCAGGTTTTTATATATCCGCGCAAAATATTAAACAATACACCAATTTCGTTGGGATAATTGATGATGGGTGTGCCCGACAAAACAACCACGCGCACATTTTCCGCACTCATGAGATACTCGTACAACCGATAGGAAATCGACTTCTTTTTTTTATCCTTAATCTTATTCACGATACGACTCACGAAATTATGCATTTCGTCAATGACAACCACCGCATCATCAAAAGGGTTTATAGTAAAATTTTCTGTTATTCGCTCCATTATTCCAATATTCAGTCCATTGTAACTTAAATGTTCGTATTTTGATGCGATCATTTCATCCAATTGTTCGTTAATTGCCTTTTTATCGACATCAGCTAAACCATCAAAATTCGATTCCTTTTTTACATTTACCATCCACGCACCTTCATTTCCGTTAATAAATGCAGTGTTTAAATTCAGGGCGCGCGATAAAAGTGCAACCACATCCGGTTGACCTTTCGTCGATACAAATTCCCAATATTGGTTCAATTTATAAATTGGATCTCCACATACCTTCATTTGCTCGAAAAAATTTGCCTTTAATGACGCCAATGTCATCACGAACACTTTTTTGTGCGCTTTCATCCCCTCGGCAATAGCAATTGACGAACATGTTTTACCGGAACCTAATCCATGATATAAAAGAAGACCTCGATAAGGTGTGTATAAATTCAAATAATCTCGCACAACCTCTTGATGAATTAGCAATTTGAAAGCACTATTTTTACTACCACTGTCTTGTGAATCACATGACGCCTTTCTTGTTTCATCATTCAATAACTTCTTGTATTTTGAAAACATGGGGCCTAATTTTTGGATATACATTTTACGATTTGCCATATAATAAGGAGAAGCGCGCACACGATGCGCGACAACCGGGTTCGGTAAAAGGGCTGTAACTGATTCACCCATCAAGTTACCCTTTTGTATGTCCGCCTTAGCAATAACCTTCTCGGGTTTTTCTTTTTTCTTTCGAATTATTTTCACCTTTTTGGATTCTTCAACTTCTTCTTCATCATCATCACGATTTTCTTCTTCATCATCACGATTTTCTTCTTCATCAACCTCATCAATAGGTTTACTTACCTTGCGTAATTTTTTTGGTAACTCCATTTTATCCGATTTTTCGACCCTTTCGATTTCAACAGATTCTTTTGAACTCTCTTTAGGCGATTTTTTCATTAACGTAATTTCTAATGAATCCTTCGTTATCTCACCTAAATCCTCAGCAGACGGCTCTTGAATTGTTTCCATTAATTCGGTTTGATGACCCATTTCCATCTGACTTTCTAATTTCTTGGTTCGTACCGAAAAAATATTCCGTTTTGCAAAAGAATCCATGACTAGTCGTCTTTCAATATCAGAATCTTTTCGTCCATCGCGAATGGTAACCAATTTTTTTTCAGGTATTATTTTTTCCGTCTCCTCTAAACTTACTTCGTCCTCTATGATTTCCCCCTCTTCAGGGGAATACTTTCTTCGAGATAAAATTGGTTTCACAGGAACCTTCTTGATCTTTGTGTCATGAAATTTGATTTCAATACCCTTACGATGTTTGATATTTGCTTTTGGTTTTCGTTGTAATTCATCTAAATCGAAAATACCTAACTTTGACATGTTACTCTTATATAGTAAAGCTATAAATTTTGCAGGTTTTTAGCAAATTAATTATCTGTATAAAGAAATGAATCTTTTTTCCCTTCTTTTTTTGGCAATGGCACCTATCATGGTTGTATCTTCAAATATATGGATCGATCGTCACGATACTTGTGGAATAATGGAGTCCGTTAATATTATACCGTCCATTACGTTAAATACCACCAATTCCCTTTTGTTGAAAGGCGAGGTAAATCGCGAAAGTGTTAACAAATTTTTGGTCGATCTACATCGTCTTGAAAACAAACAAAATCTTTATTTGTTCTTGGATACCAATGGAGGTTCCGTTGAAGACGGAAACAAGATTGTCTCTGAAGTAGTGAAATACGGTATTTCTTGTATCGCAGAACGAGCCTATAGCATGGGCTTCGTCATTCTCCAAGCCTGTAAAAATCGCTATATTACCCCCTTTGGACGAATTATGCAGCATCAAATTTCTTATGGCGTTGCCAATGAAAAAGCAAAGGTCGAAAGTTACGTCGAATTTATTAAACAAGTCGAAGAGACTCTCGCAATCATGCAGTCGAAAAAAATCGGCATTGATTTAGACGATTTTCGTAGAAAAACGTATAATGATTGGTGGATGTTTGGTGAATATGCAGTTCAAGCGAATTGTGCGGATAATGTGGTCGATGTATCATGCAGTCCAAAATTGTCACGTAGCACATATGTCAAAACAGAGTTTTTTATAGATTATGTATATTCTGCATGTCCGTTAATACCCGACCCATTAGAAGTAAAGAAGAGCAGACGTGGATGATTCATAAACTCTTCAAAATGTAGCTAGCGATCTGGCCGCTATTTCACAGGCAATTTGCTCGGCCTTTTTCTTAATCTTATGGACGCCAGTTCCTAAACATATCAACACTTTTCCGTGGACCGACATGTGTTGATGTATTTCTTGGAAATTTTTGAAATCTCCAATTGACAATGCATCGATATTCGAAACTGAATGAAATGGTTGACCTAAACATAGATAGACCCCCATGCTGTATCCATGATCCGCGGTGTGTGTAGCAAACTCCATATAATCAGGTGTTATTTTGAATTCCTTTTGAATTTTTACCTGCAAAATGTTCTTATAATTATCATCGTTTCGAATCAACTGGATCCAATCAACGTGTTTTTCGAATACATGTTCCACGAAAACCTGGACCATCTGGAAACCCGGTCCCGTGATGAATATATTCTGAAACCATCCCTCATCATCATTTACCGATATCTTGTTGAAATCGAGAAACAATGCTCCTATAAACGATTCGAACAAACATCCCAACTTTTTTAGATTAGTTCGGGTTTGTTTTTGCTCGGCGTTTTTCGACAAGATAATCCATTTATGCAGTCCCATTTCATATGCAATACGTCCAATTGCCTCATTCTTTACAAGTGCAATTTTTTTCTCCGTCATGAATCCTTCATTTTCTTTGGGAAATCGACGATATAGAATATATTTAGTAATACATTCCAATACACCATCCCCGAGAAATTCAAGCCGTTCATTGGATTTTGTATGCAATGGCAAACACCCATCTGGTTTAGGCATAATTACCACATTATTTTGTTCGTTCTCTAAATTTGGGCGTTTTAGATATGAACGATGAATAAATGCGCGTCTGTATAACTCGAAGTTGTGAATGGTCGAATTGATGCCATATTTCGCCAATAAAGATTCGACATCCTTCTCTGTAATACTTACATTTAGCGGATTGTAAGGGTCAAATAGAAATGTTTCAATGCCATCTGCGTTTTTCTCGATGCGGATATCTTCATCTGCGTTTACAGGTTTTTGTTGTGCGGTTTTCATGTTATTTTTCGAATAAAATGAACTCCTTCTATGTATGTGTTGCGAAGTGTTTATGTTGTTTTCATATTTATCTATCCACGCAATCAATTTTTTGTCTGGATATAGTATATAAATATGCCAGGATTAACGAAAAGACAAATGTCGATCGACGGCGTCGTTCAAATCAGTTCTAACGCTTATACAACTGGTTGCCAAGGAGGTGGTGATAAGAAAGCCGGTCTTGTACCCACTAAAAACGTCCCTTACGGCCGTTGGATTTCTTTGGCTGTCGCTCAAACACGTAATACACAGATGAATACTACCAACCCCGTTGTATTTGGTTTGAAGCACACTGCCAATCCTTATACTCAACAATCTCGTCCTGTTGGTTCTACACCTCAGTTCAATACTTACTTCAAGACAGGCGCCCAATGCTGTAACGGACGCAGCATCTTTGCCAATTGTGTTCTCCCAATTAAACAGTAAAGGGTTAGGTGCTGCTGATAGAGAATGGTTTTAAGTTAGATGATAAATATATTATGAAAACGACTTAATTAATAATGATCTAGATCATTATTAATGCAATTCATCTTGGACGAACGTGAAACACATGTTATTGACCGATTACGTGTCATGCAAACCGACGATCCTTCTATCGAATTCGTCCATCAAGTCCTTCCTTTAGGGGATATGTCAATTCTCAGTGAAGACAAGGAACTCTTTTTGGTCGAACGCAAAACATTCAACGATCTTTTAGCCAGTATCAAAGATGGGCGATATGAAGAGCAATCTCTTCGATTCGCTCATTCTACACCCCTCGAACGACACCACATTGTATACATTGTCGAAGGAATGTATTCACAACTTCGCACACCTGCAGAAAAGAAAATGATCCAATCTGCCATGATTCGTCTACAAGCATTCAAAGGATTCAGTGTTATTCGCACATGTACCGTGAATGAAACGTGTGATTATTTACTCGCACTCGTCGATAAAACCAAACGCGAATTAGCAAAAGGCGGTTCATTATGGAGCGCACAAACATCTAATTCGGAAACTCCATGTGATTATTCATCTTCCATTAAACGTGTGAAAAAGGATAATATCACTAAGGAAAATATTAGTGAGATTCTTTTGTGCCAAATTCCAAGCGTAAATTCTGTATCTGCCAAGGCGATTCTTCAAAAATTTGGTACTATTCATAATGTCATGACCTCTATTCGCGAAGACCAAACCTGTCTAAGTGATATTACATGCACTTCCAAGGGAAAAACACGCAAAATAGGTCGCAATGTTATTCAAAATATACATCATTATTTAGGGGGATAAGTGAATCCAAAACATAACAATTATACCTAAACAATCTAAACGTTTTTCATTTATTCTATAAAATGGGATTTACGGATAAGATGTGTTATGAAACTGCCAAAGAAATTATTAATAAGATTTTTTGGGTAAAATATATACCTACCATTAAAGACAACACACATTGGTATGAAAATCTAAATAACTTTCTTGTTACAGAATGGGATCGTCTTCAAGAAAGTGAAGATTCCGAATCTCAATTTACAGACGAAGAAGAAGATATGATTACTTCAGATGCAATGCAAATTTTATTGGATAACTTAAACATTGATGAAGATGAATTTGAAGATCACGAACAAGATATAGATTGGAGGAGATTTGATGATATAATAGGCCACTATATTTGTGACGTATAAAAACAAATCACGCGACTTCAATATCCAATTCATCCAACGGTCGATCTATTAGATATCATTATCTAATAGATCTAGTACACTTATGCAGTACGCATTGTTACAACGTCTCCCTTGAAATCTCCCTCTTTCACCGCTTCTTCAGAAACCGCCTTTCCTCCCCAATTGGAGTCCATTGCATTCGCACTTTCAGACGTGCTTGACGAAGCGGGTTGCGTTAAAGTAGGTAAGGGTTTTGTTACTTCATCTCCAATATATTCTCCTTCATATAGTTTTTTACTCGTAAACAGGGCACCTCCCCAATTGGAGTCCATTGCATTGACGCTTCTACCCGAGGGATATTGGGTTTTGGTAGAATCATGTATTTTATCTAAAACCGTGTATTTACCAACATATTGATCGCTCGGATCAAAACCATATGTTCCATTTGGATTCATTTGACGATTTGCATCTGCATACGGAATCATTTTACGAGGGGGCGATATAGGTTTTTCGACCATTGGTGCCGTTGCCATGGCAAGATTCGCGACCGGATGCATTGGTGCATTATATAAAGGACAAGGACGATGATATGCTAGGTAAGGGTTTGTAGTTACAGGCATACGCGATTGAAGTAACTGTTGAGGCGTTTGTGGTGGGTTGAAATATTTGGATACTTCATCTTCACGAGACACAACCAGTTCTGGAACTGATTCCGTCTCTTCTTTTGCGTCTTCTCCCTTTAAATATAAAATGGGACACTTTTTACCAGTTTGCTTTCGCTGTATCTGCATATAATATACATAATCGTCGAGTTTATCGAAGAAAATCGGATTTTTTCCAGCAACTTCGGGCTCATTTTCGTTTAGTAAAACAATCTGATTTCCGCGTCTCATTAATTTGGTGGGACAACCTGATATATCGGGCTCCTCCTCCTTTACATGTTCGATCGAACCATCCACCAATTCCACAGGACCCTTGTCCGATTTTCCGTCAATATAATCTACAGAATCGTCTAAATAATCAGCACTGCTATCGATTATATAATCCACATCCGGCATAAGAAAATGATTGTATACATGTTTTACCGATTCGGGCACAATGTAATCCATGCCTTTATTAAATACAGAACACATGAGATAAATAAATCCAAAACATATCACAATTATTATCAATACCATGAAGGCAGAACCAATAGAACTATATTCCAAATCAACTGTTTTTACCATTCTTATATATTTGGACTATAAAATAAAGGGAGGAATCCCCTTTACACCCTTGGTAATTTTAAGTCAGGTAATTTTTTAGTTTCCGGGATACGGATACACATGCTTTAGTTGTATCCCATCCTTTTTATTCGGTACAAATAATCATACCAAACGCGTCGCAGCGGTGGGGTTCTACCAGATGTTGCGCCCTCCCCCCGGGCTTTGCCCAAATGCTGTTTATATAACCCCCAAATACTTACTTTATCCAAGCGAGTACGTTGTTTAAGCACTTGTGTAGTCATTAAATAATCAGCAACGGGTTTATAAAATAACCAATATTGGGGTTCTGTTGCGTTGGTATTTACATTTATGTAAAAGACATTTCCGGGAAAGGTTGGAGAATCCCGTTTAGTTGAGGTGGTTTCTTGTCCGTTTACATATTCAATCATATTTCCAAATTCAAGTACATTATGTCCATACCAGGTACAGGCGTTCAAGTTATTAATAACGCCACGATATTTGTTTGTACGAACACCTTCATTATAGCTTTCAATATAATATGTATGTCCGGTTTCCAAATCGTATGGCGAAATTGAGTTCATCTTTTGATAAAGTTAGTGTGAGTTATTTAATAATATAATTGTTAAATTGTAAATCAATTTTTTAATATATTCAGGAGTAAGAAAAACTTTTAGGAAATCTGCGTTTTACACCTTTGAATATTTAAATCCGCACGCCGTTGGTGTGCTATTTATATCATTCAAAGGAAACGTTGCCGATAAATGTGCAAAGGTGTAAATTAAAGAATCTGATGATGATATTTACACTCCTAAAGGGGGGATCATCCCCTTTATTTTCTCCGGATTTTGTA
>Ga0315338_1003893_pt1 | contig 12418 bp, 8 predicted proteins | sample ASW8metaG_FD_204518 | JGI IMG/M metagenome (GOLD analysis project Ga0315338, IMG submission 204518) | Ammonia-oxidizing marine archaeal communities from Monterey Bay, California, United States - ASW #8 | ecosystem: Environmental > Aquatic > Marine > Coastal | place: USA: California | collected... | reverse complement strand
CCAAAGGGGTCATAGAAATTAAACCCCTCTGCCAATTGGGCCATAAATGCAGCTTTATAGTCTGGTGTACGCCCCATCCAGCCATAAGTCATACGCTGCCACAGCGCAATGGCATCCCGTGCTTCCAAAAGTTCTTCCGCAGTGTAACTGGGCGCAAAAAACTTATGAGTCAAAATACCGTATTTATCCGTTCTCGTTAATTGTTCGCGATATGCAGGGTCGTGGAGTGAATCGTAAAGACGCGCGATATTTCGGGCACTAATTCTGAAAGCTGGGTGAGTCGTGACATCTTTGACTCTCTCACCAGCATACCAGACTTCGCGCCCGTCACGAATGCTGTCAAGAAAGGCTTGCCCTGTTAAGAGATTATTCTTGGTTGTAGCCACTTGACTTGATGATCCTTTAGTAGTCATAAATTGTTTCAAAAACTAGGTCGAATCCTGGCAGCAAAATAATTAAGTCTAATCAACTCGACGACACGATGTCGTTCGCACCCGATATAGTGCGTAACCAATGACTTTGACATGACTCAGATCAATCATCCACTATAAACCTTTCCCGACACAGTGCTGTCGATGTCTAAGTAAGGCAACTACCCAAAGCTATACGTGATACCAACAGTGAGCGTTTTCTGACAATCTAGTCAGCCGCCTCCACGCGATTGCGGCCATTGTCTTTAGCCAGATAGCAGGCTTTATCCGCTCGCTGATATAGATTATCAAGACTTTCTCCCGTGACCGTTTTGGCCACGCCAATAGAACCTGTAGTCGAAACCGACACATCGACGGTTTCTATATGTGTACTTTCAATCGTCTGGCGTAACCTCTCGGCAACTGAAACAGCATCATCGATATTATCTGCAGACATCAATATACCGAACTCCTCACCTCCAAGCCGGCCAACGATATCCGGTAGACGAGTGCCACTGGTCCGCATCGATCCTTGCAGTAATCCCCCAACCTTTTCTAGCACAATATCTCCCACCGCATGGCCATAGGTGTCGTTGATGGTCTTGAAATGATCAAGATCTATCAGCAGAAAATAGACACCTTGTGGGTGAGATTTTATTAACTCTTCCCCATTCGTAAAAAACGTTCGACGATTAAAGATGCCTGTCAACCCATCGGTGTTTGCGAGTCGAACTAGTTCCGCCTGGTACGTCCGGATACGCTGCAGTAACCCATTCAACGCATCGGTTAGTTCGCCGATTTCATCCTCGGTGAGCTTCCGGATCAACTCCTGCTTGGTGAGATCTTGTGAAATGTTACGAAGACTTCGGATCAGGTAACCAACCGGATGCCCAACTATTCGTTGAAACAACAGTCCGCTTCCCACTACAAATAACAACAGAAAGACTACTAACGCGATAAAGCCAATGTATAACTCCCGATCGACCTGCTCCTGTACCCATTCACTGCTGATATAGAAGAGCAGTCCACTACCGTCAGACAGTATGTTTCCATAGTTAAGGGGATATTTTTCTTCTTTGATAATCTCACAAGGAAGCGGTGGCCAACGAAAATCAGTCCCCTGACCCGACTCAATCTCGACACACAATACAAATGGCAGCATTGAAAATAGCGATAGTGCTTCTCTCGCTTCTTTTTCACCCATGGCGATCGCTTGCTCTAAAACAGTTGCGCTGCCCACGACAGCAGTCGCCAATTGCGCAGAGGCGACACCTTCGTAGTGATCGGTTCTGTAGTTCTTGTAAACCAACAATCCGCCAGCACCCAACACAACGGCCAGCAAAACAAAATACAGTACAAACTTAAGGAAAATTCCGAGACGCATTAGAATAAAAATAGAAGGTCGGCGGCCGGTCGCGACACTCAGACAAATTACATACCCATCATTTTCTTGACACTGTCCCGATTATTCATAATAACTTCAACGATCTTGAATTCATCACCGACTTTGACAGTGAGAAAGTCCGCCGTCACTCGGTCACCGTTATCCGTGACAATCTCCGAACATACAAACACGGTTCCATCCTTGTAAGGCACAATCATCGGGTGGACATTGGCACTGTAGCCGCCCATCAAGTCATTAGTCTGCCGATCTACGAAAAGAAACCGGCCGTTATCATCAGATCGAGATTTCATCCATTTTGCGAGTGTTAGTTGGGCTTTTGCTTTGTCTTCGGTTGAAATATCATCGGCAATCGCCACAATCGAAAACACTGCCAACATCAGTACTGCCAAAATTCTTGACATCAATATTCTCCTTTTCCAACCGCCAATTTAGCTTAACCCGCACGGGAGATTTTTATCAATCTCGAACTCCAAACAAATTATATCGAATGTAACCTTTGCCATAACAACGAAGTGCTAACGGCTACAGACTGCCAGTACTTGTTTGAGATCAGTGTGACCTTGCAAGCACTTAGTTACCCCGTCTTGAAGCAGCGTTTGCATGCCCGCTTGCTGAGCTAAGTCTCGGATCTCTCCTGTTGTGGCCTTTCTTTGAATCGCAGCACGGATCTCATCATTATTCACCAGCAGTTCATGCAAAGCCAGACGACCTCGGTAGCCGGTTTTCTCACACTCCACACAACCGTCTGCTCGCCACAACTTCAAGACACCGCCAGTCGTTGCCCGTTCTACCGCATCTGCCCCGATATAACGACTAAACTCATCGGTCTCATCGGCTGTTGCGTCATACTGTACTTTGCATTTTCCGCACAGCTGCCGAGCCAATCGCTGTGAAAGAATCCCCAACAACGCATCCGAGAAAGAAAATGGCTCCATACCCATATCGATCAGGCGAGTCACCGTTTCTGGCGCCGTGTTGGTGTGTAATGTAGAGAGCACTATATGACCCGTCAGAGAGGCTTCGATCCCCATATGGGCAGTTTCTTCATCTCGCATTTCGCCGACCATAATGACATCTGGGTCTGCTCGCAGAAACGAGCGCATAGCCGACGCAAACGTCAACCCAATTTGCGGTTGTACCTGTAACTGCCGCAGGCCAGGTTGGGTAATTTCCACCGGATCCTCCACGGTCCATATCTTTTTCTTAACGTCGTTGATTTGGGCCAACATAGAATGAAGTGTCGTCGTTTTACCTGAACCTGTTGGGCCTACCGCCAACACCAGTCCATAAGGACGTCGCACCAACGCTTCTACCGCTTGTAGGTTTTCTGGACTGAGTCCCATCTCACTCAACGGCAAAGCCCCGAACCCCGCTAGAATCCGCAGTACCACATCCTCATTTTCCCCGGCTGTCGGCAGGGTAACCATACGCAGTTCAATCTCACGTTCTCCGAGTTTAAATCGGATCTTGCCGTCCTGTGGCAATCTCCGCTCTGCAATATTAAGCCTCGCCATGATTTTCATCCTGGCCACGATACGTTCCCGATACTCCGATGGGATACGGCGGTAATTGCGGAGTTGTCCATCTACCCGAAACCGAACTGTGAGATCCTGCTTTTCACCATACGGTTCGATATGTATGTCTGATGCGCGGTCGCGGACCGCATCGACAATAAATCGGTTTACTAGTTTGATAACATCGTCGTCGTCTTCAGCATCACCATCAGCGCCACTGCCGCCGAGTGACCGCAAGTAGGTCTCAAAATCCTCGCTGCTTTCTTGGGTAGATAGCCGGTCGGCGATATACGCTTTCAATTGAGTAGGTGTTGCAACCACCTCGACCACTCGTTTCTTACAGGTAAAACGAACGGCGTCTATTGCCTCACTAGACAGTGGATCTCCCATTGCCACTGTAAGAGTTTCAATGTCTGCCCTGATCGGAAATACCTGCTGCTCGCGGATCACTCTGGCCGGAATCTCGGCAAGCGCGTCAGACTCTATGTCAGTGCTGTCTAGATCAATGAATGGCAACCCTAGTCGGTTAGCCAGGACCCTGGCGATGGCACTCTCATCAACCATACCCAGTTCAACCAGCACCTCACCGAGGCGTTTGCCTTTCTGTTTTTTTTGCTGACTCAGTGCAACATGAATCTCAGCCTCACTGGTGAGGCCTTCACTCACCAGGACTTCGCCCAGGCGCAAGCGACGGCGTAGTTGCCGTACATCCTGGGTCTCCGTTGTACCTCGGGTAACCTGACTCATCTTGTTTATCTAGTTAAGACTTTGCTGTAGAGACGCTCAATCGAGAGTCTGACCGATTTCCAGGAGGATATTCTAGGTCCTGATCTCTAACTTACCTATTTATCACCGGGTTCCTACTATTATATCTTTTTCAGTGATAAACTGATCTAGTGAATTCACAACACTCACTCCCGCACCCAACCGACCGGAAATTTTCATGAATAACAGTCCATACCAGAGCTTCTCTGAAAGACTGATCGATGCCATGGTCGAATCCGGCTACGCAGCCCGTGCCGGCAGCTGGTCACGCTTTCCAGTTGAAATCGAACCGCTTCGCCGCGAGGCCGGCGCCAAAAGCCTCACGACCGCCCGTAAATATCTGGAAGGATCTGCTTTTCCACGACGGTATCGACTTGAGCTAATCGCAGACTGGTTGCGCGTTAACATAGAATGGCTCGCGAGTGGAAATGGTCCCCGCTATGCCGGTACTGCCGCCTATACCGGTCCTGACCTACCGGAAGAAGCACTCGCACTGGCTAAAGCCTGGGCTGCACTCCCGCGTTATTACCGAGAACCCATCCGTAGTTGGGTGATTATGGCTTCAATCCATGACAACCTTCCTGATGAAGCAAAAAAACTGCCGCCGAGTGCTGAGCTAATGGAGCGACGAAAACGTCCGCGACTACAGAATGCCTAGAACAAATCTTCCAGGCCTACTCATCTCATCACTCAGGATGGATTCTCGTGAATGCGCGCACGTGCAATTCGACGGACTACCGGTAGATCACAAAACCAGCGTTAATATCGATGTCTTGCCAGTGATTCCGAAAGCCAGCTATTTATGAGATCTACCTCATCCCCCGACTGACTTTCATCAGCCGTGTAGAGCCCAATTTTCATTTTTCTAAGAGATGGAAAGCCTTGGTCGACATCCAGAATTCCCATTCTCTCATCGACCGTAAGTCGGGTCAGTGCACTCACACCCATTCCGTTTACCACGGCTTCTTGAAGGCTGACAAAATCTGGACTTTGATAAGAAACGTACCAGGCACGCTCAGCCGCATTCAGGCATTCAACCATCCGCTTGCGATATTCACAGCCTTCTGGATGGACGATCAACGGGACGGCTTCGCCATCATTTAGAGTCAAATCCAATGAAGTCACCCAGATCGGCTTTACTTCCCATGTCGCAATAAGTTGGTCTTCGTTAGCCTCGTTAGTGATAGCTACCACAGTATCGAGCTCCCCGAGTACCAGGCTTTCTAGAAGTTGTTCACTGAGATCACATCGGATCCTGAGTGGGACATCGATGTGGACTTGACGAAACTCTGCCAGCCTGCTGTTCAGGTACGACAACCCATAATCAGTGGGCAAGCCGACTCGAAATGTCTTTCTGATTCCCATCGGCGCACTGGCCAGGAACTGCTTCTGGTCATCCTCGAGGTATTCAACGAATTCAGTTGCCGGTACAGGTCGGCTAAAATAATAGCCTTGCCCGATATGACAACCTAAGTCGCGAAGTTGGTGCATGCTTTCCATCGTTTCTACGCCTTCTGCGACGATCTTGAGCTCGAGACTGCGTGCTAACTGCACCACAGCCCGAACAATGGCCCAATTCTGGCGGTCAGTGTTACGCACGAATGACTGGTCAATCTTCAACTTATCGAAAGGCAGTCGGGTCAGATAGGAAAGACTCGAATAACCGGTACCGAAGTCGTCAATCGCGACACGGATTCCAAGGGCTTTGAGCTCAACAAGCATCTTCGTGATCCGCTCGATGTCATCGGCGACGATTGATTCAGTGATCTCGAGTTCCAGCCATTCGGCGGGCAGTCCAGTCTCATCGAGGACTTCTTGAATGCGTTCAACCAGATCCTGCTGTCGAAACTGCACTACGGAGATATTCACCGACATCGTCACTGGCGGATATCCCTCCTCCTGCCAGAGCTTAGCCTGTCGACACGCCTCCTTAACCACCCAGTGCCCGATTGGAATGATCAACCCAGTGTCTTCTGCAACTGGGATGAAGTCGTCTGGAGAAACCACATGGGAATCCGAGCCGCTGCCGGGACGCCGCCACCGAATTAACGCCTCAGTGCCGGTTAATCGACCTGTCTCAAGGTCGACCTGTGGTTGGTAATGCAACTCGAACTGATCCTTTTCAAGGGCTACCCGCAGATCGGCTTCCAGCCGGATGGCATCTCGATTCACTTTGCGGCGCGCTGCACGCCAGTCAAAAAATCGATACGAGTTACCCTGTTGCGCAGCATACTGCAGAGCCAACTGAGACTTGGTCAGTAGCTCGCCGAGTTCGGACCCATCCTTCGGGTACAACACAACACCCGCGCTCGCGGTAAAGGACATTTCTTCTACAGTCTCACCGTGGTCCAGTTCAAGCGGGAACGAGTCCTTCATGACGTCTTGGAGAATTAGCAGTGACGACTCAGCTGCGGCCTGTGATTTATTGCAAGCCTCAGCCAGAAAAAACTCGTTACCCTGACCACGAGTGAGTATCGCCCCGTCTGCTATAACGTCTTTTAAACGAATAGCTACTTGCCGTAGCAACCGGTCCCCGGTCTCTATGCCATAAATCTCGTTAATTGCCTGAAAGCGGTCAACTTTTATGCGTATACCGTAAAACTCAGTGCTGCTTTTTTTCGCATCCTCCAAGATCCCTGCGAGCTGCTGTTCAAGATATTCGAAAGTCGGCAACCCGGTTACCTTATCAGTGATTGCTATCAATCGTTGTGCCTGCCTCTCTTTGGTAACGTTGGTATGGATATAGGCCAACCCACCGCCCGAAAGCTTGTGAGTTCTTACATCGATGACCTTCCCACCCGGCAACTCAAGATCACCTCGCCACTCCGACCATGGGCCCGAAAACGACTGTGTGAGATCTGAGACCAACCCTTCAGGGTCACCATCGCCATAGACGCCCCATTCTGCCAACGTAAGAAGAATCCTCTCGAACGGTTGACCGGGCTGGGTTATCGATTCCGGGAACCCATACATCTCACTGACCACCGAATTGTTGTGAACCACTTTAAGATCAGCATCAATAATTGAAATACCCACATCCACGTGTTCCAGAGTTTCAAGGCCCATCTGATTTTCGAGTTCTTCTATTCGCTCTTCTTGAATTTTTTCGGCACGCTTTCTATCAGAAATATCCGTGTAAATGCCGAATGATCCACCTCCGGTCAAACCTTTTCCTTGCAGTTCGATGATTCGTCCATCCGGTAAATTGTGTTCAACAACATATGGCTGCTGCATAGCCGTATGAGCTGCATTGGCTTGTAGACGGGTTTCGACAAACTCATCGATATCTTTGACTTCTCCATAAATGTTCGACCCGACCCAGTGTCGGATAACAGCTTCCAGCGGTGTGCCCGTTCTAATTAGATGTTCTGGAAACTGATATAAATCTCTGTAGCTCTGATTCGATCGAACCAGCTTGTAGTCTCTATCGTAGAAAGCGATTCCCACCGTGAGTTGCTCCATAACCTCCAGACTCATTTCGTGCTCGAGTGCCTTAAGTTTTCGCTGAGCCCGAGTTCGACTTACAAATAGAATTGAGACCCCGATACCAACCAACACAAATAATCCCGTAACGATCAGAACATAGCGGGATAGTTCCTGTATCCGTTCTGTACGCTCGGTCTCCTGCTGCTGGCGTCGGTCGGTAGACACTGCAGCCAACATACTCAATTTTCGTGTGTATGGTCGTAAACGAACATTTATGTCGTGATAAATTGTCTCGTTCCGACCACCTACTTTTTTCAACCCCAGTATTAATGATTTGAGTGCGCGTAGCTCGTTAAGAAAATTCAGGTGGACATCTGGATAATCGGGCAACTCCTCGTATACATAGGCCCCATACAAACGATTGAACTCGATCGCTTTTACCAGCTCAGATAACAATAAGTTGAAGTGGTGATCAAGTGCCCTTTCCTGAGCCCTGGCCGACAAAGCCGTTTGACGTAGGACCGATACTGAAACCGTACCATCCAAAGTATCGAACAGATCATTGAAACCCTTGTGTTGCTGTATGACATACATAAACTGGTTGAATTCAGCAGATACCCGTGCAGCGTTCCACTCTGAAGCGGGGGGTAAAGCTCGTTCGTACTTTCCAAGATCCTGATAAAGGTAAATAACTACCGCGGCCGCCAATACAAACAGTAAAACCCCGACAGCGATCGAACGTCGGGTCCAGTCAGTTAGCTGTTTAAACGGGTTTATATGAGCCATTAGATCCACGCCAAAGGCCCTGCATGGGCTTACGGCACACGGAAAATAGCGGTATCGCTCAAATGTGTCAATTTAATCTTTTTTGGTGATATTTAACACGAAAAGCACCTTCCAATCTTCCTTCTACGCTGATCTGACTGCTGATAACCTATAAATTTGTTGTTTATTTACAGGTAGATAAATGCCTACCACCTAATTAGTGAATCTTCAGCTCCTCCAGACGCGCATACGGGTGACAACTTAAAAGTGAATATCCTTGTAACCCAAATCCAACAATTACCAGTTTTACACTGATGGTGCCTGGACTTGATTGCGACCACTCCCTTTTGCGGCATATAGACCGTCGTCTGCCAACTTGATCAGATCACCAACTGATGTTCGAGCGCCATAATCTATTCTGGCCACACCAATGCTCGCTGTAACACAATCGTTTACCGGGGAGGCCTGATGTTCAATGGCATCTTCCAGTAGCGCACCCCGCAAACCCTCAGCAATTTCCATCGCTTGAGCCGCGGAGACGTCGAGCACTAAGACAGCAAATTCTTCACCTCCGTATCTGGCCAATAAATCACTGGAGCGCTTAAGACTGCTCTTGAACACCGACGCTGCCCTTTTTAGGCAAGCGTCACCCGCCAGGTGTCCGTAGTGATCGTTGTACGGTTTGAAATGATCCAGATCAATCAGCAACAAGGAAATCGACCCCTCCTGACGGTCTAGGACCCGTTGCCATTCTTGCTCCAAACGAAACTGAAATTCTCTTCTGTTAGCAATTTGGGTCATCCCGTCGACTCTGGCATCTCTCTCCATGGAAACAAATCGTCTGCGGTCGCTGACCAGCTTGTCGATTCTGGCTCTGTGCAAAGAAGAACTGCTGTCCAGCGACATATACTGTTCGGCGCCATGATTCAAGGCACGTAATTCAACGTCCTCCGACGCAGTTTTGGATGCCAACACCCAAGACAAGCCCCGAGACCTTGCAAGCGTCGTCAGGCTCTTCAATGTATCGTCGTCAACGAACTCGTTTTCTATGAACAGAAAATCGACATCTTCGTTCTCCACCATCATCTGCTGACAGGCCTCAAAATCTGAAAAATGAAGGATTTCGCACGATTCACGCGCAATCTGAACCAGTGACCAGAGATGTTCCATCCAGCCGAATACCATAACGACCGGCCGCGGCTGAAACACACACACATCGTCATTGACGAAATGCGCCCGCCGGCTCAACAAAAATTGATACAGCGCCTCCTCAGATGGCAACCCCAGCAGCAGCGCATTGGTTTGCGTGTTCTCGATCAGCGGAATACGGCGATCAAAGGATTCGTCTGTCTCCCACCGGTTCTGCCAAAGTATTAGTTCTTTGGGTTCTGGGCCTAGTAGTTTCCAGAACTCCCAACGCTCCATGGGATTACCGTTGTTTGTTTCATCTTTCGAAACGGCATCAAGGAACCTCTCCAATCCCGCTTTGCGTAAGCTAGTTTCCAGTACATCAGGTTGACTAAGATCAAGACCGTCCTGCCACAATGCCCTGTATAACGCCAACCGGAGTTCGGGAGCTTTGTCACTTGCATACTGGCTGATGGCCATTACGAGCCGGGTCGCAAGACTACTGCCCGGCCGACGCTTGGGCAGCGAAACCGATACGTCCGGTGCCCGGTGATGGATCGCGAAAACTTCATTGGCCAGAAGGCTTTCATCTTCCAAACTGAATGCTGCTTCGGACAGTTCCGGTGCATGTACGATCAACCGCCACTCTACACGGGTCAGTAGATCCCAGGCGCTGAACCGCTCGTGCAATGCAAAACAAAATGGACAATTGAGATCGCCATAGACGACAAACTTGCTGAGGTCCTCCGCATAAAGAACAGACAAGTTGTCCTGGTCACTCATCGCAGGACACAGTGACAACCCAACTGACTAATTTGGTTAGGCAAGCGCATCATCCACAGGCACAGCAAATCCTTCGGCAAGTTTGTTGGTTTCGTTGGCCATGGCCACAACGGCCATCAACTCTCCGAACATTTCTTCAGTCATACCGGCTTTACGGGCTGAGGCTCCGTGACTGGCCTGACAGTATTCGCACCCATTATTGATACTGATTGCGAGGTAGATCATCTCTTTGAATCTGATATCCAGGGCACCATCGACCATGATCTCCTTGAGGCTCTCCCACGTTCGTCTGAGCGTTGGCGGATGATTCGCGATGGCCATCCAGAAATTACTTACTCGGTCGATCTTGCGCGTACGCTTAATATCGTCATAGACGGTTCGTACCTCTTCCGATGCGTCTTCGTAGGAAACTAGGTTAGCCATGGTGATGTTACTCAACTTTCAGGTCTTCAATGTGAATAGGTCTGCTCGTAAGAATATCGCAACGCAAGGTATTTGCGAGTTCGCCTAACTCACCCGCTATACACATACCGATCACTGGGTCCGTCATACCAAACCCTTTAGAGTGGAATATTGCCGTGCTTGCGCCAAGGATTAGACAACTGTTTGCCGCGTAACATATCCAGTGACCGTGAAATTCGACGCCGGGTGTCCCTCGGTAGGATTACATCGTCTATAAATCCCCTGTGTCCCGCGATAAAGGGATTCGCAAATGTCTGCTGATATTCCTCTGTACGGGCAGCAATCTTATCCGGATCACCCAATTCCTGGCGAAAGATTATTTCTACAGCCCCTTTGGATCCCATAACTGCAATCTCAGCGCTGGGCCAGGCCAGATTAACATCCCCGCGCAGATGTTTGGATGCCATCACATCGTAAGCGCCGCCGTAGGCCTTACGCGTTATAACCGTGATCTTAGGAACGGTGCACTCAGCGTATGCGTATAGCAATTTTGCACCGTGACGGATGATGCCACCGTATTCCTGGGTTGTGCCGGGGAGAAAACCCGGCACATCCACAAATGTCACAATCGGAATGCCAAAGGCGTCACAGAAACGTACAAATCGTGCCGCCTTGACTGAGGATTGGATATCCAAACACCCGGCGAGCACCATTGGCTGATTAGCCACAACACCCACCGTCGAACCATCGACTCTACCGAAACCGATGACGACATTGCCTGCATAGTCGGGTTGTAATTCAAAGAAATCACCCACATCGACAACTTTATAGATCAATTCTTTCATGTCATAGGGTTGGTTTGGATTATTCGGCACCAGAGTATCCAGTGAGGTCTCGATACGATCAGCAGGGTCGTCGACGTTACGCCTAGGACACTCGCTGCGATTATTCAAGGGCAGAAAATCTACAAAGCGTCTTAACGACAGTAACGCCTCGACATCATTGTCAAAGGCCCCATCTGCAACCCCCGACCGGGTGGAATGCGTGGTTGCCCCACCAAGTTCCTCATGAGTGACTGTCTCGTGCGTAACAGTTTTGACCACCTCTGGACCGGTCACATACATATACGAGGTATCCTTCACCATAAAAATAAAGTCGGTCATTGCTGGCGAATAGACGGCACCGCCCGCACATGGCCCCATGATCATTGAGATTTGAGGAATCACTCCCGAGGCCAGCACATTACGCTGAAATACTTCAGCATACCCCGCGAGCGAATCGATACCCTCCTGGATACGAGCGCCACCGGAATCGTTAAGGCCAATAACCGGCACACCAACCTTCATGGCATGATCCATGATCTTGCAAATCTTTCCCGCATGTGCTTCTGACAACGAACCACCAAGCACCGTAAAGTCTTGACTAAAAACAAAGACCATTCGATCATTAATAGTTCCGTATCCGGTAACGACGCCGTCGCCTGGTACAACCTTGGTGGACATATCAAAATCAGTTGAGCGATGCTCGACAAAAATATCCCATTCTTCAAAACTACCCTGATCCAGAAGCACATCAACACGCTCACGTGCGGTCAGCTTTCCCCGTGCGTGTTGCGCATCAATTCGTTCCTGGCCACCGCCCAGTTTGGCGGCTTCCCGCCGGCGCTCGAGTTCTTCAATTATTTCCTGCATGGCCCGTCCTCCCGCTAGCGCTGACGCTGCCCCAGTAGATCCATAATGTCCTGAGCTGCGGCTGGGATATGGGCACCGGGACCGTAGATAGCTGCCACACCCAACTTGTACATCTCTGCATGATCCTGC
>Ga0315338_1003892_pt1 | contig 12419 bp, 7 predicted proteins | sample ASW8metaG_FD_204518 | JGI IMG/M metagenome (GOLD analysis project Ga0315338, IMG submission 204518) | Ammonia-oxidizing marine archaeal communities from Monterey Bay, California, United States - ASW #8 | ecosystem: Environmental > Aquatic > Marine > Coastal | place: USA: California | collected... | reverse complement strand
GTTTAGGGAAGTTCTCGGGGCCATAGTTGTTGTAGTTGGATGTGGCTCCGTAGCTAGTACCTTCTGCACCATTGCCAATGGCAAGCACTCGATTGGCATTGCCGTCACCACGATGAAGTTCCAAACCGTAAAAATCGTCTTCGACTTTCGTAACTTTCTGAAGGAAACTGAGGTACACATGGTTTCCATCACGACCAAGAAGCCGAACCCCGTCTTGGTTTTCGACTAAGCCAGCAACGTCGAAAATGGCTCCTACCGAAGTCGCAAGCGTGCGTCGAATACGGTTTTGATGGCCTGATTGCGAGGCATGGTTGCCCAGTGGTGTTAGTCCTTTGGTGGTGAGGCTCCCGGTGCTTACCGAGTTTGAAGTTGGGCCCGCTTCGTCGTCAGCCGCGATGTCGAACCAGGGACCCGCCCAGCCGAACCCACCGTTTTGGGCTGATAAAGGGCCTTCGGGGTATTCAAAGCCTTCGTAGGCCAACAAGCCATCTTTGGGGCCCAGCGAAGGCATAATGCTGCGAGCAAAAGCGGCCTCATTTGCTGGGAATTCTAAAACCGAAGTTGAGACGGAGTTCACGCTGGCGGCTTCACGCGTGTTCAGCACAAGTTGTCGTAATGTTCTTCCTGTCGAGTCGAGAACATTCGCTTTCACCAGTCCGTTAAACGCGTGAACTTCTGCAGCGCCCGATTGCTTGGCTAGTAAACCAAATTCGGTGCCGACTTCGTAGACATCGAGTGCCTGAGTCCGGATGCGGAAGCCGCGGGATTCTGCCGGCACAACGGCTGCCAAGCGACCCACTTGCAACGCCATCTCGTGGGGAGTTTTGGCGATGAAAGTGGCTGGGCTTTCCAACAGTACCGTTGCACCGTTTTCGAAGGTAATTTCAGCCAAGCCTTCTTGGAGTTCTAATTTCTGACCTTCCAGCACTTCGGCTCCAAACCCGATTGGCTGGGAACCCATCGGCAGGGAACTAGAACGCCAGAGGCAATTCTGGGTTCCAGTGATCCTAGCGACCACTACTCGCGGAGAGTTATTGGTTTCAACTTCTATTTCTGCCTGGAGCGACTTTTCGTTGTTAGTCCCTAGGAAGGCGACATAAGTCAACAAACTCGACACCAAGGCAACACCGACCAAAGATGCTGCAATCATGAAGGTGCCTTTTCGCAAACTATTCAGATACGGCAGACTATTCAGATAAGAGAGGGGGCTGCGAGTTTTTCTGCCTTTTTCACTACCATCCAAACGGGTCATTTCAGTCGAAGGGGCAGACCCCGAGTTGTCGCTAGAAATGTCGCAATCTTGAATGTCAAGCGAAGCTCTTTCTACATGCAGACTGGCGTGCATGGCCATATAGTCGACATACAGCAATTGCACCTGAGAGTTGCTGACTAGTAGCTCGTCGAGCCACTGCTGATCTTCAGCGGTGACTGTTTCGTTGCAAATGTCGCCGAGGACTTTTAAGGCCCGAGTTTCTAACCTTTGGTCGTTCACACTAAACCCTCCGTTGCTAATGTGCGATCGATGCATTGATGCAGCACTCGACGTATCCTATTGAGCGCCTTATAGACGGTATTCACGGGTCGACCCATCCGTTTGGCAGTCGCTTTAATGCTGGCAGTATCTTCGTCGTAGCAAAGCTGTACGAGTTGACGATCTTCTGTTGAGAGCTTGCCAAGGCAATTGCCTAGGGCTTCGCGACGATCTTCGAATAAGTTGGCTCGTTCGATTGCTACGGCTGCGATGCGCTCGTAGGCTTCGTCGCTAAGCTGATGGGCACTACGCTTGTTCTGACGGCGGTATTTTCTGACTTGGTTGTGGGCAATGACGGCGGCCCACTTCACAAAGTTGGTGCCGAGATCGAACTTTTCGTACTCGCGCCAAAGAATGACACAAACTTCTTGAAAGACTTCTTCAGCAGAGTTGGGGCTGCCAAGCAGAGTTACTAGATACGAGAACAACCAACGATCGTGCTGGGCAAACAGTCTGGCAAAGGCGTCGCGACGGTCGTCCCCCGTCGGATCTTGGCCCGTCCGCTCGGTGTCTAACCGTTCGCCTGGTTTCAGCTCGTCCGAGGGCATACTTATGACCCGCTAGATTCAAGAATCAGAGAATAGTCCGCCTATATGTATAAGTAAGGCGCCTGCAGTGGCAATTTGGTATCAGAAAAACCCGTAAATCTTACGCAGGTTACCTCGTAAGGTGTTCTGGGTATTGCCGCAAGGTGTTATTTAATAATGGTTTACGAAGATTTTCAGGGGATTAATAGTGAGCAAAAAAAGTAGAAATATTCTCTGCTACTCCGTATTGGACGGTTCTGAACCAGCCTACTGGGCACCAAGGCGGGTGGGTTTGCGGATCAGAAATACGTACAAGCCCAAGACAGCTAAAGCGATGGAGGAGGGCTCGGGAACTAATGCGGCAGTTGCCGAGGAGGCAGTATTACCGAATTCTGCTTCCCAGAGTGTTAGATCCGCGGAGTCGACCGTGGCGGTGGCGTTGAAGTCGCCGTCGCTCCAGTCGCCGGTATCGCCGAGGTTGTGCTGCCAAGTAAGAAAATCCTTGCCATCGACTAGGCTATTGCGGTCGGCATCGCCATCGAGGATACCGCTGACGCTAACGATTTTTCGCACCACCCCATCATGTTTGTTAAGCACGTAAATTTCGTTATCAGGCCCCACGCCGAAACGCAGGTCAGTACGATTTTCGCTTTGCCCCGTTTCGTCGGCAATAATCTGCAATAAGGTTTTATCCACGCCACTGCGGGTAAGTTGGACTTCGGCAAATGGTGCCAAGTGCCCTTCGTTAAGGTCGGTGAGATTGGTAAAGTCGTCTCGCTGCACGAGTTCGTCAACGTCGACTGCAAAGATAGGGCCGGTGTGGGTCGCAAAATCGCCGAACAGATAAAGCCCGGTGAGTTGTGGTACGTCAGAACCCCGATAGACTGAGCCACCAACGGTCGCCACGCTGCCGTTGAAGAGGTTATTCGTGTGGTCGTATTGTGCGACGGGGTAGGTGTATGCGTCAGAAGGATGGCCTGCTGGCAAGTCGTTAACAACGTTCGGGTCGCCTGTGGTTTGAAAAGTGCCTTCCCGCAGATCCCAACCGTAGTTTGCCCCAGCGGTGCCAAGGTTGATTTCTTCGATGCTGCCCTGGCCAATATCAGAGATGAGCATCTTGCCCTCACCTGCTGTGTCGAAGCTGAATCGATGTGGGTTCCGTAGTCCGTGGGCCCAGATTAAATTTTCTGCAGTCGAGACACTATCGTTCACCTTAAAAGGGTTGTCAGCGGGGATCGAGTACGGATCGCCTCCAGAAGCGATGGGGTTGATACGTAAAAACGATCCCAGCGGCTCAGACAGATCTTGCCCCAAATTGTAGGGGTCTTGCACGCCCCCGCCATCGCCGAGTGCAATGTAAAGCTTTCCAAAATCGGCCTCGCCAGAAGACGCATTCGGATTGAATCCTATTTGACCAATGTTGTGATCTGCTTCGGTCTGTCCGATGTAGAGCAACTCTCGATACGACGACGTGTTGACGGTTCCGTTAGGGTTGATCATCCATTCGCCAACGATCGAATCATGGTCGACGCCCGGCGGTACCGGGGCACCAAAGAAGATAGGGTTGCCCGACGGCGATCCACTAAACGCAGTGCGGCTATGGGAGGTATAGAACTTTCGATAACCGTCCGTTCCCGAGTTGTTAAAGTCAGGATGAAAGGCTAAGCCTCGAATTCCTTGCTGAAAGCCTTGTCGAAAACCTGGTACCGAGGTCGTAAGGTCTAAGAAAGTCGACGCCGTAGGGCTGCCAGCAGAAGCATCAAACGAGTAGATCTTCCCGTACTGATCAATCACATAAGCCGTGTCTGGTAAGCCCCCGCCTGTCAGAAATTCCAAACGCGGAGGGTTTGAGCCAAAGTTGGGGATCGTTACCACGTCTGCAAGTTCCATCGACCAGGATGTTTTTGATATATCCGCGTCGAGTGGATTCCTAGCGGGATAGGCCGCCAGCAAGCTGGAACTATTAGCCAGTAGTCCTATAAGTAGCGAAAAAACGAAGAGAAACGATTTGCCAAACATGAAGACTCCCAGAAGATGAATTGACCCTCTCCTAGGTTAGGCGCGATCGGAGGGCGATTGGTAGTAAAAAACCAAAAAAATCAGGCTTTGAGTTACGTCCGATCGGTGACGTCAACCTGAATCACCGCAGCGACACGTTCTGCCAACTCGCGAATTCGGGCATGCTTTTTAGATCGGTCTAAAACGACAACGGTCTTGGGACGCACCCGCATACGAACTTCCAGCTTGTTGTAGAGTTGCGAGCCTTGTGTAACATCGTTTGACGGCATCGAAACGGACTCGGTTTTTTGAACGAGAGTAATGTCTGCCACTTCGTCAAAAGAAAAATTGCGTCGTGTACTGCTGCCTTTGCCGGGCGACCAATGTCCGTAGATACCTTTGCGTTGGACAATGTCGAGGATTAAGAACTCACGTTTTAGTGCCATCAATACACCAAGCCCGAGTATCCCTAAGCCGATGATACCGCCAAATGAAAATGCAAGGAGTGGGCCCAGGCGATCTCCAGAGAGCTTGGTGCCACCTTCGGAAAGGAGCCAAACCGCTGGAATAGCACCGCCAACAAAGACCACTCCGACAAGCCATAACAGCCAGAGTCCTTCTTCGCCGGACTCTTTTGTAGCTTGCCGTCGACCACGTAATTCAACGATGTCGCCATCGGAGCGAGTGATTTTCAAAGCATCTACTCCTAGCTAGTCACGATAATAAATGTTGGAATCACATTATACTGTAGACGATTTGGCTCTCACCTGCTTTTTCGACCGTAGTATCTCAGATTTACTTTGATAGCCCATTTCTGTGGCGCACATATTCTCAGCGGCATTCTCACATTACAATGGCAGGCATGAATAAACTAGCTCTAGTCGTCGTTATCGTCCTGGCTCTTGTTTCTAACACTTTGGCTGTAGAGGTGACAAGCCTGCCTCGTTGTCAGATTGTACCGCTGCCGAATCAAGAAGTATCTTTGCAAATAGATGGCGTCGAGCGCACACGTTGGCACTGCGGGGCGAAATATTCACGGCCTTTTTTCTTTCCGTTCAACGGACCCAGCGGTTCGAGCTTAACTCGAATGGGACATCCGGGAGCAGCCCATCACGATCATCATCGTTCGGTCTGGTTTGCCCATCATGACGTGAATGGCAAAGACTTTTGGAGCGATCAACCCGGCCTGAGGATTGCGCAACAGGAGTGGTTGGCTTACTACGACAGCGATGACGAAGCCCGCCTGGCGGTGAAGCTTAATTGGATTGACGAGAGTGATCAGGTTCAATTACAGCAGCAGATGGTCGCAGCATTGATCCCTGGCAGGGCAGGGCAGTGGTCGGTAGAAATTCAGACAACATTGAAGCCGCCAACCGACAAGCTGACTACTATGTTGAACAAAACAAATTACGGTTTGTTAGCCGTACGTGTTGCGAAGTCGATTTCGGAACACTTTGGCGGTGGAGTGTTAACAAATTCTCATGGTGCGCAGCACGAAGCCGAGGTCTTTGGCAAGTCGGCTGCCTGGGTCGACTACTCAGGGCCTGTTGCCAACGGCGTAGGGCCGAACCGTACGACGGTTGTCGAAGGCATCACGTATTTCGATCACCCCTCGAATCCAAACTACCCAGCAAAATGGCATGTCCGAGAAGACGGCTGGATGGGGGCGTCGCTCTGTATTGACGAAGGGATTGAAATCACTCACAAAAAACCGTTAACACTCCGTTATCTTCTTGCCGTGCATCGTGGAGCAATCGATTCGCAGCACGCCGATGAGCAGGCTACTGCGTTTGCCAAGCGACCTGGATTCAAAGTGCAAAAATCAACCAAGAAACATCAGGAATACGAAGTGTTGAGAGTCGAGCCATAGTGGTATGGATAAAAGAACTGCCCGCGAATTGCACGAATATTAACGAATCAGTTGAATAGTCGGAGTTGGAGACGCCTTCTAAATTTTTATTCGTCTGTATTCGCGTTATTCGCGGGCTATTAAAATTCTTTTAGTTCTGCGAAAGCATCGCCATGAGCACCTGCGCATAAAATCGATGCCCGCAATCGTTGGGATGATTGACGCCGTTGCCGGTCAGGTCGTAGAAGCTTTTATGTTTGAGCAGCTCACGCCAAATCGAAGTCAAATCTGCCAGCACAATACCTTGGCCGGTTAGTTGTTGAAGGGCGTTGCGGTACAAATCAAACTGCTCCATCGGCATACCCCACTCGACATTACCGAGCATCGTGGCAATAAGGATGAACTCGGTGTCGGGCGAATCGGCTCGGAAGATGTCGATCAGCTGCTTGATGTTGTTCTGGTAGGCGGCGGCATCTTTTCGAAAGACGTCGTTCATGCCGTAGGCGATGATTACCAGATCAGGCTTTTCAAGGGCCAATTTCTCGTCGGTCGCTTGTTGAACACCTTGCGAGCTTTGCCAGCCGCCGACGGCGAAGTTTTTGAATGTAACCGGGCTGCCAAATTTCCTTTCAACTGCCAGGGCAAATAGCTCGCCATAAGCAGGGCAGCGAGGCGTGGCATCGGTGAAATCGCTGGCGTTGTAACCTTCTGAAATGCTATCGCCGCTGAGAAAGATTTTCACGGGCCGCTTATCGCGAAGCTTCTTCATGAAGTTCGGCAACGCGCTGCCGACATATTCGGGAACCGGACCCTGCCACTGGTTGGGGGTACATTCGTACGTGACCTCGACTTGCAGCTGGTGATAGCCCGCCTTGTTGTCGAAGAAGATACCCCGCGACTTGTCGCCCGCCTGTCGGGCAATTTTCGGAGCCTCGGAGGTCATCAACGGAAACATTTCCTCCTGCGTTTTGAAAGGGATGCGGCTATCAGGCGGCAGTGTGAGTGATCTGCCGTCGTCGCTCAGCAGGTAGTCGCGCCCTTCTGCGAAGACGGTTACTTGAGTAGCGCTGACGACTTTGAGGATTTTGCTGGGCTTGAAAAGAAACCTTGAACTCGGAGGCTGCTCCGCTGTCGACTGAATGAAGAACATCGACTCAATCATCGGCTGAGCCTGCCAGAACGGGGTGAGTGCCGCGTTGGCAAAGTCGCTTTCTTCAGCCTGAGTGAATTGTGCTGTAACATTTAGCAGTAAGAAGGTACTGAGAAGGAGGAAGTATTGTCTGAAAATCATTGATATCTATTTCAGTGAGGGGCGTTGGCGGGATTTATTACCGATATTTATTACGTGAGCAATTCGTTCACGACTTTACCGTGAACATCGGTGAGACTTACATCACGACCGCCGAAACGGTAGGTGAGTTGTTGATGATCGATGCCAAGCTGATGAAGCACGGTAGCATGAATGTCGTGGACGGTGAGCGGGTTTTCGACCACCGAGTTGCCGAACTCATCAGTATTGCCGAACGCCATCCCACCTTTGAATCCACCACCAGCCAAGAAGATGCTGTAACCGTTGACGTGATGATCGCGGCCCGAGGTTTCTTTAATCGTATCCCCCGGTGTGTGCGGGGTGCGACCCATTTCGCCAGCCCAGATGACAATCGTGTCGTCCAGCAAGCCCCGTTGCTTGAGGTCTTGAATCAGCGCTGCAACGGCCTGATCGGTGATCATAGCATTTTCAGTATGGTATTGATGCAAGCGTGAATGCTGATCCCAGGGTGAGTTATTGGCATGCGTCAGCGGGCAGGTGATTTCAACAAAGCGAACTCCTGCTTCTACTAGCCGTCGTGCCCGTAGGCATTGGAGGCCGTAGAATTTTTTGTAGTCGTTGTCGCTGTCGATGCCATAGGCGTTTAGTGTTTGCTGATTCTCGTCGTCGATACTGGCGATCCCAGGTACCGCGGTTTGCATGCGGAATGCGGTTTCGTAATTCTTAATGGCTGCTTCGATTGTCTCACCACTGCTAATCGTTTGAGCGAACGCACTGTCTTGCCTGCGTAAAAGTTCAAGCTTACGGCGCTGAATGGCATCGGTGTCTGCCGTTGCGATGTTGTCGACCGGTTGGCCGTCAGCACGAAGCATGGTAGCGTTGTGTGTAGCAGGCAGGAACGAACTGGAGAAGTTTTCGAAGCCGCCGTTAGGAATCCAGTCGTTGTTCAGCAGAACATAGCCAGGCAGGTCTCGGTTTTCGGTTCCTAGTCCATACGAAACCCAAGAGCCGAGGCTAGGGGCTTGACCGATGAGCCGACCCGTATGCAGCAGTAAGTTCTGTTGGCCATGCAGTGGTTGAATGCCGACGAGTGAACGGACGACGCAAATGTCATCGGCACATTCGGCGACTCGGGGGAATAGGTCGCTGACCAAAAGGCCGCTCTCACCCCGCCTCTGGAATTTCCAAGGGCTGCCGAACCAACGTCGCCCGGCGTTGCTTTGCGATTTTTTCGAGACGTTTTCTTCGCCAATCTGTTGGCCTTCAAACTTTTTCAGCGCCGGTTTGTAGTCGAAAGTGTCGACGTGACTGGGGCCGCCGTCCATGAAGCAGAAGATCACGTGCTTGGCTCGGGGAGCAAACTGTGGGAATGTTTGCCCCGGAATGGGATTCGCATAGTTTTTGTCAGCCATCAAACTGGCCAACGCCATCATGCCAAACCCACACGACGAGTTGCGCAGAAATTCTCGACGTGTTCCCGACGCGGAGCATGCCCCGGGGCAGCCGTGATCGGATCGATCATGTCGTTGGTGAGTCATGACGCTAGTACCAGTTGTTCGCGTTTTTAACGAACGTAGATGAATTCCTTGGTATTAAATATAGCATGGGCGAGGTCTTTCCAGACAGCTAAGTTCGCTAGGATTTTCTCGGGGGGCACCTCGTGTAGAGTCGCGATTTCTAGTGTTGCCGCTTGCCACCGTGCTACCTCCTTGGTGGTAGGTGGGCGGGCAAACCCGCGGCGGAACATCTGGTTGAGTCGGGTGGGGATGTCCGGATGATTCGTGGCTACCAGTGCTTCCGCCCAACGGGTTGCTTGTTGGTTGACAAAGTCGTCGTTCAACAATGAGAGCGATTGCAGCGGTGTGTTGGAGACGTCGCGTTTGCCGGTTGGGATTTTTGGCTGCGGCTGGTTGAAAGTCGCCAGAAACTGTGGCGGCTCCATGATTGTGATCTTGGTGTAGATGCTACGCCGCCGGTTGCCATCCAACGGGCCGGAGACCAACCGTTTTTGCGGATCCTCGTTGACGCGGGGGGGATCAATCGGCAGACCATAAAGTTTGAGGTCGAGTTGATCGGATGCAGCCAGGATTGAGTCTCGCACCGTCTCCGCTTCCAGTCGTCGTACTGGAAAGTGATGTAGCAACCGGTTGATGGGGTCTTTCTGCTGGGCAACTTCAGTAGAAAGAGAGGACTGCTGCCAGGTTTGGCTGAGCACGATAGTGCGGACAAGATTTTTGAGCGACCAATTTTCCTGCACAAATCGGGTGGCTAAATAATCAAGCAGCTCTGGATGCGAAGGCTGCCCGCCCAGTTTGCCGAAGTTGTTGGGTGTGTCGACAATGCCCAGACCGAAGAGCCAATGCCAAACACGGTTCACAAATACCCGAGCTGTGAGCGGGTTTTCTGGGTTGGCTACCAATTGTGCCAGTTCAAGCCGACCGCTGCCGGCGGTGTCGAAGCCCTGCTTCGAACCGGTAAGTGCTCGTAAATAGCCGCGGGGAACCTCGTCGCCCAGTAGATCGTAATCACCTCGAATGTTGAGCCGATAATTAAAACCAGGGTCGATCTCGGCCATGCCGTTGATTGTTTGTGGCGTGAGTAGTTGTTTTTCAACATCGCGGTATTGAGACACTAGTTGTGCAATCTCAGCATGCTTTGCCGAATCGCTACTGTTAGTGACTATGTCATGCTGGATCATCCAGTTAAGAATGCGTACGTCTGTTTGGTCAGATGAATCTGCAGCCCAAGATTCAATTGCCCGACGGAACCAGGCGGCGTACTTTTTTGCAACGTCAGTAGTCGTCTGTGGTGGTTCGCCTGTAAAGAGACCGCTAAAGCATTCGAGTTCGTCCTGCGGTTGGGCATCGATATTATGCAGCAGCACCTGACTGACGCCGAACCAACTCACCGGGTCGCTGATTTGTTCAGCGTTGACATCGGGCTTGCTAAGTCCCATCCGGGGCGGGAAGTTTGGGTTGCTGGTTTTGGTCGCAATTTCGTGATAGACGTGGTGGGCACGGTACTCGGGGTGGGTCGACAAGCGGAGCCAAGCAGGTGTCGGCGAGTCGAGATATTTTTGCCGTTCGGTCAGAAAACCGTTTTCGAAAATCGTTCGATTTGCGCTGAAGTCGCCCCCGCTGTATTCGAAGCTGAGGTAGGTCTGATCGAAGCCAGCGAGATGCGGCGTACGAATTGCACCGTTAAGTCTTGGCGAAAGAGCGTTGGTAAATAGTCCGCCGGATAGAATTTGACGGATTGCCTGGGTGCCGTCGAGGGCAACGGCGAAGTCGCCACAGGCGGTTGTCTCTGATAAACCGACACCGTCGACATCCCACCCTTGGGGAACTCCATTACGAAAGTCGGCAACGACGGTGAAATGCTCGGCGTTATTAACAGTACGCTGTTGTTGTTCGGCAGCGTATTGTTTTGCCAGGGTGTCCCATTGGGCTGAGAGATTGTCTCCGGCGGCGAGGAGTTGCTGCCAGGGATAGTTTAAATCTCTGAGCGTCAGTTCAGGAGCATTTTCCTTCTCACTCGGCGGATTGGTTAGCTTTGAGGCAGTAAGTCCGTTAATATCCGATAACCAAAGCTCAGCAAGCTGTTGTCGTAATTCTAATTTAATGCTTTGCAGCTTAGCGATCACTTCGCGGTTGCGCTCTGGTGTATCAAGAGTATTGGTGACCCATCGCGAGTTCATAAAGACCCCGGCCAGTGCGTAATACTCGTTTTGCGAGACGGCATCGAGTTTGTGATTGTGGCAACGGGCACAGTTGATCGTAATCGCTTGAAACGCTTTGGAAAACGTGTTGATCTTGTCGTCGAGCATCTCTTGATGCACGCCGTTGAAGTCGGCACTGTCACCATGCCGTTTTTCGCCCATCTGATAGAACATCAGACCGATGAGCGATTCGTTGATCTGTTGATCTTCATTGATCCGCGGTTCTGGCAGCAGATCGCCGGCGATGTGTTCTCGCACTAGTTGGTCGAAGGGCAGGTCGTCGTTAAATGCTCGGATTAAGTAGTCGCGGTAACGCCAGGAGCCTTTGGCGGGGATGTCCCATTCGTAGCCGTAGGTGTCGGTAAATCGAACAACGTCCATCCAGTGTCGGGCGAAGCGTTCGCCAAACTGTGGGGAAGCGAGTAGCCGATCGATCAGGTGCTGCCAGGCTTGCGGCGACGTATCGTTAAGGAATTCCTGCTGCTCAGCTGGAGTGGGTGGCAGTCCGGTTAGGGCTAGGGTAGCACGCCGTAGCCGAGTAGCGGCGTCGGCAATCGAGGCGGGTGTTAGTTGCTGTTGTTCTAGCTTGGCGAGAATAAACTGGTCGACTGGTTGCTGAGACCATACTGTGTTTTCAACAGCGGGCAACGGTGGATTGGCGACCGGTTGGAGGCACCACCACTGTTTGCGCTCGGCGAGTTGTGCTTCCCAGGTGAGGTCTCCCACGGTGGACGGATCTGGGGCTGCATCTCGCGGGTCGTGTGCCCCACGGTCAATCCAGCGGACGAAGTTGGCAATTACCTGTTCATCAAGCTGATGCTCGGGTGGCATCTCGATGGTTTCGTGCCGCAGGGCGTCGATTAAGAGGCTTTCCTCGGCGTTACCTGGGATAACGGCTGGACCGGTGTCGCCGCCTTGCAGCAAGGGCTCGCGCCAGTCGAGTCGCAATCCGCCCTCAGGTTCGTCGGTTGCAGCGGAGTGGCATTCGTAGCAATGCTGTATCAATATGGGTCGAATATGGGTTTCGAAAAGCTCATTTTCAGCGGCCTTGTCGGCGGCAAGAGTTGTGTTGAATGAGAAGCTAGCAAGAACGACTGCGAGGCAAGTCAGAAGATTCGTAATTGCCTGTGAAGTTTGCATCGTTCTTCGGCGGTTGGAATTAAGGGCCGGTGAAGACGGATAAATTGCAGCTTATTGAATCTATTGTATCAAATTGTGTGTGGTGGCACGAATTGCAGTTAATCAATACGGACAAGCCCTCGGGCGGAGAGGAAGTGGCGTTCGACGTTGAGTTCATCCATCCAACTACGTACTTCCAGGGTTTTCCACGGGCCAGAGCCGATGCCGCCGCCTTTGTTGTTGTCCCATAGCCAAGCTGGCGTGGGCCATAGGCAGAAACGGGGGTTCACGGCTCGGTAGAATTCTTGATCGACGCCTGCCTGACCGTGATGTGCCATCTGAATGTAGTCGGAGGGCAATTGATCTCGGAATTCGGAGGCGAGGAGTTTTTTGCCTCCTTCTACGCC
>Ga0315338_1003891_pt1 | contig 12419 bp, 8 predicted proteins | sample ASW8metaG_FD_204518 | JGI IMG/M metagenome (GOLD analysis project Ga0315338, IMG submission 204518) | Ammonia-oxidizing marine archaeal communities from Monterey Bay, California, United States - ASW #8 | ecosystem: Environmental > Aquatic > Marine > Coastal | place: USA: California | collected... | reverse complement strand
CATCCGCATCAAAATCAATAATATCCTGTGCGGAGGTATTGGCCGGTAACACGGTTATATCACAGTCATGATCTTCCAGTAACTTGAGTATGTTATGCTTGATACCAAAATCAATGGCCGCAACCTTATATTTTTTCGCACTTCCATTTTTAGCCCAATGAAATGATTTTCCGGTAGTTACTTCCCGCGCCAGATCCAGTCCAGCCATGGAAGGTACTTGACGAAGTTTTTTTGTCAAGTTATCGATGTCCAGATTAATGGCAGAAATAATGCCATTCATCGCCCCCTGGTCTCGAATATGACGCGTCAATGCTCGCGTATCAATACCCTGAATGCCTACGATTTTCTGATCGCGAAGATAATTGCCAATCGACTGGGTCGAGCGCCAATTGGAAGGAGTGACTGTCTCTTCTTTAATAATGAAACCGGCAACCTGGATTCGATCGGATTCAATATCCTCAGTATTAACACCGTAATTACCAATATGGGGTGCAGTCATTGTAACGATCTGCTTACAGTAAGATGGATCGGTGAGAATCTCCTGGTAGCCAGACATGCCCGTATTAAAGCAGACCTCACCACACGTTTCACCAACGTGTCCGAATGTCAGCCCCTGAAATACGCGGCCATCTTCCAGTAATAATACCGCTGATTGATCAGTATCCAAAAGCCCTCCAGTTAAAAAGTACGAAAAAGAATTCTAGCAAATTAACATCATATAAAAATTGGCCACCCTTTTTGCAAAGGGTGGCCAATCGATTGAATTCCATGGTAGAAATTCAGAAAAATTAGTTAAAGATAAAACAGGTTAAAATTCATTTTACATATGCCATGATCCGAGTTTGCTTTGTGTCATGCACTTGGACATACAGATCCAAGTATCACTAAACAGTATATAAATCTTGATAAGGTTGAATTAAAGCGAGCATTTCCAGATATTGTAGCTATGAAAGATGGTGGTTTAGAAGACAAAAAGGGTTTAAGGATGATGAAATTGACATCCACAATGTCAGCATTAGGCAAGGTCTATTGTTTATGGACATTTACAGTATAAGATTTGTAATATTGGTTCATAAATAACATTTCTGGTGCAAACACTGTATCTTAACACTGATTAAGTAATACTAATAATATGAATCTTTATAATATAATATGAATCTTTATAATAATTTTATTGCAGAAGGATTAGGCAGTAGACCTATAATTAGGCAGATTTTTCTAATAATTTTATTCTGTTTTTCTATTGATCTTGCTGCGCAAGATCGAGAAACAATATTGGATAGTGAAATGGAAGTTAGCTATTTCGGTGGCCTCACTTTAAAGTTTGCAGGTATCAAAGGTAATTTAGCAGGTCTTATCGGAGGTCAAGGTGGACTTCTTATTAATGATGTTATCTACATTGGTGGTTCAATTGGTTCATCGGTAACGGAGATTGGTAGTGGCTATTCCAGTTTTAGGTACGGCGGACTCTTATTAGGTTCTTTTGTTAAACCCAATGAAGCCATTCATTATTTCGCAGATGTTGGCCTTTATTCGGGACATATGAATTCCGGAGGATTGCCAGGGTTCAGTTCTTCTACAGATGAAAAATTTTCAATTATTGAACCAAATATTGGTGTAGGAGTGAATCTAAATGAAACGATGAAATCTACACTAGGATTGTCTTACAAACTTGTCAGTGCTATTGATAATACAGATATTAGTAAAAAAGATGTCGGAGGTTTTTCTCTTAACGGTGCAATTATTTTTGGTTTTTAGATTGATAAAGATAATCCTATACAAACCCCCGCCAAGCAGCGGGGTTTTTTATTTGTAGATTAAAATATGAAAAATTGGTTTAATAATAATTCAGAATCATTGAACTGGAAATTGATTGGCTGGCTAGGTGCCGGTCTGGTTATTCTTGGATATTACCTAAATGCTAATGAATACATATTATCCTGGCTTATCTGGATGGTAGGAAATGGGATGGTAGGCATCTATTCTATTTATAAAAAAGCCTATTCCACAGCAGTGATGTCGTTTATTATTATGATCATGAATATTTATGGTTACCTACGCTGGCTTTCATGAAACCGATCGTTTCTGAAAAAGACTTCCCCACGGCAAATAAGTTTGTTTATCTCAATGCAGCCAATGTGGCGCTAATGTATAGTGGCGCAGAGCAGATTATTACAGAATGGATTGCAGATGTTGCCCAAAATGGCAGCAACAATTTTGATGATCATGCTGAAGAAAATGTCTTTAAAGATTTGCACCGGGCAGCAGCGCACTTAATTAACGCTACAACGGATGATATTGCTGCTGGATCAAGTGCCACAGAACTGCTTTGTTCATTGGCATGGGCTGTATTTCCAGAAAAGGATCAAAATGTTGTCAGCACTGAAATTGTATTCCCCAGCACGGTGTATCCCTGGCAGCGCGTGGCCAACTCTACGGGGTGCGAGATCAGGCTGGCTAAAGAAAAAAGTAATTTCATGCACACAGATGATATCATTGCCTTGATTGATCAGCATACAGCGGTTGTTTGTATTTCCCACGTAGAATATGGCAATGGTCAAACCTTTGATTTACAGCTGTTAGCAGAGGCGGCTCAGGATCGTGATGCACTATTGGTTGTAGATGCTACCCAGTCTGCGGGAGCCATACCTATTGACATCCAGGAATGTCCAGTGGATGCGTTAATCAGTGGATCCTATAAATGGTTGTGTGGGCCATTTGGTGCGGCATTTATGTATGTTGCGCCCCATCTTTCGGAAAAACTGGAACCAGGACTGGTTGGCTTTCGCAGTCATGAGAATATGTGGGAATTGGATGCCAGCCGGATCGATTATCCGCAAGCGGCCCAAAAGTTTGAATTCAGTACCATGGCCTTCGGCTGTGCTGTAGGACTAACCAGAGCGATCGATTTCCTTAATGAGGTTGGGGTTGAGAAAATTTTTCAGTACAATAGACAGTTAGCGGATGTATTGATCAGGGGCCTGCGTTCTCGTACTGCGGTGATTACATCACCTTTGGATGATGAGAACCGGTCATCCATCGTGACAGCCTATTTTGAAAACATTGATTCAAAGGAAATCATTACAGGCCTTAAGGCAGCCCAGGTTTTTGTTTCCAGTCGAGCCGGTGCAATTCGATTTTCGCCACATCTTTATAATACAGCTGAAGATATTGACAACACCCTTGCTGAAATTGATAACAGTATTGCTAATATATAATATCCAAAATCAAAGAAATAGGGCTTAATCGAGGGTCCCGACCAGTAGCTAAGTTTTTTGTTAATAAACATTTAGTCTCAGTGATTCGTAAAAAATTCTTTTACATTGAGCCCCTTATGAAAATAAATAAAATCTTTTTTTCAGCTAGACTGCTAATATTTTTACCTATAATTGCTACAAGTCAGGTTGCGATACAAGAAGCATTTCCTAATTTATACTTCACTGAACCAGTTGATCTTCAACATGCACCAGATGGATCCGATCGGATTTTTGTTTTGGAACAGAGGGGCACAATATATGTTTTTCAGAATGATCATTCTGTAACAGAAAAAACCATGTTTCTTGATATACGTGATAAGGTGGTACACGAAGGTGAAAGAGGGCTCCTAGGCCTAGCATTTCATCCAGAATATGAAAATAATGGCTATTTTTTTGTTAACTATACCACGCCGAATCCATTAAGAACAGTGGTTTCCCGTTTTCAGGTTACACCAGACAATCCAGATGTTGGTGATGAATTATCAGAACATATAATTATCCAAATTGACCAACCATTTAGTAATCATAACGGTGGTCAAATCGTATTTGGTCCTGAAAGTTACTTATATATTGGAATGGGTGATGGCGGTTGGTTTGGGGACCCCTATAATAATGGGCAGGACCTGACAACACTGCTCGGTGCTATACTTAGAATTGATGTTGATACTGTTTCAGCAAACTTGAATTATGGCATTCCTGTTGATAATCCTTTTGTTTCTGACACTTTGGAATTCAGGGATGAGATTTATGCATATGGACTTAGAAATCCATGGCGATTTAGTTTTGATTTGTATACTAATTCTTGTTGGATAGCAGATGTAGGTCAGGATCTCTATGAAGAAATAGATATCCTTGAATCTGGTGGTAACTACGGCTGGAAGATCATGGAGGGAAATCACTGCTATAGCCCAGCCTCTGGGTGTGATACTACAGGATTGATTTTACCTATCTATACATATGACCATAGTATAGGTGAGTCTATAACTGGTGGCTTTGTGTATCGTGGCACTTTGGTTCCGGATATTTATGGAAAATATATTTTTGCTGACTTTGAATATGGTGACATTTGGTCTTTAGCTTATGATGAGGAGAATTCCCTTGAACTATCTATCCTTGGCGACCTAGGGCCATATTCAGTTACTTCCTTTGGTATTGATCAGCATGATGAACTGTATATCTGTTCATTCGATGGGAAGATATACAAATTTTCACAGGCACTTTCAACCATCAAAATTGATGGTATAATACCAAATAAAATTTTCCTGCACCAAAATTATCCCAATCCATTCAACCCTGTTACAACACTGCGTTATGATTTACCAGAAAATATGCCGGCCACAATTGTCATCTATGATATGCTTGGTATACGGGTAAAAACTCTAATAAACCAAACTCAAAACGCTGGTTACAGATCAATCATCTGGGACGCTACCAATAATTATGGTAAACCAGTAAGTGCTGGTATATATCTTTACCAGATACAGACTGATGAATACATGCAGACTAGGAAGATGGTATTACTAAAATAACTTCAAACCCTGCCCAGGGGATTTTTGTTTATAGATAGTTAAGACTGATGGGGAGTTAAATTCCAATGCTCGGATGATATTAAATGTATTAATAATATCAATTGTATTTAGCACGATTATCTATCCTCAAGGCGAGTTAGTGGATAAATGTGGATATACTTATGGAGATCAGCCCAATCATTCTTTGGCTAGGACAGCTAATTGGGGTTACGGTTATGATAGTTTACTTGTTGATCTGGATCGCTGGGCGGAAAGTCAATTCGTATCGATTGATTCAATGGGTGCTTCAATTCAGAACCGTGCCATTTGGGAATTAACTATAGCAGACAATCCACAATCCAGTTCAAATCACCGTGTTTATATACATGCTCGTACCCATCCTGGAGAAGAGGAATCCTTTTGGGTTACCAATGAAATAATCAATTTTCTGATTTCAGACACACCACTGGCGGCTTTTATCCGGAATAATTGCATATTTCATATTATTCCCATGTACAATCCTGATGGTGTGGAATTGGGTTATTCTCGTGAAAATGCCAATGGAGTAGATATTGAAAGCGGTTGGGATGATATACCTCTTGAATTGGAAGTTGCCGTATTAAAAAACCGGTTTATCGAACTTACATCATCCGTAGATAATCCAATTAAGGTGGCATTGAATATGCATTCTTCGTATTCCTGTAAACGCTATTTTGTCTACCATGATGCAGTAGGCACATCTGAAAATTATACTATCTTGGAACAGCAGTTCATCAGCGGTGTCCAGTCTTTTTTTGTAAATGGTTTTGAGAATTGGGATTATTTTGTAAGCTGGACTTCGGGTACCCCTGATCAATATCCTGAAAGTTGGTGGTGGATGAACCATGGTGAAAATGTAATGGCCTTAACCTATGAGGATATGAATTGTGAAGCAGCAGGAAGCTACGATTCCACCGCGTATGCGCTGATCCTTGGTGTTTGTAATTATATAGGCTTGGATCTGAGTCAAATCGAAAATGAAGCAAGTATGCTAGATAGTTATTCCCTACTACAAAACTATCCCAATCCATTTAACCCAATAACCACACTACGGTACGATTTACCAGAAAATTCATTTGTTAATATTACTATTTATGATATGCTGGGCAGAAAAGTAAAAACATTAATTAATGAAACCCAAGATGCGGGTTATCGATCAATTATTTGGGATGCTACCGATAACAACGGCGAACCAGTTAGTGCTGGTATTTATCTATATCAGATCCAGGCTGATGAATACTTTCAAACCAAGAAGATGGTACTTTTAAAATAGATTTTCTCTTTCAATAACATCAAGCCCGCCAGATAGCAGGTTTTCTATTTATGAAAAAATGGATAGATTATTATTCATTTTTGGAAGAAATGTACATTATATAATAATTTTATAATGGATTGCCTTCTTTATCCAAAAGAACCGGATTACCGAAACCAAGCGATTTCATCCCATTTAATTGAGTAGCAGCATCACCTACTACAAGGTATATCATTTCATCAGGGCGAATATATTTTTTTACTAAGGCGTTATGACTATCTATCGTCATGTTACGAACTATTTCTTCTTGATTCTTAATATAATCAAATGGTAGATCATAGGTGGCAATATTAGATATCATCCTTCGAAGAGCACCTAGAGTTTCAAATTGACGAGCATTTGATTTTAAGGTCACATTTTTTGTGAATTTAAGATCCTCTTCATTAATTGGATTTTTATAAGCTGTCATTAAATTTTTGAATATATTCACTGATTCTTCTGTGGTATTGGACCTAACTCCCGATGATGCTGTGAATGTTCCGGGTAATCTAGATCCGCTAAATCGTGTGCGAGCCCCGTATGTAAAACCTTTTTCTTCGCGCAAGATCAAATTTACATCACTACTAAAGTTGCCACCGAGTTTCATATTCATAATTGTCGTAGCATAAAAGTCTGAATGCGTACGAGGCAAGCCCAGATATCCGATTCGGATCTCAGACTGTTTCGCATTAGGGACATCTACAAAATAGACTTTAGCAGATTGGTTAGGATCAGGTATATCATATTCAGGTATCTCTACATCTTTAACTTGCCAACGTTCTATTAATCCTTTAAATGCATCTACGGCTTCATATTGACTAATGTTGCCTACGATGCTGATGGTTCCTAGGTGAGCAGAAAAATTAATATCAACGTATTCTTTTAGATCATCTAATTCAATAGTTTCCACGGATTTTATCGTTCCCAAAGTTGAATTAGCGAGTATATGTCCTCCATAATTGAGCTTATTAAATACATTAGATGCGATTGAAGAAGGGACCGCTGAGCGCCGTTTGATAGTTTCAGCTGTTTCTCGTTTAATCCGTTCGAATTCAGTAGCATCCCACCGAGGCTCAAATAAAATTTCCTCTACTAAAGCAAGGGTTGAAGAAAAATTTCGTTTTAAGGTATTGACCTCGATATTGATAGCTTGCTTTCCAGTATACATATTGATTGAAGAGCCCAAAGCATCGATAGTTTCTTCTAGCTCTACTGGTGTCTTATTAGCGGTTCCTTCCATCATCAAATCTGATATCAAATTAGCAACACCTATTTTGTTTGGATCATCCATTAGCATACCACCATCGATTGAAATCCCAAAGCTTATTAGAGGTAATTCATCATGTTTTGCACCATATATAGACACTCCATTGTCATATTCATTTTTCCAGATTTTCGGAAGATTTAATCCAGGTTGGGGACCATTAATTGGTTCCATTGAACGGTCAAATGAAGAGGTAATCTGATCCACGTCCATACTACCTTTCCCAACTATTTTTTCTTCATTTGCAATAATCTTTTCTTCTTTAATCGGGAATAGAGCTGATCCTTCGGCAACAAGATCAACCATTCCGCTGGGAACAAAACTAGTCAAAACATAATTTTTATCTTTTATGTATTTTGCATAGGCCTGTTTTATATCATTCATATTTACATCCAGTACTTTCTGAAACTCTGTAGTAATTGCATCTGGTGACCCATAATATTCATTATAATTAGCTAGTTGAAATGCTTTACCAAGTACAGATGAAATGCTATTATAAAATCCTGTTTCATATTTTGCTTTTAATCGTTCAACATCTTTTTCTGTAAACCCTTCAACCTCAAAACGTTCAAAAGCTTCATGAATAGCATTTTCTATATCAGTTAGATTTGTTGTGGGGAATCCAGTGACAACTATTTGGAAAGTTCCAGCAATCTCCTGAGTTCCACTATAAGCGTACAGGCTTGGGGCCAATTTCTTTTCCTCTACAATTACCTTATATAATGGTGCTTTTTTCCCATCACCCATTAATTGACCTAACAATTCTAGAGCAGCTGCATCAACATGACGTTGATCTATTGTAGGAAATGCCATTGTTAAGCGAGGAGAAGTAGCAAAATTATCCTCATGATAGACTTTTTTTGTTGTTGTAAGCTTAACAGGTTGTGTTTCCGGATTATTATTTTCTGGACCAGCTTTGATCTCTCCAAAGTACTTTTCTACTAATTGTTTTACCTCATGGTTTATAAAATCTCCAGCAATCACCATGGTAGCATTATTAGGCCCATACCACTGTTCAAAGAAATTTCGAACATCTTTAAGAGTAGCGTTTTGTAGGTCTTCCAATTCACCAATAGTTGTCCAGTTATATGGGTGATTTTCAGGGTACATATTTTTTATCATAACATAATTGGCATGACCATATGGACGGTTATCCACTCTTTGTCGTTTTTCATTTTGCACTACTTCTTGTTGATTCATAAAAGCTGCTTCCGTCACAGTGGGAAGAAGCCACCCCATTCTATCTGATTCTAACCAAAGAACGGTTTCTAATGCATTGTTAGGAACGATTTCATAATAAACTGTACCATCTTTATTGGTTCCGCCATTTAAGGTTCCACCTACGTTTTGAATTGTTTTAAAGAATTGATCTTGCCCAACATGTTGTGATTCCTGGAATAGCATATGTTCAAACAAGTGAGCAAACCCGGTTCTTCCAGGTGTTTCACGGTTTGATCCAACGTGATATTGAATTGCTACACCTACAATTGGGTCTGATTTATCCTCGTGAAGGATAACAGTTAATCCGTTGTCTAACTGATATTTCTCATAATCGATAGTAAATGGAATTTCTTGTTTTTGAATACAACCCACCATTAAGATGGTTGTTAGCAATGCAAAAATGATTGACCTTCTAAACATTAAATATCTCCTATTCATTTGTTTGAATTATAAGTGACTTACAGACTATAAGTCTTATCTCCCCCCATAAAAAAAGTTACAGCATTTGGTTTTCTGTTCAAATAAAAACTAATATTTGATAACGATAAGATTTATAATTCATAATTGATAAAGTCTTAATGGCATTTTATTGATATATGGTATACCTAAAGACTATTATGATAGCTTTTCCCAAGTGATATGATATTTATTTTGCATATATCAGTGTAAAATTCAATTCGTAATGAATGAAACAATTATCCTGACCTTGACTGCTTTTGCCACGTCGATTCTTTCTGCGGTGATCGGCATGGGCGGCGGCATAACCTTGCTGGGGATCATGGCCATTCTGATCCCGGAAGGGTATATGGTGGTGGCGTTACATGGTGTGATTCAAGTGGTCAGTAATAGTACTCGTACGGCAGTATACCGCCAGCATGTTCACCGAGAGATCCTCAGACAGTTTTCCATGGGCGTCATACCAGGTCTGGGTTGCGCAGCGCTCATAGTTTTTGGGCTAATCCAGTATTTTGACATCACTTCCGCTAGTGAGTTCAAGGTCGATTTCCTGAAACCGCTGATCGGGATCTACATACTCTGGTTTCTGTACCTTAGGAAAAAAACAAAACTTACCTCAGACAGTCTCTTTTTTTGGATGGGAGGACTCAGCGGATTGGTAACGGTATTTATTGGAGCTTCCGGTCCCCTCATAGCTCCCTTCTTTATTGATCGAGATCTGACCAAGGAAAATATAATAGCTACCAAAGCAGCCTGCCAGGCAATGGGTCACCTGGGGAAAATGCCAATTTTTATTATATTCTTTGGGGTGGACTATTTCCAGCAGTGGGCGGTACTCTTGCCCCTGGTTATTGCCGTATATTTTGGAACCAGGATCGGGAAAACATTCCTTGGCAGTTTATCAGCGGATCTATTCAAGAAATTATTCAAAATTGCCCTGACCTTAATTGCTATACGCCTGGTAATTGCGGAATTAATTGTATTATTCTAATCAGTAAATTGACCGGTATTTGAGGTAGGAATTGAATGTTACCACAGATTTTAGTTACATTTCCTGTTGATGAAATATCTGCGTTATTTGGGTTTGCCTATCTTGGTTGTGATCGGCATATATTTTACGGCCAAAGGTCAGTACTGGGCCTGGGTTTATCTGCTTTTACTTGATTCCATTATAATTGGTGGTGACGCATTTCTAGGTGATGATCGCACAACACCCAAATACCAATATCCATCCATATTAACAGCGCTCTTATTTATCAATTTGCCCTTGATTTTTCTCTTGGTATGTATTTCTACATACATGGCCGGGGGTGGATCCAGCCCAATCCTTGAACAAACAGTCCTGGCGCTTACCGGTCTTGATATTGCTGTTACGAGAAACGGTACAGAATTATGGCATTTGGCCGGGTACGTATTTGCAGGTGGGTTACTGGTGGGGTCAGCGGCTACAGTCCCCGGACATGAGCTGGTACACCACAAGAAAAAACCGTTGGACTGGTTTATGGGCAACTGGATGATGGCCTTTACCTGGGATAGTGCTTTTGCCATTGAACATGTACAGGGACATCATAAGAATGTTGGTTTGCCTTCAGACCCTGCTACGGCAAAGCGGGGAGATGGTTTATACAAGTTTTTTATCAGGAGTTCAATTCAGGAACACCGGGATGCCTGGCAGATCGAAGGGGCGCGCTTAAAAAAACGGAGCCAATATTTTTTAAGTTATCATAATCAGCTGATCCAGGGCTATGCCCGCAGTGCCCTTATCACCACAATAATTTTTCTGATATCTGGCTGGAATGGTATTGTAATGCTTTTAGGTATGGCTTTGTTTGCGAAATTATTCTTAGAAACGGTGAACTATATGGAACATTACGGTCTGGTACGGGTACCGGGTACCCCGGTGGCTCTGCATCATTCCTGGAATACCAATAAACTGGTTAGTAGTTTGCTGCTTTATAATCTCACCCGACATTCACATCACCATGAACAGGGCAGTTTCGAATTTTGGAAATTACGACCTAAAGCCAATGCTCCGGAAATGCCCTATGGCTATTTGTCAACACTATACTTGTTGGTGTTCTTTCCTGGGTTATACCGCCGGATAATGGAACCAAAAATAGAGCACTGGTTAGATCATTACGCAACGGAAGATGAACGAAAACTGGCTCTAGCCAGTAATTAATTACATAAATATTTAAAAAATTGGGAGGGACAATGAGAAAAAGAGAAATGTGGTACCTACTTATTTTATTAATTCCGGGTTTAATAATCGGGAAAGACCCCATTGATAAGGCCATTTCAAAAAACCTCAATACTATTATTGATTTGCGACACCAGATTCATCAGTACCCGGAACTTGGCAACCGGGAATACAAGACAGCAAAACTGGTGGCTAAGCATCTTCGTAGTTTAGGCATTGAAGTAGAAACAGATATTGCCTATACCGGGGTTGTTGGGATATTAAAAGGGAACAAACCGGGACCTGTTGTGGCTGTCCGGGCAGATATGGACGCATTGCCGGTAACAGAAGAAACGGACTTGTCCTTCAAATCAACGGTGAAAACTACATACCTGAATAAGGAAGTGGGAGTAATGCACGCCTGCGGGCATGATATTCATACATCCGTGCAACTAGGCGTAGCATCAGTACTGGCCGGTATGAAACGTTCTCTTCCTGGAACGGTAAAATTTATCTTCCAGCCAGCGGAAGAAGGACCACCGCCTGGAGAGGAAGGTGGGGCAGATCTGATGCTTAAAGAAGGCGTATTTGCTAATCTGAAGCCAAGTGCTATTTTTGGTCTGCACACACATCCCGGCCTTGCAGTTGGAGAGCTGGGTTTGACTATTGGTCCAGCCATGGCCGCAGTAGATCATTTTATCATCACCATTAAAGGGAAACAGTCTCATGGTGCCTATCCGCACAAGTCTGTGGATCCGATCATTATGGCCACAGAAGCGGTAGATGCCTTTCAGACAATCCGTTCACGGTCGCTCTCACCATTGGAACCAAGTGTGGTTACCGTTGGTATTATCCGTGGTGGGGAACGATTCAATATTATCCCGGAACAAGTACATCTTGAAGGAACGGTACGGACCTACAATCCGGAAGTGCAGGATATGGTTGAACATCGGATGAATAAAATCTTGGAAGGAATAACGCTTGCTTATGGTGGATCATTTGAATTGGATTATGACCGCGGTACACCAGCAACGATAAACAATCCAGAATTGGCTAAGCAAATGATACCCACCATGGAAAGGGTCGTTGGCAAGAATAATTTAAAATTTCTGGACCCGGTAATGGGTGGGGAGGATTTTGCCTTTTTTGCCAATGAAGTTCCAGGTATGTATTATCGTTTGGGTGTTTTAAAACCAGGTACTAC
>Ga0315338_1003890_pt1 | contig 12420 bp, 10 predicted proteins | sample ASW8metaG_FD_204518 | JGI IMG/M metagenome (GOLD analysis project Ga0315338, IMG submission 204518) | Ammonia-oxidizing marine archaeal communities from Monterey Bay, California, United States - ASW #8 | ecosystem: Environmental > Aquatic > Marine > Coastal | place: USA: California | collected... | reverse complement strand
CGGTCCGCCGCGACGAAACCGGCCGCTTCACGGCGGCACTCATCGAACAGGCACTGACGACCGAAGTGACGCGTGCCGACGGCGTCATCCGGTCAAGCCTCTATCTCGCCGGACAACGCGCCGAACTACCGCCGACGGTCCTGGCGCGCTTGATCCGTATCTTCAGTTTCGACGTCGACTTTCAACGCGACGTGCAGCCGGACGATTCATTCGACCTGATGTTCGAACGGCATTACAACGACACCGGCACACCAGTCGCGGAAGGCAATATCCTGATCGCCGAAATGGTATTGAGCGGCAAGCGGGTCCGTCTGTATCGCCACCGCACGCGCGACGGCGACACCGACTATTACGACGAGAAAGGCCGCAGTGTCCGCAAGGCGCTGGTCCTGACGCCCATAGACGGCGCCCGGATTTCGTCCGGATACGGCCGGCGGCGGCATCCCATTCTGGGCTACACCAAGATGCACCGCGGCATCGACTTCGCCGCGCCACGCGGTACGCCGGTTTACGCCGCTGGTCACGGCTCGATCGAGGTGGCAGGGCGCAACGGCGGCTACGGGAATTATGTCCGCATCCGCCATAATGGCAGCTACAAGACCGCCTACGCCCATCTTCGCGGATTCGCGCGCGGCGTCAGCCGCGGCCGACGCGTCCGGCAGGGCCAGGTCATCGGTTATGTCGGCTCCACCGGACGATCGACCGGGCCGCACCTGCACTACGAAATTCTCCGCAATGGACGGCAAATGAATCCGAAGCGGCTCAACCTGCCGAGTGGCCGCAAGCTCGCCGGCGCAGAACTGAAGCGGTTCATGAAGGTCCGCGATGCGCTGGAACAGCGCTATGTCGCGCTTCCCGCCAGTACCCAGGTCGTTGGTAATTGCGGCATCTGCTAAAGCAAATCGGGGTTTGTCGGAATCGCCTTTGACGATCCGGCAACCGCGTGAATTTGCTCTACAACCTTGAAACCGATCGGATTCACAGTCTTATCCGAACCCATGAAATGGGTTTGACTAAACCTGATCCGATCTAGTGTCCTGATCGCGAATTTCAAGAGATTGAATTTCGCGTAAATTATCACACCAACTAACTGAATCTAATGTGATTCAGATCCTAAAATTCGTCACATTAAATGCGACGATCTTCAAAATCATCACACTAGGGGTCAGATCAATCCCTTAAGTCGTCAATAACGGCGTGGAGCGCGTCGAGACAGGCGCCGCCAAACAAACGGCAGCGGTCCGGCGACCAGCCGTAGCGCAAATCGGGCGCATTGGCATTGTCCTTGAACGGCATCTCCAACGTCATCGCCAGCGCCCCAAAATATTCCGCGACATGAGGCGTACACATAGTGAGACTGCCTTTTCCCGCCGGCGCCTTGGGATACCCTTTCTCTGTTTGGTAGTCCGGGTTGGCCCGCAGCAGGGCTTCGTCATAGGCCGCCCGCGTCGCGACTTGGCGGTCCGTCAAGGACGGTATCCCATCGGAGCCGGCAATGAACACATAGGGCAACCCCTCGTCGCCATGCACGTCGAGGCAAAAATCGACACCGGTTTCCCGCATCCGCGCCCGGGTCAGAAAAACCTCGGGGCTCGTCTCCATCGACGGCTCGGCCCATTCCCGGTTCAAATTGGCGCCGGCCGCGTTCGCGCGCAGATTTCCGCGCCGCGCGCCATCGGGGTTCATATGCGGCACGACATGCACCACGGCCCGGTCAAGCACCGCCCGCGCGACCGGATCGGCCTCGTCGGCCAGCCGCCCGAGAAACCCTTCCATCCACCAGGACGCCTGGCTTTCGCCCGGATGCTGCCGCCCGACTGTCCAGCAGACGCGCTTGCCGTCTCCCGGCGCGCCAACGGTCAGCAGATCGAGGTCCGCACCGTCGACGGTCTGCCCCAATACGTCGTGGCGAACCCGCGGCGAGGCGAGGCACCGGGCGAGGAAATCGCGGCCCCTCTCCCCGGAATAGGGCGCAAAATAGGCGTAGTAGACCGTGTCGCGGTCCGGTGTGTGGCGGATCGTGAGGACGCCGTCCACATAATCAGTCTCGACACGGAACCAGTCGGTCCGATCATAGGACGCAACGGCCCGATAATCCTCCCACCCTCTTAGATAGCTCGCGTCCCCGGCATTCTCGATCCGAAACCCGCATGCCGTGCCACGGCCGCCGGTCGCGCGGAAATGAAACCACTGGAAAAAGTCGGCATTGGAATCTTTGCGGATCGCCAGGCGGACCGCCGCCGGGTCGTTGGCGTCAATGACCTGGATGTTGCCAGAATCGAAATGGGCGCTGATATGCATTGTTTTCCGCTCCAGAAAAGGCGTCCGGGCCGACGCGCGGTTCTAACCGTCAGCGGCCCCGTATACCACCGTTCATGTTGAAAGTTAGGCGGTGAAATTCGGCATCACATAATAGAAAATGACGATACCCGCAATAACGACTCCGAGGACGATCAGCAGTTTTCGCCACCCCATCAGCTTGACGACGCCCTCTATCAGGCCTTGGAACACGAGCTCGATTAGGCCGCGAAAAAAGGCGCCGACGAAATCCGCCATTACGCCGCTTCTGCGTCTGCCGCCGCGCCGTTGATGATCAATCCATCGGCGCCGGCGCCGATCCGCACCGTATCGCCATCCGCGATACGGCCCTCGAGAATCAGGCTGGCGATCGGGTTCTGCAACGCGCGCTGGATCGCTCGTTTCAGCGGCCGGGCGCCATAGACCGGATCGTATCCCGCATCGCCGAGCCAGTGCTTCGCCGCCGCGTCCGGCTCGAGCACGATTTTGCGGTCGTCGAGTAACCCTTGCAGCCGCTCCAGCTGAATATCGACGATCCCGGTCATATGGTCGCGGGTCAGCCGGTGGAACAATAGGATCTCATCGATCCGGTTGAGGAACTCCGGCCGGAACGCCGCCTTTACCACGTCCATGACCGGGCCGCGCACGGCATTGGAATCTTCGCCTTCCGACTGGTTGGCGAGGATGTCGGCACCGAGATTCGAGGTCAGGACGATGACCACGTTGGAGAAATCGACCGTCCGTCCCTGCCCGTCTGTGAGCCTTCCGTCGTCGAGCACCTGCAACAGGACGTTGAAGACGTCCGGATGGGCCTTCTCGATCTCGTCGAACAGCACAATCTGGTACGGACGGCGACGCACCGCTTCAGTCAACGCACCGCCTTCTTCGTATCCGACATAGCCCGGCGGCGCGCCAATCAGGCGCGAGACCGCGTGTTTCTCCATATACTCCGACATGTCGATGCGAACCATCGCCTGATCGTCGTCGAACAGGAACGCTGCCAGTGCCCGCGTCAGCTCGGTCTTGCCGACACCTGTCGGGCCGAGGAACAGGAACGAACCAATCGGACGGCCAGGATCCTGCAGACCGGCCCGCGCGCGCCGCACCGCGTTGGAGATTGCCACGATCGCTTCCTCCTGGCCGATGACCCGCGTACCGAGAGCGTCCTCCATAGCCAGCAGTTTCTCACGTTCGCCCTCGAGCATCTTATCGACCGGGATACCCGTCCAGCGCGATACCACGGCCGCGATATCGTTCTCCCGTACTTCCTCGTTCAAGATGCGGTGCTCGGCCGCCGCCTCGCCCTCCGACAGCTGCCGTTCCAGATCGGGAATGACGCCATAGGACAACTCGCCGGCGCGCTCCAGATTGCCTTCGCGCTGCACCCGTTCGAGTTCGCCACGCGCCCGGTCGAGCTGCTCCTTCAGCCCCTGGGCATCTTGCAACTGGCCCTTCTCCGCCTGCCAAGCGTCTGTCAGTTCCTGCGAACGCGCCTCGAGACCACTGAGCTCTTCCTCGAGCGCCACGAGACGGTTCTTCGAACCGGTATCTGTCTCCTTCTTAAGCGCCTCGCGCTCGATCTTGAGCTGGATGATGCGACGGTCGAGTTCGTCGATTTCCTCCGGTTTGGAATCGACCTCCATGCGCATCCGGCTGGCCGCCTCATCCATCAGGTCGATCGCCTTGTCGGGCAGGAAGCGGTCGGTGATGTAGCGGTTCGACAGGGTCCCGGCCGCGACGATCGCGGAATCGGTAATCCGCACGCCGTGATGCAGCTCGTACTTCTCCTTCAGGCCGCGCAAGATCGAGATGGTATCCTCGACCGTCGGCTCTGCAACGAGGACCGGCTGGAAGCGGCGCGCCAGCGCGGCGTCCTTCTCGATATGCTTGCGGTACTCGTCAAGAGTCGTTGCGCCGACGGCATGCAAATCGCCTCTCGCGAGAGCCGGTTTCAGCATATTGGACGCATCCATCGCCCCCTCGGCAGCGCCGGCCCCAATCAACGTGTGCAACTCGTCGATGAAGAGGACAACGTCGCCTTCCGCCGTCGCGATTTCCTGCAGCAGCGCCTTCAGCCGTTCTTCGAATTCGCCGCGGAACTTGGCACCGGCGACCAGCGCGCCGAGATCGAGCGACAGCAGCCGTTTGTCCTTCAGGCTCTCGGGCACATCACCATTGACGATGCGCTGCGCCAGGCCTTCGGCAATCGCGGTCTTGCCGACACCGGGTTCGCCGATAAGCACGGGATTATTTTTCGTCCGCCGCGAAATCACCTGCACGGTGCGGCGGATCTCCTCGTCGCGGCCAATGACCGGATCGAGTTTTCCTTCCCGCGCCGCTTCGGTCAGGTCCTGCGTATATTTTTTAAGCGCGTCATAGCCGTCTTCGGCCGTCGCGCTGTCCGCCTTGCGGCCCTTTCGGATGTCGTCGATCGCCGTGTTCAAGTCCTGCGGAGACACGCCGGCGCCGGCCAACACATTCGCCGCTTCGGTGCCCTGCGCCAACGAAAGAGCAAGCAACAGGAACTCTGCGGTGACGTAGCTGTCGCCAGCCTTCTCGGCAACCTGTTCGGCCTGATCGAACAACCGCGCCGTTTCCGGCGCGAGATAGATCTGGCCGGCACCGGCCCCTTCGACCCGCGCCAGCTTGTTGAGCGCCACTTCGGTCGCCGTCAGCGCGCGCGCCGCATCGCCCCCCGCGGCGATGATTAGACCGGCGGCAAGCCCTTCCTTGTCGTCGAGCAGGACTTTCAAAATGTGCAGTGGCGTGAGCTGCTGATGATTGCTACGCAGCGCGAGCGTTTGCGCCGATTGAATAAATCCGCGCGCGCGTTCGGTATACTTTTCCTGGTCCATGGTGTTCGTATCCTCCCGTAAGCCCCCTCTTCAAGGCAGGCAATTTAAGGACTGATGTCTTTGGGACCCTTAATAGGCATCCCGCTTCCTTGCATATAAGTTCGATGTCCCACGCTGCCAAGACCGGCATTTTTATGCCAAAAACCTTAGCAAATTTATACCTGTCGCAAGGCCACCTTGGCATGCCGTTGCCGGCCTAGCACAACAGTAACGTTACGTTGTTCGGCCTCAGTCCTTAAATTGTAACAATACCCTGCATTACAATATTGCGAGATTTGTACTACTTATTAACAATATCACTATGACTTACTTAACCGACAATGAACTAAGTGAGATTCAAACCTTTGTCGACAGGACAGAAGCCATATTGTCGGACATGGGCCTGTCGCTCCGCGTCGACAGCGATCTGGAAAATTGGGTCCAGCATATGCGCCAAGCGCCTGGAACCTTGAGGGTCGCGGCGACGCACGACCCCGAATATTCCTATGTGCATCCCGGCAATGCCTTCTGGGCTTGGTTTGAGAACCAGTCGGGCCAAATCGTCTCCTGCATCGCCCACAAGGTGATCGTGACCGACAACCTACTCGACGAGGTCCGCAGTCACCGTATTTTTTTCAACCGTAGACCGATCCTGCATCACTATCCCGTCCAACTTTGCGTTGGCGAAGAAGTTCCGACCTTGTCGGGGCATGTGGGTTATACCGGCGGCCTTTGGGTACATCCGGATTATCGTGGACGCTCGATCGGCGGTCTCCTGGCGCGGGTCTGCCGGAACCTATCTGTGCGGCATTTCCATATCGACTGGAACGTCGGATTCATCGCGGATACACCATCGCGAAAGAAAATGGGCCTGGAAGGCTACGGTATGGCGCATAGCACACCACTGCTCAAGGGCGTCTTCCCGCTTTCCGGAGAGCAGCGGGACATGCAGATGTTCTATATGAGCAAGGAAGAGATGCTCGCGCAGATTTCGGCGGAAAATCAGTCGGCGACATATAGCAGCGACGGCAGTACAAGCGGCGAAACGCCATAATAAATTCGCGTTACCGAGCCGAAATCATCGACAAGAGGCAACATCAGTCGTGTGTAATGGCGTCCGATACCATCAATCACCTGATCGATTTCATGATAAAGCGGCACTCTCCAGCGCTTGCAGCGCAGATATTCCAGAACCAGTGACTTCGCATGCATCTTGTTGGGAAACTCAGCGAGAAACTTGCCGCTTAGTTCGTGGCCAAGCCCTTGAATCGCGTTACGGGGATGATCTCGCATCGTGAAGTTGTTCGGGTCTTCGACGGAAGAGTCGATCCATCCAACCTTGCATTTTCCCGCATCCGGCAGAATTTCGTCGGGGTGAAACTCCGATATTTTGGGGAGCCCGTCCTTCTCGATTTGCAGCGAACTCCAGTAATAATGGATGATGTCGAGATGCGTAGACGCTTCTTTTTCCGCAAACGCGTTCATATCGTACAGGGTCCGCACCTGCAGGTCGTTGCCGTCCCAGCCTCTTTCCGTTTCTAGCGCGTTCAATGTTCGGTCTGCCCGGCTCAACTTACACCGGCCGTTCGCCGACCAACGTGACCCGATGCATCCGTCGCCGCTCGCCAAAATAATCGTTGACGGCGAAGTGCTGCGTACACCGGTTGTCCCAGAACATTAGGGTACCCGGTTCCCATTTCATCCTGCAGGTAAATTCCGGCCGGACGACGTGATCGGCGAGAAACCCGATCAGCGGCGCGCTCTCTTCGGCGGTCATATCCTTGAAATGTGTCGTATGGCCCCGGCTTACATAAAGGCCTTTCCGTCCGGTTACCGGGTGCGTGCGAACGACGGGGTGTCCGGCCGTAGACACCTCCGAACTCTCGATATACTTGTCCTTCATCCCGTCGAGTTCTTTCATCTTCTTCGCCCGGCCACCGCGATAGCTTTGCGCGGAACTGTTCATGCCAATAAGTCCGTCGAGCATGCTTTTCATGCCGTCGGACAGTGCTTCGTAAGCGAGATGCATGTTGGCAAACATCGTATCGCCGCCGGCACTAGGGACTTCGATGGCATACAGCATCGAACCGAGCGCGGGGTTCTCCAAATAGCTCGTATCGGAGTGCCAACCACCGCCGAAATTCACTGTATCTTTCTCTGTCTTGAGTATTTCGATTACCTCGGGCGTTTCGGGCAGCCCCTTGATATATGGATAAATATCGGGTTTCCCAAAACAACGCGCAAATTCTAGTTGTTGTGTGGGCGTTACCAGTTGGCCACGGATGCAAATTACATGGTGGTCGTGGAACGCCTGCCGAATAGTCCCGGATTGGTTTTCGCTCAGCGGCTTAGAGATATCGACGCCACATATCTCCGCGCCGAGCGCGCCCGACACCGGCTGAATTTCTATCGCCCGCATTGCTGAGTCATTTCATTGGTTTCGCGGCATCTGCACTGAATAATGAACGGTACAGCCCGTATTATCAATACTTTGAAACAACGAACCGGGGAAACTGTTGTTTGGGGAGCGCCGAATAAGCCATTGACTCCAAATCTATTGTTATCGTGTGAACATCACTCCATGCAGGTTACCGCCGTTCCCAATTCGGCTGGCGATTCGTAAATTGAGTGAGTGATTTCAATTTTTTGGATCGATGCACGCTACGTCCCAGCAAACTCCTGGAACAACCAATCGCGAAAGGCGACAACTTTATCGCGATTGGCCGCCTGCCCCGTATACACGACGTAATACGCGGCGCGTTCGGGCGCGACGGCATTAAACAGGCAAACGAGCCGGCCCGACTTTAAGTCATCGACCGCAAGTGCGGTCTTTCCAATCGCCACACCGGCGCCCGCAACGGCCGCATTCAGGACGTCCGCCGAAGTGTTGAACTGCAAGCCAAGGGTCGCATCGATTTCTGATACCCCGTGCGCAAGAAGCCATGTACCCCAGTCATAGTCGGGATTACCGAACTCATCGCCGCCGTTATCGTGCAGCAACGTAAATCGACTGAGATCTCTTGGCGTCCGCAAAGGAGGATCGCCGGCCAGTAGCTTCGGACTGCACATCGGCGCCACCGAGTTCGCAACCAGCAATTCTGCGACTAGCCCGGAATACGAACCTTCGCTGTAATGGACTGCGATATCCACATCGCCGGACAAAAGGTCGGGCAGTTCATTGTCGGTCGATATGCGTACGTCGATCTCCGGATGCAGTCTTCGAAACGTATCAAGGCGCGGCACCAACCATTTCATAGCTACCGAAGGTGGTACCGATACGGTCAGCAACGGCGCATGCGCCAAGGCATGCAAATCGTCCATCGCGCGCGATAGGGCGCCAAATGCTGTATGCGCACCGTCGAGCAAAACATCGCCGGCTTCCGTCAAGGACAGTGATTTTCTTGTTCGAAGAAAAAGCGGCGTACCAATTCGCGTCTCCAAATCCTTCATTTGATGACTTACAGCGGACGGCGTTACATACAGTTCATCGGCGGCGCGGCTGAAATTCAAATGGCGCGCGGCCGCTTCGAATGTTCGCAATGCATTCAGTGGCGGCAGATTCGAACGCACGATTGGCACCTTCCCATTCTATGAATTATTCTCATATTAGGGTGAAATTTGATCGTTTGTCACACTCCATATTCCTATCTAAAAGACACAGAGAAACATACGATATATTGGATCGAGAGCATCTCATTGCGATTGATGCCCTTAGTTTCTGTGAGTTAAATTCTTCCAATAAATCGCTTTGGCAGCGCCAAACGGAGCAATGGCGATGGACACATGGGGCTGGGTGTATCTGACACTTATGGCGTCCGCCGCCCAAGCGGTGCGTACCGGCGGTCAAAAACATCTCACGCGGCATATGAGTACGTTCGCCGTCTCGTTCGTTCGGTTTGTCTACGGCTTGCCGTTCGTTGTTACCTATTTCGCGTTCCTACTGTACGCGTACGATAAATCGATACCTGTTCTGACTCTTCGTTTTCTTGGATTTTGTTTGTTGGGCGGGATTGGTCAAATCTTCGCGACGGCATTGCTAGTCTATCTATTCACGTTCCGAAACTTTGCCGTCGGCACGACTTATGCCAGAACAGAGGCATTTTTGACGGCCGCCGCAGGCGCCTTATTTTTTAGCGAAGTGATCAGCCTGCAGGGCTGGCTGGCGATCGCGATCAGCGTTCTTGGCGTCGTGGTCATCACGGTGGTGAAGACAAACGTCGAGCATAGCAGTCTCATTGCCAGAGCTTGGAACAAGGCTGCTGCGGTCGGCCTCGCATCGGGTCTTTGCTTCGCGCTGGCGTCGCTGTCCATCCGAGAGGCTGCGCTTTCGCTCGGAGACGACACCGTACTGTTTCCGGCCGCACTGACATTGTTAACGACTGTCTTGATGCAGTCGATAATTCTCGGGACCTACATTGTCATTTGGGAAAGGCAGCAAATCGCGATAATGGCCCACGAGTGGAAGGTCGGAGCCTTTGTCGGCGTGACGAGCGCACTTGGCTCGATCGGCTGGTTTACGGCGTTTACGCTACAAAACGCGTCGTTCGTGAAGGCGTTAGGTCAAGTGGAGTTTATCTTCACCTTAGCGATTTCTATCCTATATTTTCGTGAGCGCACTTCGCCGGGCGAGCTTCTGGGTATGTTGCTCGTCGTCATCGGGATCATTTATCTATTGATTGTGGCCTAAGTGGCGTTGTCGGCGCGGCACCGTGAATCGTCAGATTTCCCAGACGCCAGCGTCCGTACTGTGCTCAAGAACCGAACTGTCCTTCAGTACCCTGAACACTTCCGCGATCAGTTGTTCCGGTTTAAAGGGCTTGCTTAGAAAAGCCGTAACCCCGCGATCCGTCGCGCGTTTCACAGCTTCTTCGGTGTCGCGTACCGTCACCAGGATAAACGGTATAGCGGAACGGCCGTCGCGAATGTTCTTGAGAACGTCAAGCCCGTCCATGCCAGGCATGATCCAATCACAAATCACCAGATCGAACTTGTCGCCTTGCTCGAACCTGCGCCACGCTGCGATTCCATCGAGCGCGGTCGTTACACTCGAGAATCCGGCCGATTCCAGAACGCCGACGATGTATTCCCGCATGAAGTCATCGTCTTCGACGACTAAAACCCGCGCTTGCGTGACGTCACTGTCCGGCAATTCGATTCACTTGCTTAAAATTTCAACAATTAGTCGGTTAAGCTAAGAGCAATTCGTTTAATTTTCAATAAAATCAGTGAAATTCGCGCCAGTAACTAGGGTGTTTCTCTACTTGTTAATACCTTACAACTCATTGATATTGAACAATAAATAAGACAGTCCGAGAAACGCGAAACGCATGATCACGCGATTTTTACGAGTAACACCGTAAAATCCTCGCACATATAGAGTGCGTTCGTGCCGACCTTAAACGCGCGTGATCATATACAGCACAGAATCCAATGCTTCTTTCGCGATCGTCCGAATTTCGGCGTCGGTGCGATCTTGAATCGGGTGGGGCACATAAACGACAGCAGGATCGAACCCAAGCGCGCGACCTTGCGAATTCGCCGCTTCCTCGAACGCTGTCGTGGCGATCATGCCGCCCGGTATGCCGCGGCTGTCGAGATCTGCAATGTCATGCAAACTGCACGACGTACAGGACCCTCAGTCGGATAGCGCTTCGACAACGACGTCACATTCGATCGCAATCGCCTGTGCAACAGCCAGCGGCGCGACCTTGGTGTTCGTGGGCTTGGCGTAGCGTTTGACCTTCAGCCCGCGGGATACCATCCCTTCTTCAAGCTGATCCAAAAAGACATCGCCTCGCGCCTTGCCGATATCGAGCAACGCGATTGTCTTGCCCTCAAGCGATACCGGTGGCGCGACACGTTCGCGTTTGGCCGGCGCCGATTCAGCCGTTGGATCGAGCAAAACCGTTGCTTCCGTCATGTTCCGATCTCCTTGGTTACCATTTCACTTCCCCTTTCGCCGGTAGCCGCCCAGCCACCGACGATGGCCGACATCATTCCAGCGATGCCGCCCGCGCGTACAATATTGAGACCTCCCGGTCGAAACTTCGACAAGGTTTCTTCGGCAAGGTGCTCCGGCACACCTTCCGCGACACCATAAGCGCCCCGGATCAGTTCATGTCCCGGGATGCGCAACGCCGCTTCGAAGGCGTCGAGTGTCTGCGTCTTGGACCAACCGGCCTGACGGTAGGTGCGAAAATGCTCCGGCGACAGGATCAACAGCGCATCATGCGCGCCGGCTTTCTTCGGGTGACCGATCGCACGCAGAGACAAAGCGAGAGATCGGGTCAAGGACTCCGGTGTCCGCGACAACTGATCGAAACTGCCCAACAACCCCTCACCACCGTAAAGCGTGACCGCCGACGAACCCGGCGCGGCGCCGCGTTCGGTCGACAGGGGCGCCCAGTGCGGGTCCGACTCATCCTCGGCAAAACAGTAGGTGTACTTACCAGGATTGCCGAGCGTCGCCCGATCAATGCCCCCTGGAACGCCGCCGCCAACGTTGCGGATAACAAGCTGCAGCGCGCGGCCGATCGTGGCATTGGCCCGGTTCCCCTGACCGAGCGCATTGCCGCCCGAATTCATGCCTATAGCCTTGGCGATGGGGCCGTTCACGATCACCATCGGTCCGACGAAATGCGTCGTACAAAGCATACCGTGCATACAGAATTCGGGGATCAAGGCGGCTTCCACGGCGGCCAATACAACGGGCAGATATTCCGGCTTGCAACCGGCCATGACGGCGTTGATCGCGACTTTCTCGACGGTGCATGGAACCAGGTTTGGCGGCACATTCCCGATAATTTCGTCAGGCGGCCGCGTCGTACCTTCAAGCATTCTCACGAGGCGGATTTCCGTCGGCGGCACAACAGGTAGCCCGTCACTCCATCCACGCTCGAAACACGCTTCCAGTTCATCCTCCAGCGGTCCTATCTCGATGCGCCGGGCTGCGATATCGACATCGCCGAAGCGGATCGCCAACGTCTCTGACATGCCGGGCTCGACACTCATCGAACCGCAACCGGGCCGAAATTCGGGGAGCCCCTCGCCCAACGCGCTCATGCCGGAAAGGTCGCGCCAATCGCGTTGATCCCAACCGACCGTCCGTGCGACTTCACGCCCATCCTTCATGCGGATGAGGGTTGGTACTGTCTCGATATTGAAGCGGTAGGACTGCTCCAGTGCGCGATCGTCCAGGACGTCGGCAATGCTCTCCGGAAAGGACGGATCGTCTTGGCTGTAGAACGCAAAAGATCCCGTGTTTTCCGCCAGTTCGCGGTAGACCGGT
>Ga0315338_1003889_pt1 | contig 12420 bp, 10 predicted proteins | sample ASW8metaG_FD_204518 | JGI IMG/M metagenome (GOLD analysis project Ga0315338, IMG submission 204518) | Ammonia-oxidizing marine archaeal communities from Monterey Bay, California, United States - ASW #8 | ecosystem: Environmental > Aquatic > Marine > Coastal | place: USA: California | collected... | reverse complement strand
TGATGGATAGACTCGATCTCATCGGCGCTCAGTGGTTCTATGGGCGGTAGACTGTTACGAATTTGTTTCCAGGGCTGAGATGTTTTTTCGGGCACGCCGGCAGTCCGGCGCTTTCGTCGTCGACTGGTTTGCAGTTGAATATTACTCATCGTGTTTGAGTGATTTCAGGCCAATTATTCAAGTCGCTGACTGGCAACTCATAGCCACTGATCTTCCAGCGGGTAGGTCGTGAGTTGTTCATAGCCGTCTGCGGTAATTAGAACCTGTTCTTCGAGTTTAACGCATTCCTTACCACCCTCGACGCCGATAAGCGCTTCTACACACATCACCATACCTTCCTGGAACACCCCATCGTAGCCTACTTCGTCATAATCTTGTGGGTAATAAATTGCCGGTGCTTCATCACAAAGACCCACACCATGCATCGCTACACTGTAACGACCCGGAATGTACTCATCGTTCAGCGGATGCAACTTCTCGGTCAGTTCCCGGTATCCCAGGCCAGGCTTGAGAAGTTCCATATTTTTCTTGATTTGTTCATAGGCTGCTGCGTACAACCGTTTTTGTTCATCATCAGGTTCGGCGTCACAGATCCACGATCGAGACATATCGCAACAATATCCGTACGTCCCAATTAGGTCAGTATCGAAACTGACCATGTCACCTTTTTCAATCGACCGCATAGAACACTCGCGGTACCAAGGGTTGGTGCGTGGCCCGGACGACAGCAGCCGTGTTTCTATCCATTCTCCGCCTCCGGCGATATTACCGTGGTGTAACTCTGCCCACAGCGCATTTTCGGTGATTCCAGGTTCTAGTGCTTCATGCATACGCTGCACTGCCTGTTCGCAGACTTCTATGGATTTGCGCATCAGCGCAATTTCTCCAGCACATTTTATTTCGCGGGCTTTCTCCATAATCGTAAAACCGTCATGAATTTCGTACCCTAACTGCTCCATCACTTGCACGCCAACCGGCGCGATCCGATCAATAGCGATACGTTGATTGCCGCCGCTACGTTCACGAATGATTGCATCCATCTCGATTCCCCAGGCCATCGCTCTTTCAGTAACGTACTGACCAGCACTCATATAGAAAAATGTCTTCGGTTTGAGCACACGTTCGATTCCGGGTAGACCTTCGGTTAGTAGAGGCTTGCCGCCGAATTCAAAAATCATGGCGGGACTATCCGCCGGCACATAAACATACCGAGTCTCATTGTGGGAGCACCAAATCTGCATATTGGTACTGTCAGTAGCGTAACGGGTATTCAGTTGGTCATACAGAATAATGCCGGCCAGATCTTGCCTCACAAGTTCAGCCTGGATTCGCGCGAGTCGGTAGCGACGCACTTCATCAAGATCGCAGGGCGGTATGGTATGCTCCATCGCCCCGTGCTGGCGTACAGTCACTAGGTCATTGGTTGTAAGGATGTTCATGAACTTTCTCTCACTGAAACAAATAGTATGGATTTGATGCGACTGCTAGTTCGAAGGTTGATTTCGTAATGCGAAGGTCGGAAGCAATTGGCTATCTATTCGTCTAATCACCCGCGGCAAGACCCTCTCGACGAGGGTCTACGCCACCCAATAATTGTCCACCAGCCAAGATCTGAATGAGATGCACACCGCTGTTCAGGCTACGAACCCGGACCTTGTGACCCAATCCCTGCAAGGTGGCGTCGAGTTGTGCAGTACCCTCAGCCGGCTCAAGGTCAGTCGTCCCATTGCGGTTACAAAAGTGAGGCATCGAAACAGCCTGCTGGGGGCTCATTTTCCAGTCGAGGACACCCACCAGGGATTGGACGACGTAACAGATAATCCGGCTACCGCCGGGAGAGCCGGTAACGAGAACAGGCTCACCGTACGAATCAAAAACGATCGTTGGGGCCATGGAACTCCGGGGCCGTTTGCCACCCTCAACCCGGTTGGCAACTTCCAAACCATCGCGTTCTCCAACAAATGAAAAATCAGTGAGCTCATTGTTCAGCAAGAAACCATCAGTCATTATTCGACTACCGAACCCGGACTCGATGGTCGTGGTCATCGAAACGATATTACCCAGGTGATCAATTATGCTCAGGTGGCTGGTGCCAGCCGTTTCGGGCTGGTAGATCGTGGCGTTTGCAGTCAGTACGCCGGGTGGATTGCCCGCAGGCGCCTTACCAATCGAGGATTCGACGTGGATCAGCCGGCTACGCCTGGCAAGGTAGTCCGAATCTAGCAATCCGACGACCGGGACAGGTACGAAATCACTGTCAGCCATATAGCGGGCTCGGTCAGCGAAGGCAAGACGCGATGCTTCCAGAATTAAGTGAATGCTATGCGAGTTTGGGCCCATGTTCGGTAGGTCAAAGCGCTCAACCAATCCCAGGATCTGACCAACAGTCAACGCACCAGAACTGGGTGGCCCGATGCCGCACACTGAGTAACCCCGATAGGGCGCGCAAACTGGGGGTCGCAAAATAGTCCGGTATTCAGACAGATCTTCACGTGTCATCAGGGCGGGCAGTTCAGACGTATTTTCAAGAGCCTTTACCAGCCGTAAGGCAATTGGGCCTTGATAAAAAGGTTCGATTCCTTCCTGTGCAATCTTTCGCAGAGCGTTTGCCAACGCAGGGTTTCTCAGTATAAAGCCAGCCTTCAAAGGTTGACCGTTCGCATCAAAGAAATACTGTCGGGCTGCAGAAAATTGGCGGAGACCGCGGTCTGCTGCACCGGCGATAGACTGTGCGAGTCGTGGCGATACAGGGAAGCCACCAGTGGCCAGTGTGATAGTCGGTTCTAAGAGATCCGCCCAGGACTTCACTCCAAACAGATCGTGCGCCGTATGCAGCAAATGCAGAGTGCCTGGGACTCCCACAGCGCGTCCACCCACCCTGGCCTTACGCCACTTAAGGGCGATACCATTGACATCTCGAAAGTAGTCGGCATCTGCTGCGACTGGGGCAGTTTCACGGCCATCAAGCGCGTACAACCGGCGTGCCATAGCATCCCAGTACAGCATGAATGCGCCGCCGCCAATGCCCGAGGATTGAGGTTCAACCAGATTCAGAACCATCTGCGCGGCAATCGCAGCATCAACCGCGGTCCCACCATTGGCCAAAACATCTACCGCCGATCGGGTTGCTAGTGGGTGGGCAGTGACCGCCATGAAGCGCTCGGCGCGTACTGCGGGCTTTTCTTGCCAGCCGGTTACCGGCTCGGGACTCGCAATTGACGCCGCGTGCCCGAGCGGCATCCCGCTCAAGGCAATTAAGCAGCCGACCAGAACAGAGTGCCCCGGATATGGGCAGTACAATTTATTTAAGTATTTCATCGTCTTTGGCGGTTGTTGTTTTATCAATCACTCTGGATGAATATTTGTGAGAACACATAGGCTTATGTTCAATGAATCCTCGCGTGCCGTAGATTGACGAGGCGTTAACGACACCTCTAGGGTGTGGGTCGTCTTAATCCTTAGCCAATGCACAGTGTGAACGTTCGAAAAGGCGTTCGAGGTAGGCGTGAAGTCCACCCATACCAGCTAATAACCCCTGGCGTCGCCCCCAGTTCACCGTCCAGCTAACGATTATGTCAGTCACCGTGAAGCGGTTTTCAACCAGGTAGTTATCACGCAAAAGTACATCGTTTAATACAGATGCGGAACGCCCGAACATCATGGCATTCTGCTCGAACCCGGCCTCAATCCGTTGATCTGGTGGCAGGATAAATTTGTTGACGGCTGTATTCCAGAGCCATGCCTCCATTTCTGTCAGTGCGAAGGATGTCCACTGATCATGCCGGCCACGCGCCCAACTGCCCGATTTAGCAATTAAGTCAATGCCTGGCGCGTGATCCGCAAGATAGGTGCAAATCGCAGCGGACTCAAATAGCACTTTGCCGTCTATGATTACAACTGGGAGTTTACCAACCGGGTATATTGCTTTCACTTCATCGTTGGTAGGCAGATCAGATCTCGACTGAGATTTAAAAGAAAGCCCAGCTTCCAGAAGCGTCCAGCGACAACGAGCAGAGCGTGACGTGCCTGATTCATACAATGTTATATCCACAATAGTTATTCCTGTTAATGCTCTAGGCAGCGACCAAATGTAGCCTTCAACGACTCATATAGACCTTTCTTGCTGTTTCTGTCACTCGGCAGATACGTGCCATTCACCGGGGAAGAATGCACTAGCGTCTCATTTGATCCGGATGATCGGGGACTCGACTGCCAGAGATCTCTAATCTCGAACTACCGTGGTCCAAATTTAGCGGCGGATACCCGAAAAATGACATTAATACTGATGCAAGTCGTTGATTTATAGGCGGGCAATATAAGAATAAAATCTACAACTATTTGATAAAAAGTCGACTACACAAAAGACTATTTAAGACTGGCAATTAAAGCTCGATTACTATTCAGTGGTGCTGTCGACTATCTAGTTTTGGAAATTATTAAGCCGTATTGGCTAATATATCTCTACTTTGAACTGGATGAAAATAGCACTACCTTAGCTAGGTGCAAGTGCACGTAAAAAAAATAGCCTTCGGTTAATAATCAACATCATTCTTGGAAGCAATCAGGACAACTTCTGACATATATTCAACGTTACCCATTCTTTTAGTTAAGTCATCAGCAGATAAATCATCTTTTAAAGCAACGTCATATGTCAAACTGACACTTTGGTTATCCCCGGACGGTTCCATATGTAATAAATCAAACCGCTTACATGTCGCATTAATAGCGTCTAGATATCCCGTACTATCGCCAGCTCGGCTAAATCGGAATCGCAAAATAAATTCACTTTTATAGATTGCACCGAAATTAATCCGATGGAGTAGAAAGGCCAATATCGATACTACAATTGTCCCAGCCACTGCTAAGAAATAATTACTCGTTCCGGCCGCCATACCTAAAGCCAGTGCACCAAAAATATAGGCCATATCCTTGGTGTCCTTTAACACAGTTCGAAACCGAATAATCGAGAGCGCTCCAACCAGAGCAAAAGCACGTGCAAGACTACCGCCTATTACCATCATCACAATGGCCACAATCAAAGCCACAAATACAACTGTCTGGCTGAAGGATTGTGAGTAAGACAACCCCGTATGAGTAAGTCTATAAACGATCGACAATAAGACACCAATTGCGAGAGCAACTGTCATATTGATAACTATCTCCGCGTAGGAGTAGTTAAGAAGCGTCCCTTCCGCATCTATGAGTATCGTATCCATATAGTTCCTACCTACTGTTCATCGAGGGCTAAACCTAAGGTCTCCATACTGGTTACAATTTTTGACACTGAAACCCGGCGAAGTTCATGTGTCTGGATAACTCTGTGAAACCAAGAAGGCAAATGGCTTTGAAGCTTCACTTCCATGATTGTATACCCCGCAATAACCTTCTTAAAAGTTTGATTAATACTTGGAAATAATCCTGTTGATTGAGTTGTGGATATTCCCTCATCAAAAGTAATTCTAAAACTTGGATCGTACCGACTTAGGTAAGGCCTGCGTTCATAATCAACTAAGGCAACTGGCACAAGTCTTTTGCGATAGAGGTTATATTGAAATTGATCTCTTACAGCACATTGTTCGGTTCTATTCAATATAGCGTCCGAAAATTCAGAACCCTCGATCTCGATCCAGTTGACTCCCGGAGTAAGCACGGGGGTTCTATTCTTAAACACCAGATTATTGTGCCTACCCTTAATCTCAAGAAATATAGGGACAGCGTCATCGAAAGTCTCCGAGTAGGTCCGAACTCTAAATTTTGACCTGGAGTGAAGGCCATCTATTTTGTCATGAAATGCCGTGTATTTTGGGTCATCGTAATACAAACTGCGCACGAAATATCTATGATTCTCAAGGTGCGCTACAAATGGATCGTATTCAAGAAAATACAATAAATCCCTCTCAAGGCGTTTCCTTTTAACAGCAGACAGTATGTACTTGAATTCAAATCGAGCAAAATTCAGTGGGGAATGAGTTTCTAATTGACTCAAGGGCTTACTGACCACCAGAAGTAATCCCCCGTATTGAACTTTCAACGTTGTCAAAAACTTTTTGTGGGATAGTTTGAATTGCATTATCCAAATTCGTTCCGCCAATATCGCTTTTGGGGAACATTCGACTTTCAGACGCTACAAATTCAGTTCTACTGTCAACCGCAACGATATCTAATTGACTAGTTTCTTCAAGGCCAGAGATAGAGAGATAAGAATCAAACAACTGAATAAATGAATGCTTGTCGACTACATCAATTATTCCATCACCGACTATCCTAGACTTTCCGATGAAAATTTCCCCACCATCTCCATAACGCCAGTTTTTCTTGTATGCACTTAGGGCAATTTTGTTTTCAATAAGCGCATGATTAAATAGTACCGCTGTCGAACGATCTTTGGACTGTATGCCAATGGCATTTCGTTCCAGGATATTATTTATCCCAACCAAGTGACTATTTTCACCGACAGAAATTCCCTTATCACCGTTATTGCGGAAAGATGATCCAACAATCGTCGCTCGAGTTGACATAAGATCAACGCCGTCATTTTGGCTACTGTCAAATTGACTATTCTTAATTTCGGCTTCGCAAATATCCAAATCCAATGCATCAGAAACTGCATTTTTAAAGGTTACACGATCAAGATAGATTTTGGCGTACACTGCGTGCACCATATCATCTACGATCTGATTATCTCGAAAAACGCAGTCGCTAATCGATACATCGTCCACATCATGGATTGAAAACATAGCTGAGTATTCGAACAAGTCACCCTTCAGGCCACTACCACCGGCCATCTCACAGTTGGTCAATGTCGATCCATCAGCGCCATGACCCATCAATACCACAGAACCCCAAGGACCTTGATTTTCAGCCAATGGTAAAAATCTAATTGGCTTTTCAAACGTTCCTATGGCAGTTAACTGACCCTTAATAACCAATGTTGCTCCTGGTGTAAACCTTACTGTTGTCCCTGATTGGATAGTCAGATGACTGTTCAGTGTTTGGTAACCATCCAAGAAAATATCGCCGGACCAAATCGTTTCTGACTTAACTTCGGGATACGACACTGGTGCATGTAGGCTGGAGAAACTACCCTGCTTTAGAACATCGACCGGTTCCGCGGGAATCCAACTGTCTGCTCGCTGCAAGGCCACACTTTTTAGTTTTAGGTCCTTACCGAGTCCAGAAAAATAAACGCGATAATCACCCGGCGAACTATCTAAACTACTCAATCCATTGCCAATCCTCTTGAGTGTTAGATTTGACAAAAACCCGGGATTTAAGTGTAGGAAATTCTCGTAAACATCAGCGAATTCAGTAAGATCAACCAAATACTCACTAGACGTATCCTTAAATTCGGCCTGTATCTGCAGATCAGAACCAAGATCTTCAAAGAACTCTATTTTCAGAGTTTCTAATGGGAATTTTCCACGCACAGATAACTCTAAAACGTTGTCTGCATACCTATAGGAGGCTACTGAATCATCACTGACATGACTCTTTCTCAGAAGTAGTTTGTTGTATTCAAGAACGTTTCCTATGACCTTCTGAAGTTGCCTCATCCGATGTTGTACAAAACTTGAGTTTGCTGGATACAACAGCGGATCTGAAAGCACTTCACTCTCCATAGTCTTAATAGATTCTGAAACCATTCGCATAAATAATATGTCCGATCCAGAATCAAAAAATTCCTTCAGTGCCCGGCTACGCGACCTTATAAAATCACCATTCTTGAATAATGCTTCGGTGAGTCGATTTGTAATGATTTCTGGTAGGATTTGAGCCCCCCTCATTGGCTCATACCATCCCATAGTATCCCAGACAACAGGCATAAACTTTCCACGCCAGGAATCATAGTAGAGCCGCCAGTTATGCGAAATATCCGCGTGCTTACTCTGTGTAAGCGACTCGTACGCTGAAAAACGCCCCCATGCTTCCATATCCATCAAATTGGCCAACTGTGACTGTGATTGGTATTTCTCACTCCGGTTGACAAGTTTAAGGAGGGTTTCTAGTGGCAAATTGAAATCATCGGCATAATGGTTATTAACGGCGACTTTGTCCCATACCGACGAGGAATCAAATAAGTTATTTATTCCACTTTGTCGAAACTGATCTTTGCCAATAATTTCGCCACGATAAATATCGCCCGGCATCCAACCGTTATTCCGAAGTGTGAGTTCTTTAACTTGCTCAACTAGAATGTAGACACCTTTGTCCTCACCATTTATATATAACCGCGCCAGGTCCGTCTTAGGCGCCAATAATCCCATATTCTTAGCTAACCGATAGGACAAGAAATTGTTTAGTTGTTCCGCCGTTCTAGGAGAGATTAAGTTTATCGAACGCAGATCATCCATTAAGTAGCTTTTACTTGTTTTTATACGAATTGATTTTTTGTCCCATGCCCAGCGGTAATGAGTATCACCTCTGTATTTCACTTTAATTTTCTTAAGTGCTCCGTCAAGTACAATTCCTCCCGTGACATATTCGAACCCGGATTGAGGCATATGTGACTCGAGTTGCGCTATGTCCGGTTCAGTAATAAATAGGTGAATTATTCTGAGTCGTGAGTTAGTCCCCGGTCGATAATTTGAAGAATATGCGCGAAGTTTTTGGAGCAGACGATCTATTTCGTACCTTCCGATAGATGCCAAATCAAGGTCAGCACTGTCCGGTCCTGGTTCATAACGTACCTTGTACGTATAAAACCGATCGACTGAGTTGTACAACCAAACTCCTCCCACAACAACCATTGGCAAAGTAACTATCCAAGACCAAAGGAACAACCTTAGCAGCAAACGTTTCACTCACCAGCCTTTGGCTCGTTTTTAGCCAATGCGTCTTGAACTATTTCATAAGAAAGATTATTGCTATTGCCAAACAAGTCGTTAACTGACAATTTGAACCTAATGTTGATCTTCATAACTCGATCATCTCCAAACCTATCTAGACTAGACACATTTAAAATAAAATGTGAGTCTTCAAAACCTTTGGCCTTGATCGAGGCTTGATCTACTATTAGATTCACGTATTCAAACCAATCGTTTGAAAGAGATTTCAAAATACCATCAATAGTCAGATTCAATTCTGAAATAATAATGTTTGAAAAAGGTGGGAAATCAACGCGGAGTGTCGACATTTGCCTTGGAATAACAGCACTAACGTGCATCCAGTCATCTTTATCGGGAGCGATAGAAAAAGCCACATACCCCTTTTCTTCTATGCTTTCATCAATCGCCCACAATTTAACAATCTGAACCATTCTAATGAGGGCACCCCAAGCCTCCCCCCAGTTTCGATTGATAAAATGTTGTTGCAATTCCCCTATAGACTCTGCAAGCACATGGCGCAAATTCCACCGCCAGCGTAACTCCCAGCCTTTTAAAGCGCGTTGGATAATTAGTTTTTGTTTATCTGAAATTGCGAGGTTTTGAGATAACGATTTTCCTGAATTGTTCTGAGATTGAAAATAGAATTTCTGAAATAAAACATTTCCAGGAAATCTTTTTTGCCCTTCGGAGAGACCATTGACACCGATTATTCGCCGATCAGTCGTGTGGCGGAGAGCTTCGTACCAAAATGCCATGGCATCGACATCACGGTCATCCAGGTCCCGCCACACAGTGGCCCAATGAAGAAGTTGTTTGTAGTCCTTATTTCCATGAAAAACTCTACACAAGCTTTTCAAGACTTCTCGTTTTAGATAATAAGGCCTGTCGTCCAGTAAAACATTCGTCCATTTTGGATTCTGAAGTAGCTTAACCGCGTTTCCTGTCTCCTCCTGCACCAATTGACCTAGCACATTTTTAGCTTGTGAGGAGAACGATACTTGGTACAACAACATCGAATAACTTCCAAGCTTATTAATAAGTCCAGGTCGGCTAAAGACTATGAATATGACTAAAACAAACACTAGCGCACCCATCATAGACAGCGCATTCGCGTAAATTTTTGACTGTAGCTTTGACATGGACAATTATTCTACCTAGCAAAAATGAGGCACTCACCGAATCAACTACTCACCACAGATCTCAAAACCACCCAATCGTTCCCTACTGGACAGTTCCTAAATAATGTGCGTGATTAGTTAATAGCCTCTTCGCTCCCGACAAATACGATATTCTTTGCAGTCTCTCCATTCGTAGCGCGACATATATTTTCTGCAACAAACTTCCAGCGCCGCTCAACTTGTTCTGGCGCCGATGCACTTTCATGGGCACTGAGGATTACATTGTCTAATTGTTTAAAAAGGAAATTAGATGGTGATACCTCTTCTAGATCGTTACCAATATAGTTGTACCAAACATCTAATACCGCTCCGCCGATTTTCTTGTTCTTAAGCGCGTTATAGAGTGCTTCCTCTACAATAATTCGTCCACGGGCTACATTAATAATTATGCCGCTAGGCTTCATTTTGGCTATTTGTGGTGCGCCAATCATCCCGATTGTCTCTTCATTCATATCACAAGCGACAACGACAAAATCGCTTTCACTGAGTAGCTTATCCAATTGATCAGCAGTTCCCATCCAGTCCAAGGGCGCCACGGTGTCTTGCTGTGAACGCCGAATTGCGATAATTCTCATATCGAATGCATCAGCTCGCTTAGCGATCTCCTTGCCGATATGGCCATACCCGATTATCCCTACAGTCCGGTTTCGAATTTCTTCGTGATGTAAAGATGTGCCGGGCTGTCGTCCTGCCCAGCCTTCGGCTCTGAACCGTTTATCCATGTCACGCAGGCCAATCTTTGTCTCTAGCATTGCACAAAGGACGTACTCGGCAATGGTCGATTCGTGTTCAAAACAGTTAGAAACCGGGATACCTAGTGGCATCGAATCTGGAGAACAGAAGTCATAACCCGTCCAAGGTATTTGAAACAGTTTCAGTTTTGGCGTCTTCGGCCACCCATCGGTCGGGATCTTTCCACCAATAATTACATCTGCCTCATAAGCCATGGCTGGAAATTCCTCTGGACTATGTTTCTCGGGATTCCAACACAGTACTTTCCAATCTTCATTCAACTCTTTCCGTAAAAGGTGCTCGAATTGAACCGCAATCCGACCCTGAATCAACGCTGTTGGCATAGGTGCTTTCCTGTAATTGTTTTAGATATAAAACTGTTTTATGGACTGGCGATCGGAAGGTAGCTGCCTGTAATTCCAAAAACAGTCACTGGAATCGTATTCCTTTCAGGAATAGTACTGTGAGTGTGAGAGATCTTATTTATCCAAGAAGAAGTTTATCGTCTATTGGTTTGAACCATGTTGCCTCTGCAATCAGGGAAGAAGCTGTTCGCTCAGGGACACCATATATTTCGCTGTCAGTATTAAATTTGATTTTAATTGTCTTTATTAACAAATCGAAATCACCATCTCCAGATGCCAAAACAATAATATCTGATTCTTGCGAAAATTCCATAACATCAATCGTGATGCCTACATCCCAGTCCCCTTTAGAAGAACCGTCGCTTCTCATAATAAATGGTTTCAGTCTGACGTCGAAACCAATTGCGCGAAGAATGTTTTGAAATTCTGTTTGTTTCTTGTCTCCACGGGAGGTGGCATAGGCTCTAGCTGTTACTATTTGCCTATTCTGAGTTGCCTGAGCCCAAAACTTATTGTAATCAAAACTACGTTGATATACTGACTTCGTCGTGTAATAAATGTTCTGCACATCGACAAACAAGGATACCTTTTTCATAACGTCTGTTGATTCTCTGGATCAGTCTAAGCGTTTTAAGGGTCAGTCTAGTTCTACCAATACTCTTCCGACTGTCCTCTTCTCAACCCCCACTGGAACCGCAAACCTTGCTGTCATTATTTTGCCTCAAGCATCCTGACATCTGCACATGCCTGTGTTAGGACGCCAGTGATTACAATCAGTTGGCCTGCACGGTTTGTCAAATCGAGCAATCTTTCTACCGTATATGCTCCCCAGCGACTTTGCGCCAAATTATGGCGCGCACCCATGACTAATGTGTGCACACCGCTGGCCAAGATTGCACCGCAACACATGGGACACGGTTCAAAGGTCGTATAGAGCGTCAATTCAGAAAAGTCCGTATGACCGAGCTGCTCGCCTGCATGACGCAGCGCCACTGTTTCCGCATGAGCGGTCGGATCGGAAGTCGAATTTACGAGATTACGGCCGCGGGCCACCACCCTTTCCGCTCTGACCAAAATTGAGCCCACAGCAACATTCCCTTCCCCTGCTCCTCGCTCGGCCTCTTCCAATGCGATATGCATGTAATGTTCGTGATCATGCATACGCCACTAGCTCCGTGAAGCAGTAAGTAAAAACAGGCAGGGCATTGTGTAGATGTTTGCTGTGTATACCCTGCCAAGAACTATCGGCGTAGTCACTTTCAATCACACTCGCAGCAGTCACTCCTTCACCTCGACGACCAGTTCGGTCACCCCACCTTC
>Ga0315338_1003888_pt1 | contig 12426 bp, 10 predicted proteins | sample ASW8metaG_FD_204518 | JGI IMG/M metagenome (GOLD analysis project Ga0315338, IMG submission 204518) | Ammonia-oxidizing marine archaeal communities from Monterey Bay, California, United States - ASW #8 | ecosystem: Environmental > Aquatic > Marine > Coastal | place: USA: California | collected... | reverse complement strand
ACACAAGCACAAAGAAACCCTCCCGGTGTACACGATGCCGGCGATACGTCACCAGCTGACGTCATGGCAGGAGCGGAGTAACGATATGCCTAAAGTACTTTTAAGAGAATATTACGAACTATGCGAAGGTGGCGTCTGCCAGGATCTTTTAACCGAAGCCGAAAAGCGTTTCGTTGCTGAAGGAGGAATGATTCTTTCAGGCATCATGCAGAAGGCAGATACTCAAAATGGAAATGGTCGTATTTATCCTTCCCGCGTTTTGATGCGCGAGGTAGAAAATTATAAGAAGCTTGTCAAAGAGCGCCGCGCCCTCGGGGAACTCGACCATCCGGACGATTCAGTTATCAATCTTAGGAATGCGTCTCATATGGTCACAGATGTGTGGACCGAAGGCAAGGACGTTATGGGTAAGGTACAAGTATTAAACACGCCGTCAGGCGGCATTTTGCGTTCGTTGGTGGAGTCAGGTGTTAAGCTGGGTATTTCATCCCGCGGCATGGGCTCAGTGACTGAGAGCGCGGGCCAAACTATAGTAGAGGACGACTTTCAGCTTATTTGCTTTGATTTCGTTTCCGAGCCATCGACCCCAGGCGCCTTCATGATGAAAGAAGCTAAGGACCTGAGCCAACCAAATATTTTTACAAAGTCAGATAAGGTCAATCGCTTATTAAATGATATTATTTTGGAGATAAAAAATGATTAACGAAGATGTAAAAGCAGTTATAAAGGAAAAGATAGAGCGCTCCAGACGCGAAAAGGCACTATGTGAATCTATCGAGTCCGGACCCATCAACGAGGGCATTTGGGACTCTCTTAAAAATATGATCGGAAGTAAAGATCCAGAACACAGCACAAAGGTTAGCGGCACCCTCAAGCGCGCTATGGACCAAGCGGCAAACAAGACAGTCAAGAACATGTTCGATCAGTTCGAAAAAGATTATCCAGGATTTCCAAATATCAAAGATTCTGATAAGTTTGATAAAGGCGTGACGTCTCTCGGTCTTATGTATCAATCAATTAAAGAATCGGCGCTGAACGGACAAATGCCCGTTGAGGTTGCCAATTCTATTGTCGTCACACTTAAACAATATACAGAAGCACTGCTTCAAGATCTTTCTAGAACCTACAAGTTCTTTAAAGAAGAGGAAGAGTTAGAAGAGGTAAGCGCTGGTAAGGCAGCCCTAGGCGGCGCCGCAGCCGGCGCTGCAGCGATGGTGCCAGGTGTAGCTAGCGCCGTAGGAGGCGCAGCTGCAAGCGCAGCAACCGGATATGGTGGCTTGCTAGCCGGCGCCGCCCAAGGTGTCGGTGGCTTAGCCACCTGGATCGCCGGCGGTACCGCTATGACAGCCGGCGGTCTCCTTGGAACTCTGGCGATGATCGGCGCCCCGCTAGCTATTGGCGCAGGTGCGCTAATGATTGGAAAGAGATTGCTTGGTTCATCAAGACAAGGAATGTTGAAGAAGCTGGTGAAGATGTTAGATCCCGTCGACCCAGCGAAGGCCGCTCCCTATTCAGGTGAGCGCGCAAGCCAAGCCTCATCAGTTGCTCAATCTGTTGGTCAAGGAAACTTTAAAGCAGCAACCCAGGGATACACAGGCATGCAGAACACATATGCTCAAACTGGCGTACAGCAGTTGCAGAGCCAACCCCAAGTGATTGAACAGGTAGGAGGCGCCCTTGAGGACGCCATCGGTGCTGAAAATGCAGCTGCTTTTGTAGCGGTCGCTAGCGGAAAGCAAAAGCTGGAAGATCTCCCGGAGCTACAGCAGGACATTGTCCGCGCCGTGCTGGGTCAATTCCAGACCGGAGATCCCGAAGAGAACATTGAGGACGCGCTTGAGGTCGCTGAAAATGAATCCGAGCTTGAAGAAGAGAAAGAGAAGCTGGAAGATGAAGGCGACCCCGATGCCACTGGCGGCGGAGAAGCTCTCCCCCAAGAAACCCCACTATCAATTACAAACTCCAACGCAGAGCAAGAAGAGCCGCTCGTAGCCGTTATCCAAGACCTTGGGCTCCCGCAGGACGCAGCAGCCTTGATTGCTACCAAAATGGTGGACTATTTGAACAGCCGCGAAATCCCAGTTTCAGAGGGCAACTTAAAGAGGCTAGCTTCTAAAATTGCGGTTAGCTTGAAGGAGCAGATGAAGGTCACAGATACCCGAACTTCCACGCGAATGAAACGGCCGCCAGTGCCAGATGACGAAGACCCGCAACCACAAACCAGGATTGACCCCGCTCAGGCTTCAGCCGGCGGCGGCGGAGAAGGAGATCCTCCCAACCCAAACCAAGTCGCTCAACAAGCCATGGCACAACGAACTGCGGCTGCCCCAGCCGCCGGCGGACCCGAAGCACAGGGCGAGCTGAGCTGGGCGGATAAAGCCGATCTAGTATTGGATGCCGCCCAACTAGCGGGAATGACAGGCATCGGTGCCTACATTCAAACACCGGCAGCAATCGCTGCGTTATTATTTCACGGCGCTCGAGGCGAATGGGGCAAGGCTGCTATTGACTTGATTGCCGCGTTACCCGCGGCAGGCGCATATTTCAAAGCCGCCGCGGTCGCAGGAAAAGCCGGCAAGATGGCTAAAACAGCAGTTGCTTTGGACAAAGCAATTAAAGCCGGCAGCGGCGCCACCAAGCTAGCAAAGATAGCTCAGACGGCCGCTAGCACAGAAAATCTAATCAGCGCCGGCATGTCGGCGCTGAGCCCGAACCATCAAAAGGAAATAAAAGATGCGCTGACTGACACTACAAAAGCATTAGAAGCGGCTGGAATGAAAAAACAAGCTGCCGAGCTTGGAAGCTGGACACAGCAACACATCACCACTTCTGGTACCACCTCGGAGCCCGAACCAGATCGTCCAAGCATCGAGATGCCTCCTCCTCCGGAGGACCCAGAGGCGAAAGCTCGCGCCGGGCAATCAGTAGAAGCTGGCGCCAGAGAGCGCGCCCAACTAGCCGCCGGCGATAGTGCAATTGGTAAGATCTTGGTGAGAGCATTCGAGCAAGCACCCGAAGGAGATCCGCTTAAGAGCGAAGAGGCAATTGCCATCTTTAGCGATCCTACCAAACTTAAGTCTTTGTTTGACGAGGTAGGTTTAGCGTTGAGGATCCAACTGCAAAAGAGACAGTACGATCCCAAACAAATAGATGCCCTCCTTGAACACCTCTTGCGTAAAGCATTGCTGCTTGAACAAGCCGACCAGCGCTTTGGTCGCTGGAAAGAACTAGCAAACATTTAACGGATATTTAATGAACAAGAAAGAATTGAAAATGCTAATTAAGCCATTAGTAAAAGAGTGCATCAATGAAGTGTTGATAGAGGAGGGCTTATTGTCTAATGTTGTATCAGAAGTTGTCAAAGGTATGCAGTCTGCTGTGATCGTGGAGAACCAAGCCCCACCGCCACCAGCATTCATCCCGGAAGATAACTCTCAGAAACTTCAAGAACAGAGGCTGCTGCAAAGAAAAAAACTAATGGACGCGATAGGAAAGGATTCTTATAATGGAGTCAATCTGTTTGAGGGCACCGACCCCGCGTCACCTTATGAGGCTAAGGAAGCAACACCAGGCTCCGTCGATCTGGGCAACCCGAGAGATGCAGGGGTAGATATTAGCTCTTTGGTCGGCGGAGGCGCCTCCCAGATGTGGAAGGCTTTAAAGTAGATATAAGATGTCAAGAAAAAGCAGCACAAACGTAAAAGTCGATTCAAGAGAATGCAGAGGTAATCATGAAAAAATGATTCGCAGATTTATTAAAAAATGCAAGAAAGCGAAAATTGTAGAACAAGCAAAAGACAGGCGTTACTATAAGAAGCCATCTGTAGAGAAGCGAGAAAAGAGAGAAAGAACTGCGAGATTGAGAAAAAGAGAAGAACTAAAACGTCTGAAAGCACAAGAAAGACGCAATAGAAAAAAGTAAGCACTATTTATATTAAATAAACAAATATGGAGATTTTTAAACATGGCTAAAAACTGGAATCCTTCGTGGGCATCCGACGTCGGCGTAAACAACGTTCCGTCATATCAGGTTAGTGGGCGCCCTTTTGCTCAAAACTTAACGTTGGGCGGTACCGCCAAGACTCAGGTAAAGTTTGAATACGTTAGTCGGTGGGTTCAAATAACCAATCATGGTACTGTCGATCTTAAGGTGGCATTCTCTAAGCGCGGGTTTAATGAAAGTAATTACTTTATACTCCCAGCAGGCAACGGCTCGAATGCCACATACCATCAAACTGCCCGCTTGGAATTAAAGGTATCAGAAATATGGTTACTTGGAAATAGCAATAATGTTTCAATAGTTACCGGTATGACGTCTATTCGTCCTAATAAGGTATCGGGCTCTCTCGGCCCCAGTTGGTCAGGCTCGCTAGGGGTAAGTTAATCCATGGGTTCGTTTGGCTGGGCATATGTAGACTGCAGTGGTTCCGCCGACGGCGCCGCTAGCGGACCGCTGCATTCTGTACAATTTAAGATTGCAGGCGGAGACTCATCTGGCTCAGTTAATCTTCTATATAGAAAGAATGCCTCCCGCCTAATGCTGACTGGTGCAATGTGGGTCTCCGGAGCCATCCACGCCGACAACTACTACATTAAGAACCGCATGGAGCTTAACGTCACAGGTAGTACTTACTTTGGTGACGACAACACCGATGTTCACGTTAGAACGGGAAGCCTGAGTGTATCCAACACCTCAAACGTCCGTATTCTGGATGTAGCAAACAGCACTCAGACAGTTGCTGTCCGCGCCTTCAAAGGCATGTACACTGGCGTTTCTACCCGAGCAGCCACAGCCAGCGTCCCATCCTATATTCTGGGTATCACACAGACCAGCAGTGTTAACGTATTAATACCCAGCGCATCTCTGTATGGCGCCGGCGCAATTATAATGGTAAAGGATGAAGTAGCCGCCCGCGGAGGGAAGAATATTACACTTCATTCCCGCGCCGGCTATACAATAGATAACTCCCTCACGTACATCTTAACAGGCTCGATGCCGGCAATTAGTTTATATTCTAATGGTACCAACTGGTTTGTCTTCTAATTATTGAGAGGGCTCCGTGAATGGCGTACAATGCAATATCAGGCACTTTAATAGCCGCCCAACAATATGTCCCCGGTGATTTAATTGTTGGAAATGTTGTTTCTGGCAATCTATTAAAGTCAAATGGCGCACAAATAATCAATGTGCCGCGGGTGATAACACCAACTGACAATGCGCTGGTGTTGAATGTTGACGGAGACGCCAACAAGTTTGAGTGCAAATCAAATTTAAAGTTCGATCCTCTTAATAACAAGTTGACAGTGCTGGGATCTGTTACGGCTAGCTTGGCTATAACAGCATCTTATTTTATCGGAAACGGTAGCAAGCTAACAGGCATCGCCACCGGTGTTGGCGGCATCTTCACCACAGTAAACGGATCCAAAGCTTATACCACGAGCAGTATTCAGGTCGGCGCTAGCGGCACCCCCACTCACACCTTGTCGGTTTCGGGCAGTTCGCGCTTTAACGGCGCCGTAATATTTAAGAGAGCAATAGTTTCTAGTAATTACTCAGTAGGAGCCAGCGACTACTATGTTGGAGTAGATACCACATCTAATGTGGTGCACCTTACATTACCCTCTGCCGGCACAACAAGAACGGGCCAAACGTTTGTCGTAAAGGATGAAGGCGGCAATGCTATGGTTAAGAGAATAGCGATTTCAGGGTCTGGTTCGGACACGATTGATGGTCAAAATACAGTAGTTTTGCAGTCGCCATATGCATCAATATCGCTTTATTGCAACGGCTCAAATAAATACTTCGTATACTAGTCTTCGGCGTTCTATTTAAGAGTGATATAAAACAATGTTTAGATGTGTTGTTTACGCGGCATGTCTAATGTTTTTTTATATCGCTAACATTTAAAAACTAAATTATATGGAGGGTTTTATAAATGGCTTATAAATTTACAATGGGTACTGCTATCCTAAGCGGTGCACTTGTTCCAGCGGTCGATGATTCTTACGACCTCGGAACTGCCACGGCACAGTGGCAAGACCTGTATCTTGATGGTAGAGCAACCATCGATGCACTTACTTTGGACGTCACTGCTGTTACAGCAACTGGCGCCGAGTTAAACTACCTCGACATTACCACTTTAGGTACTGCCGCGGCATCCAAGGCTCTTACTATCAAAGGTGATAGCACTTGGACCGTAGCTGGCATGACTTGTGCCGACATCGGTACGGTTACTACTGCCGACATTAATGGCGGTAATATCGATGGCACTATTATCGGTGCTTCCTCGGTTGCTGCGGGTTCATTCGCGGCTGTGGTAGGTACCACTGGTACTTATAGTGCTGGGCTTACTGCTACTACCATTTCTGGTTCTGGATTGATTTCGGGTGCTGGGAACGCTGAGTTCAAGGGTGGTTCTATCACCGCAGCGTCTGGTATTATCAACGGCACGCTGAGTTGTGACACCAGCTTCACTCTTGATGCTGTTACTATCAACGCTACTGAGATGGGCTACCTCGACACCGTCGTCGCTGGTACCGCTCTCGCTTCTAAGGCTGTCGTTCTCGACGCTTCTAAAAACATTGCTACTATCGGTACAATTGGTTGCGGTGCTATCACTTCGACCGGAGCTTCTAGCTACGGTACTTTGGCTGGTGGTCAAGTTTCGTCTTCTGCGGGCTTTATCTCCCCAGTCGCGCAAACTTCCAACCTCGGTAAGCTCAATGTCAAAGGTAGATTAACTGCCCAAGGCAATAGCATGTTCGATGGTAACGTTAGAGTTTCCGGTTCGGTTACTTTAGGTAACGCTTCTGCTGATGTTGTCGACTCGCTCGGCGCCGTCCTCGGTCTGCCAAACCTTAACGCTACCACTGGCTCAACAGTCAAGATGCTGGCTTACAGTGCTCTCGGGAACGTTGAAACACGTACCCGTGCTCAGTTTGTTGCTGATATCGCTGGTACCGGTCTTTCCACTTCTGGTGGTAAGCTCGTTCTTTCCGCCGATACTACCACTGTTACTGCTTTTGCAAACGAAGCTGCAACTTTGGTCGAAGGTTTCAACTACGCTAGTGCAGCTTTAACTGCAGATCGCATTCTCACCCTTCCGGCTTCTGCTGGAATGGCTGTTGGTGATGTTGTTCAAGTTAAGGTCGCAACTCTCAATTCCGGCATTCGTGCTATTATTGCAAGAGCTGGTTCTCAAACCATTGATGGAGCTAACGAGATCTATCTTGATTCATCCTATGGTGCTGTTTCGTTGAAATACGTTTCTGCTGATACTTGGAGAATCTTCTAATCTAAACTTATTGTTTGGGTTACAGTATCCTTTTGGTGCCTCCCCCTTGTGGGGGGGCATCTTTTTATGAATATTAAGCAGTTTAAGTTCTATTTATGGATGGCGAGGTAACAAATTGGCTTATAATGTTTTAAAAGGCAGCGTGGCAGGCTCCGTCGATCAGCACGCAAATCAAGAAATCGGCGGTGTAAAGGTATTCAAAAGCACAATAAGTGCCAGTGTCTTTTATGACACCGATGCCGAGAGCCCCTGCGCAACTATGAAAGATGTAGCAATCACAGAGATCAAAGGCGCCGCCCGCAACTCTATCTTAACTTATAATGGTGGCACTGCAGTGCAGGCGAACTTTTCATTAATTTATGAAAAGAATACGTTATTCACTGAAAAGCTCGTTGCAAAAGAAATTGCCGGCTCCGGTCGTCGTCTGGTAGAATTGCCGGCAAATAAGTTTGTTGAGCCTATTAATGCGGAATATATCAACCTCGGTGCGGGCTTATCAAATATCCGCGGCAAACTTCAGCCCAGCCTAGGCTCAGGCTTGATATTAGATAAGGATAAGATAAGACTTTCAGTTTCCCCCCTTGGTGGACTTAATCTGACGAACGAGCAACTGGTAGTAGATCCCTCGCGAGCAGAAAACCTCGTCAGCAACGGACAAGCTTTGAGCGAGGATGATTTGCTTGTCGTGGCCGATGTTTCCAAAAGAAGAGTCAACAATGTCACGCTATCCCAGCTTTATGATAATTACATTGATACCAAGGTCGCCAAGCCTGCCGGTAATAAGAATGAAATTCAATTCAAAAATAGACGAAAATTCGATTCATCTCCCAAACTTACATACGATGATAGCAAAGCGCTCTTAAAAAACGAAGGAGTTCTCAACACCCTAGAGGCTCAGATTGAAAACTCTCTTGTTTGCCGCGGCGCTATCCACAAGGGTATAAAAAATGTCTCCGGTGAAACTGCGTATGAAGTACAACCATCGGATCATACATTGCTTGTGGATACCTATAAGTGTGCGGTTAAAGTAATCTTACCCCCTGCAGTTAACAACAAGGGGAGAATTATAGTAGTAAAGAAAACAAACACAGACAAGTACAACATTAGGTCGACGCCCGTAATCATCGAAGGCGCCGGCGATCTCATTGATCAAAGAGAACAGCTTATTATTAAGATGAACTACACTGTCCGAGAATTACATTCAGATGGAGTTTCATGGTGGGTAACTGGCGCCACCGGATCGTGAGAACTATTTAACAGATGAAGGAACAACAGAATGGCTTATAATACCTCTAAAGGAAAAAGAGATCTCGGAGATATAGAATTCGAGGCAGATCCAGATACTCAGATAGATTTTGGAAATAATTCCATCAAGTTTAAGACTGACTCTAAATTGCGCCTATCTTTAACTGGCTCTAGAATAGAAACGTCGCACCCTCTTACGTGCTCGATTGGTTTTGCTCTTCTCGCCGATAATCAGTTCCGCATGAATATTAACTCTATTGGTGCTCTGTCCTCTTCTACTTATGTATCTGCTTCTGCTTTCCGCGGACAAGCGCAAAGGGTAACCTTCCCAATTAAAACTATCACTAACGTGTACACAGCCTCGGTAAAAGACTATACAATATTGGCAGACACTTCCACTAGGAATATCACCGTACTGCTGCCGTCAGCAACTGCAGCTAGCGGAAAGATCTACAATGTTAAAAAGACCGACTCTCTGAACACGCTTACCATTACAAGCTCTGCCGGAAGCACTATAGATTCGGCAACGAGTAAGAGCATAACCACAATCAACCAATCGGTAACCCTCCATTCAAATGGAAGCTATTGGTTTATAATTTAAAAGGAACCATCTTAAATGAGTTACAGTAAAACAGACGAAGAAAAATCATTATTAGAACCAGTTAAGGCGATCCGTTCCGCTGAGTTATATTATGGTTCTGGATCCGAGGGCGATCGCTATTTGATTGTCGACGGAGATGATGCCGAAACCTCTCAATTTATTGGCGCTTATCCAAACGTAATTAAAGCGAATGGAGCCTTCTGGCAAATGAATATAACAGGCACCATAGACAACTTGGTGGCTCTTAACCAGAACTTCATTGGTTTGAATCTCGACACTATCGGAGGTACTCCATATGATAATACATCGGGAAATCAATGGCCCGAGCTGGTAGCTTTCCTGAGTCAGTCTCAAGATACAAATATCAAAGTATTCGCAGTCGGTCAACCTCGAAAGTGGATCCCTGTGGGTACCACGAATCGCTGGGGAGTCAGAGGGGGGCGCGACGAGAGCAACGAGTTCGTCGAACCACCCAACTTAGCAGCCAAAAAGTGGTCGGCTGCGGCGATTGAGCTGTCTGCCCTTTCGAGACTCTACCCTAATTTAATGGGATGGACAATTGATGATTTTCCGGGATGGAACGATAATAGAGCATCTTTTACAGCAGCGCAGGTACAGGGAATAGTATCCGCCGGCAAACGCTGGAATCCTAGCTTTCAATTTTTTCCAACACATTATGTCTCGCAGGCGTTAAGGACTGCAATTCCATCAACAAGAGTTGGATTTTCTTATGATTTCCCCACCATAGCCGACGAATTTGTACAAGCAACTCTAAAGTTTAAAATACCCAGTGTGATCCCCACGACAGCTAACCTTCATTTTCTTCACTCGGACGATTATAAAGAGGAAGCCTACCCCAATGTTATGAAGACGATGAAAATAAACGGGCATGAGGTATTTAGTGACAACTTTAAAGATGATGAGCGGGTTGAGACAACTTCCGTGAACATCCAATCAAAGTTGGTAGCCGGCACCAATCTTCTTCAATTATATGTTAGTAGTTCTGCCACCACAAATGAGTGGGCAGATCGAGTTTGGAGTGTTGGAGACATCCGAATTATAACTAATGCTGCCAAAGAGCCATATAGAAACATGTCCCGCGAAAATGGGAGAGTATCTGAGCCCACCTTTAATCGTAACAACAACGTAGCCTATTCCGCCTCTTGCTGCGCACGTTGGGATGGAAGAGCAGTATCAGAAACAAATGAATTATATCGATATGTCGCAGAATGCCCGCGCGTTATGTTGGTATACACAAATCACACGCCCGCCTCCGATCCCCCGGGGGATGAGATCCAGTCTCGCCTAGGTAATATATTCGAAGCGTATAATAGAACGTTGCCCGATACTGGTCTTTTCCATGTTCAGCAGGGGTTCTTATTTAATCAGAATATTGTTCCAACAAGCGTGGTTCAAAAATTTAAATCTGGCTCCGCGTATTCTGACGGTCAGTTGATCTGGAACTATCCAGTTTATTTGCGACAGCCCAACAAGGGCATTTTCACTAAAAGAGCCGCGGCGCTCACCGGTGCGTCCGGGGAACCTGGGGTCATGACGACGTTTCCCAGCAGACAGAACGCAGTCAGAGGTCAATACCAACGCTGGACAACTAAAAAGACCTATAGCGGCGCTTTAAAATTTAAAGTTAAGTACGACGGCGGTGGCGGTACCATCCCCGATGAGGATGGTTTGTGGACGCAATATTGGAGAACTATATTGGCAAAGTCCGGCGCCGCATGGCCACCGGCAAATCCCTACTATAATGTTTCCGGCGCGGAGAATTATACAACACCCATGTCGTCCTCTACGATATCGCCCGCATCGAAATTAGTATACGAGACGTTTGTATCAGGAGGGTACGCCAGCTCATATGCGCTGATATCTCTTAGTGCTAGTGTCGGAGATGTGTTCTTGAGCGAATCTGCTTGGGACTTCACCAGCGGAGTAACTGGAAGTGCAGTGATCGCTCTTTATAGTGATGTAAAAACATACTACGACTCTGTTTCCGCCGGCGCCTCTTCCTTGAATAATAGAATTATCACCTTCAAGAAGTGGGGAGAGTGGGAGGTTTATGCTCCATCAGATGGAGACCAAGTATATATAAATGCAGATAGAGAATCGCGACTATATGACGCCAAACACGAACGATGGGAGCCGATGGATAGAATATCACCCAAAGGATTAACTGTAACGGGAAGTATCAAATCTACAATGGCGGTCGAACGCGGCGGTATTTTTAGCGCCCGCAGAGGACCCGCGCTTGCCTATGTTTGGTCTGTTAGCGCCAAGTCTGCGTCAGTTCCATGGACTACTATCTCGCGAACTGATACGTCATACTACTCAGCCTCGAAGGACAGCTCTCGCATTCGCATATTAGAAGATGGAGACTACAGAATATCATATGGTTTGAATTGGTACCAAACCGGAGCCATCCCCCCGATTGGATTCAAATCATATGTGGTGTCATCTAGCTATGCTGCCGGCTCAGGATCCGCCGCTTCAACAAGTTCCATTAGAGTGGTGCCCGCTTCGTCTGATGCAGCCACCATAACAACAACGGGCGGCGGTTATACTTACGGCTCCCATACCGCTAATTTTATAACCGACTTAAACTCAAACGATATAATACAACTATATGTAGAGCATCTTTGGGGCGACCTCCCACGAACCACAAGCACCGAACTTGATCAAGTTTGGATTCTATTAGAGAAAGTATAGTGTTTTACAAGCATAGTTTGTTAAATATGTGGTTTTTGCACATCATAATACTATTTATTTTTGAACTAATCCCTTTATAGGAGAGAATTTATGTCTAACTTGCTCAATGAAGCAATCGTGGATGCCAAAGCGTTACGTGCGGCAGCCCTAAAAAATGCCGAAACTGTCGTCATCGAAAAATATTCCGAGGACGTCCGCGAGACTCTCGAAAAGCTCCTAGAGCAAGACGAAGCAGAGCTTGGCGCAGCCGCCCCAGAATTGGGCGCAGACCCCGGAGCAGCACTAGAAGATCCAATGGCTGCACCCGCCCCAGATATGGGAATGGATGCGGCAGCACCTGTTGATGACATGGGCGCAGAGCCTGCAGCGATAGATGAAATTGCAGAAGACGATATTCCTCTTGGATCGACAGACGGATTTGCGAATCTCGAGGGGAAGAACCTGTCTTCTTTTCCATCCGATGGAGAAAATGTAGAACTCACGCTTGACCTTGGAGCCCTGCAAGAAGGCATCGATGCACTTAAAGAAGAGCTAGCCAATGAAGAACAAATCGATATTAATGAGATT
>Ga0315338_1003886_pt1 | contig 12428 bp, 12 predicted proteins | sample ASW8metaG_FD_204518 | JGI IMG/M metagenome (GOLD analysis project Ga0315338, IMG submission 204518) | Ammonia-oxidizing marine archaeal communities from Monterey Bay, California, United States - ASW #8 | ecosystem: Environmental > Aquatic > Marine > Coastal | place: USA: California | collected... | reverse complement strand
GTTCCGTGGCCCAATGGCGCAAAAGTCGCCTGTGCCATTACCTTCGATATCGACACCGATAGTATTTTACATCTCGAACATCGTGAACGCGCTCCCACCATGCTTTCAACTATGTCCTGGTTGAAATATGACGAAGTAGCAATTCCCAGACTGGTGGAGCTTTATGCTCGGTATGAAATCAAGCAAACCTTTTTTTACCCTGCTTGGTGTATGGAACGGTACCCACATTTAGTAGACGTTATTCTTAAAGGTGGTCATGAAATAGCTGCCCATGGTTATCTGCATGAGAATCCCAATAAGCTCAGTCCAGAAGATGAGTTGTATTGGTTTGAGCGACAAATCGCGGTTATTGAAAAAATGACTGGTAAGCGGCCACGAGGCTGGCGTGCACCGCTGTACAACTTCTCCAAACATTCCGTCGACTACCTGATTGAGCAGGGTTTTATCTACGATGCCAGTTTGATGGGTGATGATGTCCCGTATATTCTGAAAACCAAAAGTGGATCAGTTATCGAATTGCCCAGTCAATGGGCCATGGACGACTGGCCGCACTATACCCACGCCCCAGATATGCATTACTTGATGCCGATAAAATCTCCGGATGAAGCCATGAATGTATTTATGTCTGAGTTTGAAGCCATGTACCGCAATAATGGACTATGGGTGACAGTTTGGCATCCATTTGTCTCTGGTCGTCTGGCACGGTGTGAACGGATTGGACAGATGATCAAGGAAATGCAAAGCCGGGGTGACGTTTGGTTTGCCAAGATGGAAGAAATAGCAACTCACGTTCAGACCTGTATTGACAACGGCAGTTGGAGTCCACGTATTGACAATTTACCTTATTACGATGAACCTATTCCTGAACTTAAGGATGCTAATCTAGCGTAACTATTGTCTGTCGTTACACTTAGAGCTCGTTCTTTTTTTAGATCATAACTATAAATAAAGAATATTTTGACACTAACTGACGCAAACAACACAGTGGGGCAAGCTACCAGAAATTAATCCTCTAACTACTTTTGGCTTAATTTGACGAACGTAATCGTCTGTAGTGGTGGACCCCAAGAAAGCTCTTATAGCGAAGTTTGCCTTGCGGTCGTTAAAGTTTAGAAGGAATTTTTCGATAAGGGCCCTATAAAACTAGCCTGGTTCTCAGCGGAGCGGACTTATGAAGATCACCGAGGTGCGTGTTTACAGTAAGCAACTGCCTATGGCATCTGGCTACAACATGTCGAGCGCAGCTGTAGGTGATCCCGAGACAACCATCGTACAAATTGTGACCAACACCGGTCACATCGGATGGGGTGAGATCTGCCCCACTGGTCCGCTACCTCAATCCGAACATGCAGGAAGCATACAAGCTGATCTCGCCCTATTGGGGCCAGCTTTGATCGGTCTTGATCCACGTCGACTAGGTCTAGTTCACGACGCAATGACTTCGACAATGGATGGTGGCCATGGTGCCAAGTCCTCCATCGACATTGCCTGTTGGGATTTGACTGGTAAAGCCTATGGTGAACGTGTATGCGATCTGCTCGGCGGAGCTCGTATGGATCCTGTCTCGACTTATTACGTCGTTCCGATTGGCACACCTACTGACTCAGCGACACTTGCTCAAAACCTGCAGAACGCAGGCCACACGAAGCTCCAACTAAAGGCCGGCGGACGTCACATCGACCAAGACATCGCAGCAATCCACGCAGTGACCGAAACCACCCGTCCAGGTGTCGACTTGTTCGTCGACTGCAACCGGGGCTGGACTGTTGGTGAGGCGATTCAGGTATCACAAGCATGCGCACATCTGAAGCTGGCCATCGAACAGCCTTGCGAGACGTATGCCGAATGTGCCATCGCGCGACCGCATTTGCGGCACCCATTACTCCTAGACGAGTGTGCGATTGACTTGGCAACAGTTGCCACAGCCATCAGTACTGGCGTGGCTGACGGCTTCGGTATGAAGCTCACGAGGGTCGGTGGCATCAGCGCGATGCGCGCAATTCGCGACTTGTGTGAGGCTGCGAACACACCGACGAGCTGCGACGATTCATGGGGTGGTGACATCATCGCAGCAGCCTGTGTCCACGTTGGGGCCACCCTTAATCCCAAACTTAGCCGTGGTGCGTGGATATCGGATCCGTACCAGGTTGCACACTACGACAAAGAGCACGGACCGCGGATTGTAAATGGCACCATCGCGGTGCCACCCGGCCCTGGACTCGGCATTACCATCCCCAGCGGCTATTTCGGCTTACCGATCTCGAACTATTCATGAGTAAATAGGAAATCAATCAATTGATTGAAAATGTGACGACCAAATCCACTGTTTTTTTTGAACGACAAGTCTGCCGATGAAATTTAGCGACTATGCCGATCTGGATGCCGTAGCCGTATCCACCGCGATAAGACGAGGTGAGGTTTCTGCTCAGGAAGTCACTGAAAAAGCGATTGAAGTAGCGAAACGTATGAACACTGAATTAAACGCTCTTGTCATAACCAACTATGACAACGCCCGAACATTCGCAGCCGGCGAACTGCCGGACACACCTGTGTCCGGTACTCCGTTCTATTTGAAAGACATCAATCAGTTTACCCATGACATGCCGACCACCTTCTCATGCCGGTTCTTCGATGGCGTGAGTCCCAGAGAGGATAGCGAACTGGTGAAACGCTGGCGTCGGGCGGGACTAGTTATCGTCGGTAAAACCAATACACCGGAGTTTGCTGAGGATTTCGTCTGCGAACCCACGTTTCGGGGAGTAACCCTGAATCCGTGGAATACGGCGGTTACAACGGGCGGCAGTTCTGGTGGTGCGGGCGCCGCAGTCGCTTCGGGCATGGTCCCGCTAGCCCACGCTACCGATCTGGGCGGCTCAATTCGAATACCATCGGCCTGTTGTGGTGTATTTGGTTTGAAACCCACGACCGGATTAAATCCAATCGGTCCCGATTACATGGAATTGTCCAACGGATTTAATTCTGATCATGTGCTAACACGATCCGTGCGTGACAGTGCAGCAGCGTTGGATTGCTCGGTCGGCCCTCTACGAGGCAGCCGGTATCAGGTACAGCCCAGAGTGAAATCGTACCTGGACGCCCTCGATCAACCGATTCCGAAGCTACGTATCGGCGTGTCCAGATACACCCCCTATGGGCTCGCGGTGGGCAACAACCAGGTAGCGGCGGTAGATCGGGTCAGCACGGCGCTAGCAGATATGGGACATGAAATTTACGAATACACTTATCCGTCGGATCTCGGTCTAGGCAGTTGGATGGAAGACCTATGGATGGTGGACATCGTCTACGAGATTGAAAACCGAATTGCCGAAGTTGGTTGTGAACCGGAGGCTCACGAACTTGAAGCGCTAACCCATTTCCTGCGCAAACACGTTGCTGGATTGAGTGCAATGGATCTCTACCGTGCACGTCAGGGTGCGCACCAAGCGAGTATCAAATTAATGAATTCGATGAGTGAACTCGACCTGGTTCTGACGCCGACGCTCGGCAGCGACCCGATTCCAGTGGGTTACATGGATAGTCGCACTGAGAATTTTGATTTTGATACCTGGGGCGAACGGGGACATGCGTTTGCACCCTTTGCCTATATCTGCAACGTCAGCGGCCAACCCGCCGCGTCGCTACCAATTCAACTCAATCCTGAAGAACATCCCTGCGCAGTGCAGTTGGCCGGTCACAGCTGTGAAGATCATTTAATTCTTCAGGTCGCGGCCCAACTGGAACAGCATTTCCAGTGGCAGAACTACCGACCACCCATCTGGGCAGGCAATCTGGAGTAGATAAAAATGTCAGAGCATCTTGATTATGAAGCAATATCTCCAGAGGTCCTCAGAGCCCTCCTAGTCTTGAATTCTTTCGTCAAGGACCTTGGCATAGAGCCATAATTAAAAGCCCTAGTTGAAATTCGCATATAGCAAATCAAACTTTTAACCCACCTTTCAAAATGTAGGGTGTCCCATTGAACCAACAAAATTTGACTATACATCAAACACAAACCCTTAAATTACATATTTGAAGCGAGCGTGATCCTATCAGCCAGTAGACCAGATTTTCGCATAAGCAAATACAGAATTGTTTTACTGTTAACCTTGCTTTTGCTGTGTGCGTGCACCAGCGAGCCAGAAGCCACTTGGCATCTAGTCAACGTCAATGCCACAAATCTGCAGGGAGATGCCAACCTGATCCAGACTCGTAACTCGGTCATCATGATCGATGGCGGGTATTACGGTGAGGCGGAAAAGCATCTAATTCCATACGTTGCAACACTTGGGATAAAGGTAATCGATCATTTTTTTGTGTCACATCCACATAGAGATCATTACGAGGGTTTCATTGCGTTATTGGATGCTGGAATTACTGTTTCTAATCTTCACATAAGAATCCCACCCAAACATATCTGTGACCGGGAAATTCCCTGGGGTTGCGACATGAAAGACATCCGATCTTTCGTGCAAAAAGCAATAGACTATGGCATTAGCATTCACCATCCGGAGGCCGGTTTTCTCTATCAAGTTACCCCAAATTCAACATTAGAGATTCTTCATGCTCAGGATGATGATCTGCCTAGCGATACTATCGATGTAAACGACCTGTCACTTATCATGAAATGGTCAATCAATGATACGACCGTACTGTTCACAGGCGATCTGAATAGGAAAGTAGGAACCGTCTTGAGTAGCGACCCTAGGATGCGCTCGGATTTTCTGAAAATGCCTCACCATGGCGCAAGAAACATCGCACCAAATGAATTTTTTGATCAGGTTGATCCTGCCTACGTACTAGTACCAGGCCCAAGGTGGATTTGGTGTGGAGAGCGTGGTGCTCAGGCGCGGGAATGGGTTGAACGAAAACAACTACCGGTCTGGATCAATGGTATTGATGGAAATATTAGGGTCGATTTCTTCGATGATCACATCGTCGTAACACCTGAGTCACAACGCCCGCACCCGGTCTGGCAAAAAACACGATGTTAAGTACCATCCAGCTGGACGACTACTCAAATAAGGGTTATGTCTTCGTTCCCGAGCTGTTACCTGTAGCTGAAATCAGCGCAGTGATGGCCCAGTTGCCTGAACTATGTACGCTTCAAATACCCGAAGTTATATTTGAGAAGAATTCCCAAACTGTCAGGTCCTTGATGAATGTACATACCTACAGTGAGGCGGCAAACAAACTGATCCGAAATCAATCAATCATCGATCCAGTGAAGCAGATCCTGGACAGCGATGTTTATGTGTTTCAGTGTGTTCTGAATCTGAAAAGGGCATTTACCGGTGATATATGGCAGTGGCACCAAGACTACTCAACCTACCTTATTGACGACGGTATGCCGGCTAATCGATTGGTCAACGTGCTGATCTTTATGGGTGAGGTCAACGAGTTCAATGGACCATTGATGCTTGTGCCGGGTTCACATCGAACTGAAGCTATACAAAACGATGTGGACGACACCACTACCTCCTACCCAATTCGCGCACTAGACAATAGGCGAGTTGCAAGCGCAGTCGAAATGAATGGCATGGTTGCTCCCAAAGGACCTGCTGGCTCGGTCATATTCGCCAATACAAATATCATTCATGGTTCGGCGTCGAATGTGTCGCCATGGGATCGCGTCCTAATTTCGCTAACGCTGAACTCTGTGGAGAACAAACATCTCGGTTCATCCCGACCCGATTGGGTGGTCATGGACAACTTTTCACCTGTCTAGATCGTCTGATGCTTTTAGACTTTACTAAAGGAGAGTAACCATGAAGCATTATATTGAAGTAGTCTTGACGACACTGATGGAAACATCACTATGATGATATATGGAAGTTGTCACTGCCAGGCCATAAGGTACGAGGTCGAGTCCAATGGACCCTATCCATACCAAAAGTGTTACTGCTCGATCTGTCGAAAAACGAGTGGCGGAGAAGGATATACGATCAATGTCTCAGCAGATGCTCAGACATTGAATATTGACGGGGAAGAATACCTCGAAACCTACCGGGCCTTGGTGTTACACGATGCACCGCAGAGTAACCACCACCGTCGGTTCTGCCGACGCTGCGGTAGCCATCTCTGGGCTTGGAATAGTACGTGGCCTGAATTGCTACATCCAGTGGCTAGTTCTGTTGATTCTGCTTTACCCAAAGCTCCCTACTACACACATATCATGCTGAAGTACAAGCCGGACTGGATCGAAACCTTTGCCACTGCCGACGACCTTTGTTTTGGTGAGTATCCGGGCGAATCCATCACTGAATGGCATGAACGCCTGGCGAATACCTAATCCCACCTATAATCAGTCAACAACTGGAATAAAACATCAAGCCATGACTTCTAAAACGATTGAAACGCTGAATATGCAATTACTTGATGCCATTGATAATGGCGACTTGGAAACTTACAGAGAATTATGTGATCCGTCCTTAACAGCTTTCGAGCCAGAAGCACTCGGCAACTTAGTGGAAGGTTTAGGTTTCCATGAAACGTACTTTGGTAGTCCCGCCTCAGGCAAACGTAAGTCGAGTGTTCGAGTACCTCATATACGACTGCTAGGCGATACAGCTGTGGTTGCCTACGTAAGACTGATACAAAACAGTACGAGTGATGGCCAGCACAGCACTACAGCCTTTGAAGAAACTCGTATCTGGCACAAGACCGGAGATGGTTGGAAGAATGTACATTTCCACCGATCAAATGTTGGGAAGATCGAACTGAGTTAAGCCTTTTCACCGATACCTCTGACAGCTGCTAAGTACTATAGATTGAAGCCCACCCCTGTAACACCATTGCCCCAAAAGAATTACAAAACTCTACCCATATAACCAGAAAACTCCTGAAACTTCGAATTATTTGGGACAGCCGTAGTACGCTAATGTCTATTTTTATAAACCCAAACACCTTTTTGAGTACCCGGTTTCAAGTCCGGTCGTTGGAGGGTCAAATCCCTCCAAACGCGCCACAAAATCAAGGCGTTACAACAACATTATTTGATTTGCGGATGAATTTTTTTCTCCGGATCTCTCGTTCTGGCAAAATGTTGTTGAGTTTGTAATAGTAGGCTCTGATAAGCTCATCGCGTCGTCTATTTTCCGACAACAATTCACACCAACGAAGAGAGGTAACGAGTAATGTCACATAAACATGCTGGAGGATGTGATCATATTCATACTTATTCAGATAATGGACCCATAGACAGTCATACCTGCCACTGCTCAATCTGTAAACGCGTTACCGGGCAGGACACAACTCATGTTGTCATGTTTAACCACGGAGACCTGGAAGTTGACAATTTGGATGGCTTGGACAGTCAACCGTTCAACGACCAGAACCCCGATGGACCATTAGAATTGTGTACGTGCTCAACCTGCGGCACACCTATTATGCTTAATGACAAACAGCGACGCATCAGGGTAATTGTCCCGAATCTGATGGGATATGATTCAGAAAGCTTGCCTGCGACATACCACGCTTTTTTTGATCCGTCCGCCGGAGTTTCAACTCCTGACGACGGCCGACCTGTCCATGAAGGCCTACATCCCGATTTTGTCTGGCCAGATCCCGCGTAAACTGAATTAATACGCTTGCTCAGTGCCCCAACACCTTGGTGTTGGGGCACTACATTTATGGTGGGTAGATAGCCTCGAACCAGATGGTCGGGGATTGGAATCTAATCCTGAGCGCCATTAAATCAGGACTCGCCAAACACCAATCTCCCATTGAATCACTAACAATCGGACTCAGAACCGAAGCGACAGGCAACTCAATCCGCCATCGAGCTTCTGAAACTCCGAGACATTCAGCATCCTCACAGTGTAACCCCGTGACTCGATAGCGATCGCTGTGTCTGGATAACCTTGTGGGACGAGTACTGTGCCGTTCAACCACAAGCTATTGGCAGCGTAAGCTTCACTCTCGCTAATTCTCAGTGTGTCGAACTGCTTGAATTCTGGTTTGCCAATAAATTCGCCATAAGCGAGGAGATTACCAGATTCTATGTAGCTGACCCCACTCTTGAGATGCAACATCTCGTCAAGCGCAACCATCGACCCGGTCAGTCCGCACTTCTCAAGAATTGCAATCATCTGTCGGGCACCAGCCTCGTTGGTTCTTTCTGACAAACCGATATAAAAATGTGTGCCGACCATCATGACATCCCCACCTTCCAATGTCCCTGGCGACTGGATAATTGAAATATCGCCGACTAGCGCTTCCAGTGTGGGTCGTATCTGTAGGACCTCACCACGGCGGGACACAGCACCGGGCCGAGTCAGAATTGCAGCACCTGGTAGCATAACGGCGGTGTCCTCAACAAATGTCGAGTCGGGGTATTCTTGATCAGCCGGCAATACACTTACGACCAGTCCACAGGCTTGGAGTGCAGCAACGTAGCCTGCGTGTTGACTACAGGCCAACTCATAATCAGGTGGTCCAAGTCCGGCTGTGCTGATGCCATCGATCATGGCTTTGCATGGCTGGCGCGTGATCGCATGTGTGAACATGGTTAGTAACTCCTAGCGTTCGAATGCCAGCCGCATAGTTCCTCAGCCCATAACCCGGCCACGGATCAAACCACCCACGGTTGACAGGGCAAAAAACACAGCAGCAATACACACAATAGTGGGGCCAGTGGGGGTGTCGAAACTGTAGGCCATTTGTAGTCCGCCAACCGCCGACAGGCCGCCGATTACTGTGGCAATGAGCACCATATGTTCGGGTGTTTTCGCATAAGGCCTTGCCGTGGCTGCAGGGATAATCAGCAAAGCCACAATCAGCAGTGCTCCTACAACCTTTACGGCAACCGCTACCGCTACCGCCAGCGCCAAGGTCAGAATCAACTGCTCGCGGCGAGGATCGATCCCCGCCGCGTGGGCGAGATCGGGATTCAAAGTTGAGATCAAAAGTGCCGACCAGCGCCACCACATCAAAAACAAAACCAATCCCGCGCCACCCCAGATCACAGCAAGGTCAATCTTTCCAACAGCGAGGATATCCCCGAAGAGGTAGGCCATCAGGTCGATCCGCACTCCAGACAGAAAAGAGGCTGCCACAAGACCAAACGCCAGCGCACAATGAGCAAGTACACCCAGCAGCGTGTCCATTGCGTAGCCTCGCCCACTGAGGCCCGAGACCGTAACGGCCATGAGAAGCGACACGACCAAAACGCCGAGAAAGATTGAAGTCGAAAAGGCTAACGCCAGTGCGACACCAAGTATCGAAGCCTGGGCTGTTGCGTCACCAAAATAGGCCATGCGACGCCACACTACGAAACAACCCAGTGGTGCGGCGGCAATAGCAACACCCAGCCCCGCCAGTAACGCACGAACAAGGAAACTATCCAGCCCCGTCATGCGGCGGCCTCGTGATCGTGTGAGTGTGTATGTTCGTGTTGGTACAGTGCCAGCGCACCCTGTGTTCCAGAGCCAAACAGTGCTCGATATTCCGGTGCCGTAGCCACCTGTCCAGGTGCACCGTGGCAACAAATATGGCCATTCAGACAGATCACCCGGTCCGAAGCAGCCATCACCACATGCAACTCGTGACTGACCATCAGTACTGCGCAGCCAAGGCGTTGCCGCACCATTTCAATCTGCCGGTAAAAAGCAGCTGATCCAGGCTGATCTAAACCCTGCGTGGCTTCGTCAAGAAGTAAAAGTTCAGGCCGACCAAGCAGAGAGCGAGCCAACAGCACGCGTTGAAATTGCCCGCCGGAAAGCCCAGCCATTTGTTGCATCCCCAAGTTTTCCACGCCTGCATCGGTCAACGCGTCCTGCGCAACAGTATCGGAAACCGGGCGTGGCAGACTGAGGAAACGCCTTACTGTTATAGGGAGTGTTTCGTCTATATGCAGTCGCTGTGGCACGTAGCCGATGCGAAGCTCAGGGTTTTTCTTGATCCCCCCGCCACTCGGTTTAATCGCACCAATGATTGCTCTTAGGAGAGTGGTTTTCCCGGATCCATTAGGTCCGACGATAGTAATGATCTCCCCAGGCTCGATATGCATTTCGATGTCGTGCAGAACGGTGTTTCTGCCGAGACGGATATCGAGATTGTCGATCTCGACGAGACTCATGCTGCACCTCCTTCCTGGCAGGTATTACATATTCCCTCGATCTCGACCGCAGTTCGTTCAATCTGAAAGCCAGCTGTTTTTGCAGCACGACCCAACACACTCCGAGTGAGATCGGTGTGGGTTTCTGCAACCGAATCACAGGCCCGACAAATCAAAAAGACCGGGGCATGATTTTCTGCCAAGTGGGCACAGGCGATAAAAGCATTGAGCCGCTCGATCTTATGCGCAAAACCATTCTTGACTAAAAATTCCAGCGCTCGATAGGATACTGGTGGCTGTGACCCTAGACCTTCGGCACGAAGATTATCCAGAATTTCATAAGCACCATGGGCTCGGTGTTCTGCCAAGAGCATTTCCAATACCCGACGACGTACTGGTGTGAACTTCAATCCCGCCGCTCTGCACTGGGCATCAACCGAATCCAAGCCTTTGCTGATGCACTCAGCATGGTTGTGCTGCCCAAAACCAATTGCGTCCATATGCACTCCTTTTTCGGGAAGGAACATCTAGGTAGATAATCTAGCACATATTATGTTATGTTATATCATTACATTAATGTGAGATCCAATAATCATCGCCATGCGCCTGACAGGTAAAGTAACCCTTTCGTCAGCTATTTTAGGACTATTGCTATCCGGCATGGTGTCGGCCGATGTACCGCAAGTCGCAGCAGACACTCCGATAACGCATTCACTAGTCACTCGAGTAATGGTAGGAATTGTTATACCCGATCTGATTGTCGACCCAGGGGCATCACCACATGAGTATTCGCTGCGACCATCCAACGCGGCATCGCTGGAAGCGGCCGATCTCGTCTTCTGGACCAGCAATCGGCTGACACCCTGGCTCGATGGTGCTCTAAAAACGCTGGCTAGAGACGCTACAGTCATTGAACTTATGGATGCTAAGGGTTCCACAGTACTACCCTTCCGAGAAGGTGTAACCTTCGAAACACACAGTCACAAGCACAAACATGACGAAGACGGGCACGCCATTGTAAACGTTGATCCCCACGGCTGGCTCGATCCCGATAACGGTAAAATCTGGCTCGATGTCATCGCGACAGAGCTATCAAAAATAGACCCAGAAAACACTGATATCTACTTCGCCAATGCCTCCCAAGGTAAGGCGGATATCGACGCTGTCATTTCTGAAATAGAAGCAACATTGACAGAATTTCGTGGTACGAATTTCATTGTCTACCATGATGCCTATCAATATTTTGAAACGCGATTTGATGTCTTAGCAGCCGGTTCGATCTCGCTGGGAGATGTCACAGATCCGAGTCCAGCACGCATCGCAGAAATTCGTAAAACAGTCGAAGAATTGGACATTACTTGTGTGTTTTCTGAACCCCAGTTCAACCCGGAACTGGTGACAACCGTCGTGGATGGTACCCCAGTTAAAGCTCGCGTGATTGACCCAATCGGAACCCAGTTCACCCTAGGCCCTGAATTCTATCTAAATGTTTTACGCGACATTGCCCAAAGCATGGCAAGCTGCTTGTGATAATCGAGACTCGGATTCGGCACCTGACTCTGACGGAGGTTGATCACCCAGCTCCATCAGAACAGCAACTCCCTATGACTCACGGGTCTAAAGTTTGTAGAATGACATTCACCTAAACCGCCATAAAGGTTGAACATGGCACTAACCGGTGATCAGATTTGCTTCTACCAAGACAACGGTTACCTGCTGCTCGAACAGGTAATTCCCAGTAGCATACTTACGAACCTGCGTGAAACCTTGGATCGTTTCATCGAGGCCTCGCGTACAGTCGAAGCCAGTAACCGCATTTATGACCTCGATCAGTCGCACTCAGCAGATAATCCCCGTGTCAGACGACTCAAAGACCCCCACCTCCGGGATCCGCTATTCAAGCAGATCGCAGAATGCAGCACGATTATTGATCCAGTGTGCGAACTGCTGGGGGGTACGGTTCGGTTCGATCACTCGAAACTGAACTTCAAGCACCCCAGGACAAATGCTGAGATCAACTGGCACCAGGACTGGGCGTTTTATCCCCACACCAACGACGATATCCTCGCCGTCGGTGTTCTCATCGAAGACTGTACACCCGAGTGCGGCCCGCTAATGGTGATCCCAGGCAGCCACAAAGGCCCGGTGTTCGATCATCATCACAATGGTATTTTTACCGGTGGTGTCAATACTGATGCCATCGGCGACCTGGCAGACAAAGCTGTAGCGCTAATAGCACCGGCCGGCTCACTGACGATTCATCATGTCCGCACCCTACACGCTTCGGGCAATAGCAGTACAAACACGCTGCGCCCACTGCTGCTGTTCAGCTATACAGCAGTCGACGCCTTCCCCATTTTTTCAAGCTATGATC
>Ga0315338_1003885_pt1 | contig 12428 bp, 20 predicted proteins | sample ASW8metaG_FD_204518 | JGI IMG/M metagenome (GOLD analysis project Ga0315338, IMG submission 204518) | Ammonia-oxidizing marine archaeal communities from Monterey Bay, California, United States - ASW #8 | ecosystem: Environmental > Aquatic > Marine > Coastal | place: USA: California | collected... | reverse complement strand
ATGAAAAAACAATTTGATTTTTCTTTTTGAGTTTTTTAGATATTTGTTCATCGACAAAATATCGTCCTTCACCATTTGCGATTGGTATAGGAATTTTTTGGTTAAGTTTGAGTTTATTGGTAAATGGTGTTGTAACATTTCTCACAATCAAATTTGTCCACTCACACATAAAATTCAAAGAATCATTTTTCAAAAGTACACCAGGAAGTAAGCCGGATTCTACCAAAATTTGAAAGCCGTTACAAACGCCTAAAATTGGAATTCCTTTTTTTGCCAATTTCTTTACATCCAAAATAATTGGACTATGCGCTGCAATTATACCTGCACGAAGTCTATCACCATAAGAAAATCCGCCGGGTAAAACTACCGCATCGATGTTTTTTGGTAGACTTTTTTCATGCCAAAAGTACTGAGTGTCTAAATTAAACACATCAGTTAAGACGTGATACATGTCACGATCACAATTACTGCCAGGAAAAACAATAACCCCGACTTTCACAATATCTGTTAAAATATGAGGTATAAAATTTATCACATGTATAACCATCTTTTTATTTAGAAATTCTATAGTTTGATTATGGGTCAAATTAGGGATATAATGTGTAAAGATGTCATAACTGTTGGGGACAACAAAAGTGCCGCAGATGCAGCAAAAATAATTTCAGATAATGACATTAGTTTTCTTGTAATAATAAAAGATGATCTGCCTATAGGAGTCTTAAGTGAAAAAGATTTTGTTCGGAAATTGGCTGCAGTAAACAAAAATGCGTCTGAGACACCAATTTCTGAAATAATGTCATACAAATTCAGGTGGGTTGAACCAACAACACCTATTGAAGATGCAATTCAAAAAATGTTAAATAACAACATACGCAGACTACTGGTTTTGGAAGATGGTAAATTAGTGGGAGTGATAACACAGACTGATTTAGCAGCATACCTTCGCGATCAGTTACTTGTTGATGGAACGATAAAAAGCATCAATACAGATTAAGCATTATTAACATTTACAGTTACCTTACTGACTAATGGATTGTAAATTCTTAATTCATCACAGATTTTTAATACTTTTGACTCTGCTAATTTCTTATTCTTTTCAGTGATAGAAAATTTAAGCATTTTTGCAGAATGAATTTTCTTGACATTAGAAAATTTTCCTTTTAGAACAAGGTCATTCAAAATTGTATCGCCTTCAGGATCATTGATTCCTGGTTTATTTTCAATTATGACATCAACATTATAATTCACCATAAAATCATTCATTTCTTATTTCAAGTTAAATGTTATTACGCTATTCATAACATCATAGATGCAATTGAATTTATAATGGTAGAATAATTTCATTGCAATGAGTAAATTTCGATACTGGAAGCTAACATACGATGATGTTGAGCCGTTAACATATGATCCAGATAAAATCTTGAATTGGGAAATTAAATGTGTCCGTGAACCTGAGGACGAAAATAAATTCGTTGGAGTGTTTCTATACAAAAATGGAACACCACATGATTATGAATCAAAAAAAGGTATAGCGTACTACTATAACAATATAGAACGAAAGGAACTTCCATCAATAACTACATTTTTGAAGAATCGATTCAATGGAAATGTGATCGAAAAAGGAGAAAGAATATTCCTAGAAGGTTCAAACGAGATCTATGACCCAAAAGACATTGCAAATCTGGCAAAAGATCTTGAAAGTGAATTAAAAGCAAGCCCAGTAATTAGCATGGAACTACATGATACAACGCAAGAGCAACTAAAAGAATGGGGCTTCCCTGAGGCAAAATTATTGCCTATTCCAACTTAATTTGAAACATTTTTGTAATGAGGATAGCACATAGTTTTTCAGATGTCAGAATTAGATAATATCTATCCACACTTGCAGGATCTAAGAAAACGAGTGCTTAGATCTGCACTTTCAATAGGTGTAATTACAGTTTTTCTACTGACGTTTCATGCTGCAGAAATAGATTTCTTGGGAACGACACTTTACTATCCAACTCCTCAACCACTTGATAACATAGCAGCACAAATTACAAATTCAATGAGAGGTGAATTAGTTCCAGATAAAGTTCAATTAATACAAACAGCGCCAGGACAGGCATTTTTTTCACAGGTTTACATTGCTGCATTAGTTGGAATTGTTGCGAGTATACCAATCATAATAAGAGAGTTTGCAACATTTTTGAAACCTGCATTAAAAGAAAGAGAGATTAATGTTGGAAGAACAATTACTATTCCTGCAATCGGACTATTCATAGGCGGTTGTATATTTTCTTATACACTTGTAATACCATACATCTTAGACTTCCTTTACAGATATGGAGAATCAGCTGGACTTGTTACATTTTTGAATATAATGGATTTTGTATCGTTTGTATTACAATTTTTACTTGCATTTGGCATTTCATTTCAGCTTCCATTAGCAATGTATGCAATAAGTATGTCAGGAATGACAGACTCAAAATTCTGGAGACGGAATCTTCGATATGCAATTGTTGCAATTGTTATCTTTGGCGCTGTGATTACACCAGATGGAAGTGGTGTTACAATGTGGTTCATTGCAGGACCTATGATGGCACTATATCTTGCAGGAATGCTCATAGTGGAACGTAAAGAAAGGCAGACTGTCAAGACTTAAATGAGAAAAATACAATTTGATAGATAATGATTGAAAACCTCTTTAACTTCATCGCTGGTCAAGAATGGATATTCGTCATTATTATTGCAGTAGTTTTCATCTTCGGTGCAAAAAAAATTCCCGAATTGGCAAAAACTTTTGGTAAAGCTAAAGGCGAATACAAGAAAGGTGAAATTGAGGCAGATGAAGAATTAAAAAAATTCAAAGAGCAAAAGGATTAACGCGATTCTATTACAGTTACAACTTCATCATATAGATTTTCCAATGCTTTATGATAATCAGTATTTTTCAAAACACTAAATCGCTTTCCAGTATTAATTTCCGCTTCAACGATTATTTTTGTCTGTGATTCAAATGGAATTATTTTTTCAATGATATAACTTCCTTTGATATCTCCACCCACAACACGCATTTCATGTCTATGTGGTGGATCATTGAAGTGTTTTGCCATTATTACAAATTCTTTATCATGTAATTTGAGATGTTCAGCTACTAGGGAACTCTCATCTCGAACTGATTTAATACGAACTGAGGGATAATAATCTGGAAATAATTTTTCGTAATTCTCAAAATTTGAGATTACATCAAATACTTTTTTGGGATCAGATCTTATTATTTTCTCAAAAGTTATTTTAGTCAATGGATATATGATATTTTTCTAATGTAAATTTTTTCGCTTACTTTGAACCCCATCGTGTGAATAAATCATGCTCTATATCGAATTGATCTAGACATTTTCCAACTATATGATCAACCATTGAATCTATAGAGCCAGGATTAGTGTAAAACTCTGTAACTGGTGGTAAAATAATAACTCCAAGTCTTGCAAGTTTTAACATATTTTCTAAATTGATAGCAGTGAGTGGTGTTTCTCTTGCTACCAAAATTAGTTTCCGTGATTCTTTTAATGTAACACCAGCAGATCTTGCAACCAGCGTTTCATCATAACCATTCGCAATGCTTGACAGTGTCTTCATACTGCAAGGAATCACGATCATGCCATCAGTCTTATGTGTCCCGCTTGAAACACTTGCAGCCATATTATTTTCGTTGGAAATTGTAACTGCAAGTGACTTGACATATTCTACATCATGATCTGTTTCCATTGAGATGCATTTCTCTGCCCATTCAGACATTATCAAATGGGTTTCAATGTTTAATTTTTTCAGTACTTCTAACATTCTGATACCATAAATTACACCTGTACTTCCTGTAATTCCAATTACTAGCCTCATAATGTTGTTTTACGCTTTATACATGATATAAAAGAAGATCAAAAACTACGCATGATTTTCATCAAGTGCTTCTTCGTCAAGTCTTTCTTTTCTTTTATTTAACCAGATTTTTACACCTGCAGCACCCATACCGCCAAATAAAATAACCCCAACTAAAATCATCTCTGCACTCATAGAAAATTATTAGATATGCATGTGTAAAAACAAATCGTACAACTCAACATTTAATTTCAGAACTCAGAGATAACATACATGATAAAAAGATCAGAAATGCAGAAAGTTGCGTCCATGTATACTAACCCAAGAATTGGTGTTTTAGGAAGTCACTCAGCATTAGAAATAATGGATGGAGCAAAAGATGAAGAATTTGAAACAATAGTTTTTTGCCAAAAGGGAAGAGAAATTCCTTATCAGAGATTTAATAGAATTGCAGATCAAATAAAAATTGTAAATAAATTTAAAGAGATGGCAAGTTCCGCAAATCAAAAATTGTTAAGAGAGACAGATACATTGATTGTACCTCATCGCTCACTTACTGCATACCTTGGTTATGATATACTAGAAAATAGGCTCAAAGTTCCAATTTTCGGTAATAGAAAATTATTTCAAGCCGAAGAGCGTGAAAATAAAAAAAACCAATATTACTTATTAAAAAAAGCAGGGATAAAATATCCAAAAATATTTGAAAACCCAAAATCAATCAACAGGCCTGCTATTGTAAAAGTTATGGAGAAGAATAGAAGTCTTGAACGTGCATTTTTTACTGTTACCTCATATGCTGACTACAAAACAAAATCTGAAGAAAAAATCAAGAAGGGACTTATTGCAAAAAAAGACTTGGAGCGAGCTAGTATTGAGGAACTTGCCATAGGAACATACCTAAATTTCAATTACTTTCATACTCCAATTTCAGATCAAGTTGACTTTATTGGAATAGAAAGAAGATTACAAACAAATATTCATGATTATAATGCGCTGCCTGCAAAACAGCAATTAGAAATGGACATTGAATTACAAAACATAGAGGTTGGGCATACGCCGGCAAGTATAAGAGAATCCCTTTTGGAAAAAGTTTTCAAAATGGGCGATAAATTTGTCCGTGCCGTAAAAAAGGAATATGCACCTGGAATAATAGGACCATTTTCACTTCAAAGTGTTATCACTAAGGATCTAGAAATGATTGTATACGATGTATCATTAAGAGTGCCTGGAAATCCAATAGTGGCTACAACAAGTCCATATACAAAATATCAATATGGAACTACATTTGGTGTAGGTAGACGAATCGCTATGGAAATTAAACGGGCCTTGGAAGAAAATAGATTAAGTGAGATTGTCACATAAAATTCTACATAATACGTGTCCGGTTAATTGACTTTATAGGATTCTGCAGATTTCTCAATAGGATCTTGCAACATGTTTTTTCGTACCATGATTGGAATATTATAGTAAACAGCTAATGCCACTGCATCAGATGCACGATAGTTTCTTAGAATCAAATCTTTTTTACCTGTAAGATATAGATTTGCTCTAAGTGCATCACCACTTTCATAAATTTTTACGTTTACTAATAATAATTCACTCGCTTCACAGATATCCTCAAGCATCTTATAGATTGTTGGAATAGAATCATGATCACCGTCAAGAAAACTGGCTATATGACGTGACACCTCACCGGAAAACGCACGCATGTAAAACTCCTTTTTATCTGGTGATGTTAATACGACTAATCCCTCATTTCCATAAGGATCTACAAAACCAAGATTTGATATTGTTACAACCTCATAATCTGGATCTTGTACTTGATCAATTTTCAACTTGTTGACCATATAATGTGTTATTAAATAAATATTGAAGGTTAAACCATATTTTGTATGGAAAATAAGACTACAACTAGTAGTCAAAATGATAAAAAATTGATATCTTTAGGATTGATTACGATTGCTATATTATTTTTGATCTATTCAAGATTTGAAAATCCGAGTCTAACACCTGATGCAGTAAGTTCAATTGAGAGACTTTCAGTTATATTTTATGTTCTAATTATTATATCATTTGGGATAATAGGCATAGGATTACGAAAATATCAAAAAAGAAAGGCTGTAGAACCATCACAAAATCCACTAACAATAATTTGCAGTATGACTGTAAATCTCAAAGCAAAAAAAGTATTTGTCATAACATTCATTATCTATGGAATATTTTTTTCGCTGACATCAGGAATTTTGGTATACCAACCTGAAGTTGTATTTTCATATCATTATGGTGCAGAAATTCCTTCAGCACATATCACACCATGCTGTGGTACGCCGGGTTACATGCCTAAATTTGTTGCATATCTTACGGAACATATTGGAATTCAAGTTATCCCGTTGAATCTTGTTTTACAAATGACAGTTTCATATTTGGTTGCTGTAAATACAGCGTTAGCAGTTAATGCAATTTCTATTTCAAAAAAGACGGGTGGGTTAGGAGGAATTGGTGCGACCACAGGACTGTTTATTGCATGTCCAACTTGTGTTGGATCATTTCTCTCACTGTTTGTAGGTGCAACAAGTGCAATAGCCTTTACAATTGCAATTTCTGAACTTCAAACACTTTTTATTGCAATAACAATCCCAATACTTCTTTTAACACCATTTATTTTGGCACGAAGAATTAGTAATGCCACAAATGATAACTGTGAAATTAATTAACAGGTTTTATTTCAGGGCATTCTGAATTCCCAATATTAAATCCATCACGACGTAAATATTTGAGGGTCAACTTATAGATTAATTCATCATGATCTGTTTTTTCTATCAATTCAGACCAAGTCATTTTCCCTTTATCCAATATCAGAGGTTTTAATTTTTGTGTAATATCTTCTGCCAGACTCTTACATTCTTCATAAGATAATCCATTTAGATAAGCAGTTTTTCTTCCAGCACACACTTTCATGAAATAATGAGAGAAAATCGCTAAATAAAAAAATTTGGTATTAAAATTTCTTTAATTTTTCAATTACAATTTTGAATATTTCATCATTATCCAATAAAATACATGGTAAATTATTTTCCTGGCACGCTTGACCGCTTTCTGTATCACGTGTAACTAATATCATATCATTCTCTTTTGCAAAATTAATGACAGAGTAATCACTATGTAATTTTTTTCCTTCAGCACGTAATTTTTTTATACTATATGCAGCATATCCCATCGAATTTAATTTTTCATCCATCCCATCATCCATCTCATCTATCAAAATTTTATGATTAGCGGACATATCAAATGTTAATTTATTCTATATCTGTAATTGCTTTTTTAATTTTTGCGATTAGTTGCTCTTTAGACATAACAGTTAACTCAGGTTCTATAGTAACAAAAATTGACTTTGAATTTATGTATGTAACAATCTGAGTTATATTTTCTCGCTCCACGTTAACATACCTAACCTTCCCTAGAGATTTATCAAACTCACGTCTCATTTTTTTCCTTTTTACTACATCTTTACAGAATTTTTCTTCATTTTGTTGTTTCAATAATGAATGTTTGTCCAATTTCATTTCAGAGGAAAGAATTTTTCCGGAATCAGAAATTATTGCGATGTATCTTATTTTTTTATTTAGTTTGAAAATTCTAGAAATTACATTTGTGAATTGAGTTTTTTCAGTCATGTAAATTTTTAGATTTTTGTTTCAAATATAATCATTAGGATGTTTTTGAAAGAATTTATTTACCTAGGATGACTCAGTGTCTCTTGGTTCTATTTCAAGTGATTTATTATAACAATCAGACGCCTCGTCATATCTACCTAAACTACGTAATACAATTCCTTTAAGATTCCATAAATCTGCATTTATCGGTTCAATTGATAATGCCTGATCAAAAAAACTAAGTGCACTATTGTAATCTCCATCATCAAGGTATTTTTTACCAGATTCTACTAAAGTAGATACATCCATTTCAATGAGTATAGAAATAACTAGTAGATATTTTCATCTAAAATGCAACTCTATAGTAATCCCATCGTTCTGGATCAAATTTTTTCACAAATTCAACATGTTCATCATTGTCAACTCTATATTGTATAACATCGCGCATAGCAAAACTTGTCATGTAATCAAATCCCTGTGCATGGACTTGCATCAAAAATAACTGACGAATTTCACGCCCACCATGAAATCCCCAATACCCATTTTTTAGTGCGAGTGGCTCTAAAAATATAGTATTATTTTTCCCATAATTTTGATCATTAAGATCAACTTCAAAATTATACTTCTCCAGTGGTCCACCTTTAGCAAAACCAATTATCTGACCTGTAGAATCTCCAATTCGTAATGTATTCAAAATCGTATCCTTATCATGGATTGATTCAACAAAGTCATCACGAGCAAATTGTAATGGTTTAGGAAGTTCTTGATAAATTTCTAATAGTGCATCAATAAATTTTTCGTCATGATTGTTCTTTTCAATGGTTGGTACAAGTTTTAGACCCTCGTAAGTAAATTTGTTATAAATTTGAATCTCTTCTTCACGTAACTTCATAAAGCTTACAATGTTATCAAGAAAGTTTTTTCGCATATGTTTTGGAATTCCATTTAACACCTGCGCAAATACATCTGATTCATTGTTTAACATGTCTTCGAAGAATAAAACTGCTCGTCTAACTATCAATGCTGGATGCCATCCTGATGCATGTGCATTCATTTTAGCCATTTCCATCGCCTTAGAAAAATCTCCTAATGCATAGCCACCAATTCGATCAGAAATAGATAAAAAATGTCCAAGATTCAAAAAATGAGCTTGTTTTTCAGTGTCACCTCTAGTAATAGACGATGAAATTAAATAATTTTTTATCTCTTCCTCTGTTTCTAATTTAATATTTCCGGTCCAAGGATAAACTGTGCGTAATATTAATGCGCAAATAATATTAAAATCAATATTTGCATTATGCAATAGTTTTTGAATTTCTTTATCATTATTGATGAAATCGATTACACTTTTTTCATGTGGTCTATCAGAGGCCTTTTGGGGATCAAAATCGTGTAAAAGTGCAGATGCAAATAAATATTTTACATCATCAGATTCAAACTTTTTTTCATTAAAAAGATGAATTGCAGACATTAATGTAACATATGTCACTTCAAGTTCATGATCAATGTTGTGATAACCATAATAATCACTAGAAAGTCCATTTTCATTAAATAACTCGATTATGTAATCCAGTAATTTGATATTTTCTTCTGTTGCCATATTAACTGATGAAAGTAAATCAAAAATCGCATTCCGTATTGATTGAATATTTGCAAATTCTTGCATTTGGGAAATTCGTTATAGGGGCTTTTAAATTGTTTTACGGATACACGAATCTTATCCAAATGTGTTATAAGTCAAAATACACGGATTTACCATATGGGGTTAAAACGCTATATCGTTACGAGGGGAATTACCATGTTTGGCGTCTTAATGGTCACACTTTTACTCACAGTTGGACTTGTTGGTTCAAACATGGATACAATTTTAAAACAAGGGGTGATATTTCAGGTCCGCTCTGAAATAACTGATAACCCCTCAATATCCAAAAATTTTTCATCCCCAGATGAATTTGAAGAATTTGTTCAACAAAAAATTGATGAACGAATTAAAAATTTAGGTCTTGACATGCCTTGGTACTCGCCACAAAGAATTGGCTATACAATGGTAAAAATCATGATGTTAGATTTTGGTAACGCAACTTTTCTAATGAGTGATACAGGTTCTTCTAATGTTGGAGATATTCTGCTAGAAAAAATTCCAAAAACCGTCTTATTGTTTACTACTGCTACTATAATTATTTCAATAATCGGAATACTGCTAGGTGCAGCTTCAAGTAGTAAGATTGGTTCTAAAACTGATAGAATCACATCTGCATTTGCAGTGATAAGTAGTAGTTTTCCTGTGTGGTGGATCGGCATGCTGATGATTTTTGTATTTGCATTTGTATATCAAATTTTTCCAGCAAGAGCTACACCTGATATTGAACCAAGTGAACCGGGATACATTTTATCACTTTTGTATCACATGGCACTTCCTGTTATAACAATTGTATTGATTGGATTTGGTTCATGGGCATATTTAGTAAGAAATTTCATGGTTGGAATAATGCAAGAAGATTTTATCACTGCAAAAAAAACTATGGGAATTAATAAAAAGAAAATCATATACAAGCATGCACTAAAAAATGCTGCACCGCCAATTGTGACAATCCTTGCACTTAGTCTTTCAGGTTCTTTAGGTGGCGCAATTATCACTGAAGCTGTATTTGACTGGCCAGGTATGGGAAGATTGTATTTTGAAGCAATTAGTGTGATGGACCTCCCTGTAATAATTGGCTCTACATATGTACTGACAGTTCTATTTTTAATTAGTATATTTACAGCAGATTTACTTTATGGTTACTTTGATCCACGTGTGAGGACTGGACATGAGTAGCATCTCCAGTGAAGATATTAAACGTGAATTTGCAAAAAGCACGCTTGGAATAGCTGGAATTACAATTATTGCGATCTTAATCACAATTTCTATTATTGCTGTAATAACTATTCCAGCATCTACATTCCAAGAATGGAATAATCCAGAGAAATGGTTAGGTTATCCAAAAACATCCATACCAATCTGGGTAAATTATTTTACAGAAGAAAAAACTCCGGAACATAAAATTTTAGAACCAGAAATGTTTCAAAGTAATTCTGGTAATGTATATTTATCATCACAGCAATTTCTTGTAAATTTTGAATTTGATGACTTTCCAAGTGACTTTGTTTATGAATTTCAAACCAAATATACAGATTCTCATTTAATTACAGTTGATATATTTCGTCCTGATGGAAAGGAAATTAATCTATTAACAACATCTCTTCCATATTCTAAAGATGAAACTGTTTACAAACAAAGAATTTTTTCAACTGATAAAATGATAAAAAATAATCTTATGATGAAAGAAAATATTTTTGCATTTGATATTTCAGAAAAAAGTGTAACTGATATAATATTTTCTAATGTGATTGAAAACAAAGTTTTGAAAGGAAAATACACGTTTATGATAAACATGTATGGTGTAAATAGCAAAAGTGAAGTTATTGATTCTAGAATTATTTTAGGTGGTAAGGCATTTGGTCTTATGGGTACTGACGAATTAAGACGAGATTTGGCAGTAGGTCTTCTTTGGGGAACACCACTCGCACTATTTATTGGAATATCTGTTGCAATAGGTTCTGTCACTGCTGGATTAGTTTATGGTGTTTATTCTGGGTATAAAGGGAAAAAAACTGATGAAACCATGATGCGATTCAACGATATAATCTATGCATTACCTGCACTTCCATTTCTAATAATATTAGCAGTGACAATCAGTAATAGTATTTTCTTGATGATTGGATTTTTAATGATATTTAGTTGGGTTGGAGTGGCTAAAGTCTCAAGAAGTATGTCATTACAGATTAAGACTAGACAATATGTTGAGGCTGCAAAAATTATGGGTCAGAAAGATAGAAGGATCATATTTAGGCACATAATACCACAGCTTCTCCCATACACATTTGCTAGTATTGCAATTTCTGTTCCAGCTGCAATTACAACAGAGGCAGGTCTTAGTTTTCTTGGATTGGGAGATCCGTCATTTCCAACATGGGGACAAATACTTCATGATGCAAATACATATGGTGCTGCGGCTCAAGGATTTTGGTGGTGGATAGTTCCACCAGGATTGTTAATTGCGATAACTGGTCTTGCATTCGTCTTTATAGGAAATGCACTTGATTCTATTATTAATCCAAAACTAAAAAGATAACTAACTCTCAAAAGTAAATTTTCTAATCACATCGATCGTTATGTCATTTAATTTGATAGTATATGTAGCGGAGTTAGGATCCGAATCCTTTGTTTCAGCTAATGTGTCAGCAAATTTTGTTTTCTTCTCTTCAGTTGCACCTGCTTCATGTGCACACAGAGTAAATGCCTTCAAATGCAAATTATTCTTTAACAAGTATGAAATAAATTTTTTATAGTTTTCAGTATTAAACCAATCAATATTTTTCTCATCACATGCAGAAATCCAGACATCAATAGAATTATGAAAAAGAACTTTTTTACGTATAATGTCTAATGATAACTCTGTATTTGCCATTTCAACACTACTAAAACATTGCACGTTTCATGGTGGAGCCACATCTAGGGCATTCTCTTGCATTGTATACTTTGTGACATATTAGACATTCATATTTTACTTTGCTGCCACTATCACTATTCTGTCCAAATAAACCGCTTCCAAAACCACCAGAGCCACGTGAACTATCACCAAATCCACCTCTCATACGGTTCATCATTCGTCTTCTTAGTAAAATTGGAAATGCAATAAATATTGCCAATGCTGCGCCTAAACCGTAAGGAAATGGTAAAACCATTTGTAAACCAATACTTACAGCCAAAGATGCAAATAAAAATATCAAATATGACTTGTAATTAATCAAGATGAACATTCTAGTTGGAATTTAAATATAAGGTTTTGTCAGAAATTTTTAGTTTTCATT
>Ga0315338_1003884_pt1 | contig 12429 bp, 14 predicted proteins | sample ASW8metaG_FD_204518 | JGI IMG/M metagenome (GOLD analysis project Ga0315338, IMG submission 204518) | Ammonia-oxidizing marine archaeal communities from Monterey Bay, California, United States - ASW #8 | ecosystem: Environmental > Aquatic > Marine > Coastal | place: USA: California | collected... | reverse complement strand
ACAAATCGGACCAGACATCTCTAATGACCATGCAATTTCTGGAAACCATGAGTAAATCTACCGTGGTATCAGATCCAACTCATGACGGACTAGACATAGTGCAGATATCTCCTGAAAAGCCCAAGACGAAAAACATTCCCCCTAGGCTAAAATTCACAAACCCGTCATATGAAGATACTTGGAATATTAGATTTGTTGATCCCTACAGGCTAGACCATCAAGAGCCTTCTTAGAAGACCTATTTTATTATCCTACAGTCCAAACCATTCCAGGTTAGTAAATACCCAGCACGCTTTATGGGCGAACTCCACGAATATTTAAACTAATGCGGTAAATCCCGGTTCTAGCAGTCCAATATAATGTCCTACTGTCGCTACCACCCCATGCTATATTATGGGGCAACTCAGGACCCTTAAGAACACCAAGTAAACGACCATCAGCAGCCAGAATCCAAACTCCATCGGGGCCACACACGTATAGATTACCTTCTTCATCTACTTTCATGCCGTCGATGGCATTTTCACCAGCAGCGTCTGTCATATCATAAAAGACTGATCCGTCGGAAAGTGTACCGTCGGCTTTTACAGGATACCGCATAACAACCTTATGTTTCATATCCCAATTACCGACATACAAATATTTTTCATCCGGTGAAAAAGCTATACCATTAGGGCCACTTAGTTCTTCTGTTAAAAGAAGAACTTCGCCTTCAAAAACCCTAAATACACCACAGAAAGGTAGCTCCCTTCTACGATCTTCAAATCTGTTTGGTAGACCGAATGGTGGATCCGTAAAATAAAGGGATCCATCAGATTTATAGACTAAATCATTCGGACTATTAAACCGTTTCCCAAGGTATCTATCCGCTAGAACAGAGACCTTATTTCGTGGCTCTATTCTTATAATCTGACGGTTTCCGTGTTGACAAATGGTCAGGCGTCTTTGGGAGTCGACGGTAAGACCATTGGAACCCGGTTGAGTGTACTCACCTATATCGAAACCATTGTAGCCACTTTTTGCGCGAAAAACGTTTACTGTGCCGTCAGGCGTCCATCTATAGATTGTATTTGTATTGGGTGAACTAAACAGTAAGTACCCTTCGTTCATCCAGACAGGTCCTTCTGTAAATACAAATCCTCCCGCTACTTTTTCTAACTGTGAGTCTAAAGGCAAAATTTTATCCAAGTCGGAGTCGTTCCGGTAAATATCTAGAGATACTACATTAGCAGGACGCGCACGAGCTTCAGAGTAAAACTCTAGACTCGCATTGCGAAACCAAATATAGTTCTCCGGCGATACTGATATCGGAGCATTTATACCAAACACGGCTATCTGGAATGTCTGTCCGGGTTTAACATCGTGTGCAGCTAAGATACGGTTCGGAGAATTGAATCCGGAAACTACGGTTCCACCCGCCTGTCCAACCACTCGCGGCATTTTCCCATCGACCCACACTTCTGCGTAATCATCTACCACGGCTTCAAAAACCATTGTTGATCCAGTAGTGTCAAAACCCGCTATCTTATCCGGAACAGTAACCTTGATACGATACCAATTAAAACTGATCTTCCCATTCCCTCTCCTGCCTGCCAGATCTCCAGCCGAAATACATTCCCAGTCAGAGTCATCAAAGTGAACTCCCTCGGCATGTGGCACAACATCGTAGGTTTCATTGGGAGGGCCCGACGGTTCAAGATCCTCACCAACACTGCGAAAAGGTATAGTTACCACCTCAGCGTCATGATAGCGCCATTGACCATTCATCAAGTCTATGCCGGCTTGTGTATTCAGATCGACCATAGCATCGGGTAAGTCAGGTAAAATCCCTGGCGGTCCTGGAAGTCTGGATATAGTCATAAAATACAACCTCCTAGAATCCTGTTTCAGATTCTATCAGTACAGCGCTTAATGTTTACTGTCTAGGCCCAGTTCCCTCAATATATCTGGCAAACCCAATTTCTCTTGTTCAGTGATATTTCTGAAAGGCCTACTAACGAAATCATTTTCTAGTATACCCATTAGCTTTAATGCTGATTTTAACCCTGATAAACTTGCAGCGTTTGGCCCTCCCCCTTTTGCGAGTTGGGCGATTCTCGTAGCAACAACTAGTTTCGCGTTACATTCTCTTACAATATCCCTATCACCGCGCTCGCCAGCTTCCCACCCCATAGAGGAAGCTTTAGGGACGACATTAGCTATAGCTGGTATAACGCCATGGGTTCCAAGAGCGCCGGAACTAGTTGTGCGATAGAGTGTCCCTAGAAATCTTAACAACTGAATGTTCCCCTGTTCACATAGAACGTTAAGTTCGGCCAATAACTCCCCCGTTCCAGAACTATCCTTTACCCCCACTACTGCCCCTTCACTAGCCAGGGTCGCAATAGTTATGGGCGCCACTGCAGTCTTCACAGTTTGTGGTATGTTGTATACCCATAATGGAAGTCCTGATTTATCGCTGATATAACGATAATGATCCAACAATTCATCTTGTGCATGAGGATAATAATAAGGCGGTGTAACAGCTATTCCGTCTAACCCCATCTCCTGAACTTCCATTGCCATTCCCAAGGATAATTCTGTGCTGGGCCCTGAAATATTACCGATAACTGGAATCCGCCCTGCAACTTCATCAAGTAATACTTCCATGCTAATTAATCTTTGTTTATCTGAGATAGAAGCAAATTCGCCAGTAGTCCCGGAAATCCAAATTCCGTGGACACCATTTTCAATTAAATAATTAGTCAGCCTTCTCAGAGACGAAGTATCTACTGTCTCATCATTATTCAACGGAGTAAGTATTGGGACCATAACCCCTTTTATATCCTGTTGTGGCATAATCTAAGAGTTCTCCTTTTCATACTGTAGTATTTTTATATCGCTTCCGAATATCCTATCAGTTATCTATTCCAAGAATAAATCTTAATTTTTACTGGCGCCCAGTTTACCCTTTCCTGCAGTTTCACGTACGAACAACATTACTCCCACTGCCGCACAACTTAACAGAATAGCATCTACTCCAAGAGACCAAGCAAAGCCAGCTATATCAGCTACTCCTCCCAGCAGTACAGCTCCCACCGCGGAACCTATACCTCCAAAAGTTCTATATAATCCCATAGTTATCCCTTCCATTCCCGGCGGAGCTATATCCGCGAAGAACGCTAGCCCTGGCGGGCCCGCTAACCCTTCTCCAAGTCCAAGTAATATGCCCGAGATCATCATTTGAAATAAGTTACCTGTAAAATTAAAAACTAGAAGCCCTATAACAATTAAAGCTACGGCAGGGATTATAGTAAATTTTCTTCCGAATCTATCAGCTAAGAATCCTGACGCCATTGTAGTAAAGAATTGGGGCACATGTGTCACACTGATGAATGCACCTATTTGTGCGGCAGTAAACCCTTTGGATTCACCATACAAGGGCAACACACTGAATCTTCCACCTTGCCGATTAGCTACTATCATCAAGGAAAACATACCAACAAAAATAAGGCCCGGACTAATAAGTAATTTCCATAGCCTACCATTCGAGCCAGCGGGCTCGGCACGTGAGACCGGGTTGACTTGACCGCTAGTATAATCTTCTTTGGACGGTTCACTTGTCCGGCTCTCAGGAACAAGAAATTTAAGAATCATTAAAGCTATTAGTATTACAACAGCTGACAGATATAATGGGAATCTCAAACCAAATTTATCTCCGAGATATCCACCGGTTAACGGTCCGATGCTTTGACCAGCCAATATGCTCATTTCCAGCAAGCTCAAGAACTTAGCTCGGTTTTGAGGTTCAGCTACATCTCTAAGATAGACAGAACTACCTGTGAGATAAATGCTCCATCCCAATCCAGATATAAATCTCCAGACTATTAACCACGTATAGGAGAATGATAAGGCCACCATAGTCGCACCAACGAAAGTGATGGCTTGACCTAAATTTAAAACGAACCTGCGACCGTATCGCTGCGTCAGATAACCAGCCGGCAGACTAGTAAATATTCTACCTATTCCAAACAAACCAACAGCTATTCCTACTTGAGTCCGATTGACGTGAAAAACAGATTCTGTGAACAATGGCAGAATAGGTGCTATAGCACCCATCCCTATACTTGTTATCAAGATAGTCAAGCACAGAAAAACAACTCCACTATGGTTACTAATTGTTGCCTTAAATCTATTAATCATCATTGTTCTTCAGTTTTTGTTAGGGCAATCGTGAAGGTTAAATCTCTACAGAGATTTTAATCAAGAAAGAGAGGGGCGCACCAATGATACGCCACAACAATCCAGCCTGAAAGGTAATATCTACCAATACCATAGATATCAATAGAATCGGTCCGAATCGCACGACTCTCTGATAACCCTGCAGATAATTTCTAGGAACTAAACCTTCTACCATTTTGGCTCCGTCAAGAGGCAGCAACGGGATAAGATTAAACAATGCTAATAACAAGTTAAAAAATATGACCATACTGGCTACATCGCCAATACTGCTCATCACACCACCACGCAAAAGGAGCGTAGGGTTCAAAAGTGATGGGTCATGCCATACGAAAAAACCAAGCTTTATTGGAATAGCTAGCAGAAACGCAAGAACTATATTTGATAGTGGCCCAGCGACCGCTACCAGAAAAATACCAATCCGGCCCACAACAAGATTGTTAGAATCCACCGGAACAGGCTTACCCCAGCCAAAACCTGCGACTAATAACATACAAATACCGGTAGGGTCAATATGCTTACACGGATTTAACGTTAGACGGCCCAGAGACTTGGCAGTTCCATCTCCTAAGATATTTGCTGCCAGAGCATGACTAAACTCATGCACACTTATCGCAATTAATATCGCTACAACAATTAATACTGACAAGAGGAGAAATGCTACCGGATCATATAGAACTAATCTATAGAAGCTTATCAACATTTAATAGCAGCGCTATTCCTCATGATCGTGATCGTCGTCTTCCTCCTCCTGAGGTTCTGGCGCGGGGCTGAAAGCAGATCCAGGTAGAATTGCTCTACTCCTATCACGCTTGGAATGTTTGGATCTCGGCATATCCATTAGTTGCTTTTTTAAGTCGGAATATCCGTCAGAGCCAGACAATCCCATATCTACAACGATTCCATTTACTCCAATATCTCTCAGCGCTTCCAGATCCTTGCTCCCAGGAGATTCAGAAACTTCTATTAATATATATTTATCAACTCTCCTACTTATTACAGATAAACTGGCTAAATCCTGTATGCTCCAAGGATTAGACACCTGTTTCATTGGAATCAAGAAAACATCAACCGGTAAAGAAGCTAAGGCCCTTAGATCTTCTTCAGCCATACCAGTCTCTACGCAAAGTATTCTAGCAATCTGGTCACAGACTAGATTAGACGCTACCGTACCTTCCACATTGAATGCGACTAAATCCGAGCCTTCATCTTGAAGTGCCTGAGCCTGTCCTTCTCCTAAGCCTAAGATTTTGGCTCCCCATGGAATCTTAGCTAGTGGTTTTATAATCTTCTTTAGCTCGGTAGGTTTATCGATACCTTCGATAATAACAGCGTCCACTGAAGATTTAGCAGCCGATGTTACAGTTTTTTTATGGTCATTTGATACCATGCCAATCAGTGCTATACCTGGTAATTTCTGAGCGCGTGAAGCTCCAAACCCAAGAGGAGTAGGAGCGCCTTCGCGGATACTGTCCAATAAGTCTAAGAATTTATTCATGTGGTATTTCCTTTTCCGCACTCGCGTGCGCTGCTGATGTAGCTATTATATCCAACAAAAGGAGTCACCAACATACTTTGATAGTGACCCCTAAACTTCAGTTGCTTAGTTACATTTCTATACAAGTCGTTTACAGAGGCGCCCAAACTCGCCTATTGCCATCCCGAATCACTTTACCTACTTGTTTCCCGGGAGGAAAATGGCCTGCAGCTATCGTCCAGTTTTCTTTTTCTGCAAGATCTAGGAGTTTTTCTCGACTAGCGGCACTCTGGGCTTTGTCCCAATCTACCCCAGCGCACCAGGTGGGTTCAGAGACTTGGGCAATGTTATGCAATAAATCGCCCGCTACCATACCTTTTTCGCCTCCGGAATTTATTAGCACAACCTGATGGCCCGGAGTATGGCCAGGCGCTGGAACTACTGATATACCTTCAGTTACTTCGTGTTCCCCTTCAACTATTTCTTGTAGTCTAAGCCTCCTCAGAGGGATGATCTGACGTTGCACATGAGGGCTCTGTTCAAGCATTTTTTCTTCCGTGTAATAGTCATATTCTGTCTTAGAAATTACATACCGAGCTCTGCGAAAATAAGGAGCCGGCATACCCCCTGCATATCTCAGGTTCCAACCTACATGGTCTGCATGCAGATGGGTATGAATAACAAAGTTAACTTGATCCGACGGAGACACATTTGTATTGCTAGTATTGTCAGGCGGCGCTAACACGTCGCTCACTAACTCATACAGATTCCCAGTCAGGTTGCCGCGATCTGGATGTGGCCCGGGTCCCATACCACTGTCAACCAAGATCGTTGCCCCATCCATCTGCAGAACGAATACACCGTAATACAGCTGAAGTTGACCATCTTCCAGGGCGTCTTTGTACGGGTCCCACGCCGAATCAGCCACGTCCGGAAACATCGCCGCCGGAGTTCTGGCGGGAGGGACCATATCAATAACTGCTGTAAGGTCTACATTTCCTACTTTACCTTTATCTGCCATTAGAGCCTCCTTTATACTGTATATCCAACTTTACTCAAGCTAAGTAAATGCACCAGCTGAATCCGCCGAGTTAGTATTCTAGTAAGGAAAAAACATCATATCCCTGAAGTTTTTCTCGTCCGCCTAAACCGTTGAGTTCTATAACTAAACCAATCCCGGCGACTGTGGATCCCGACTTCTCTATCAATTTCGCAGCGGCGTATAGAGTGCCACCAGTTGCCAACAAATCATCCAATATTAATACTTTAGATCCCTCTGGAATATCGCCCAACTGGATTTCCATAACATTGACCCCATATTCTAAAGAATATTCTATAGAATGGGTCTCGTAAGGAAGTTTTCCTTGTTTTCGAATAAGCACCAATGGCTTCTGACACTGATAAGCTATTGGTGCTGCTAGCAAGAATCCTCTAGATTCTATTCCTACCACACAATCATACTGATCCGTCGTGTAATGGGACATCAACCTATCAACAGTCTCAGTGAAAGCCCGCGGCTCCCCGAGGAGCGGAGTTATATCTCTAAAAAGTATACCTACTTCAGGAAAATCTGGAATATCTCTAATATGGTCTTTTAAATTCATGTTAATGGCGACACCCGAGTAAAAAAATCCGACATCCTCAAACACATCCAATCACGTTACCAATTAGTGTTTGGACGAGGTCAAACGAAGTGTAGAATAACCGATCCATACAGTCAAGATTTACGATGATAACCTTGTTAATATGACCCAATAACATAATTGACTTCCTAAATCCGTATATATATAATTTGTGTGATAATTAGGTGTCAGCGAAATGGCCCCGCATATACGGGGTCATTTTCTGGTGGAAACTGGCATCTAGTGTTGAACATGCCCCTGTGGCGCAATGGTAGCGCATTCGATTTGTAATCGAAAGGTTAGGGGTTCGAGTCCCCTCTGGGGCTCTTTTGTGATCCACACTGTGCACCAGGAGCTATGAAATCAACTGCACGGACCCACGGGTATGAATACTGATATCCGGAGGGATGGGTGAGTGGTTAAAACCACCAGACTGTAAATCTGGCGTCCGGAAGGACTTCGTAGGTTCGAATCCTACTCCCTCCACCAGGACTATTGAAATGAAAAGGGATATCGATAACACATTGGGACACGGGCCCGGATAGCTCAGGGGTAGAGCACGTTCTTGGTAAGAACGGGGTCGGCGGTTCAAATCCGCCTCTGGGCTCCAGAATAATCAAAGGAGAGTAGACTCAAAATGGCTAAGCAGCAATTCGATCGATCTAAACCCCACATGAATGTTGGAACTATCGGGCATGTAGACCACGGTAAGACAACATTGACTGCGGCGATAACCAAGGTATTGGCAGACCATAACCTGGCTCAGTTCAAAGATATGGATGCCATAGATAACGCTCCAGAAGAGAAAGCTCGTGGAGTCACAATCGCCATAGCACACGTAGAATACGAATCGGAAACCCGCCATTATGCACATGTAGACTGCCCAGGTCACGCTGACTACATTAAAAATATGATTACGGGTGCCGCTCAGATGGACGGAGCCGTACTAGTAGTAAGTGCTCCAGATGGACCTATGCCACAAACCCGAGAGCATATATTGCTAGCCCGGCAAGTGGAAGTACCCAGCATAGTAGTCGCTCTCAACAAATGCGATATGATGGATGATGAAGAATTATTAGAGCTTGTAGAACTGGAAGTCAGGGAACTTCTAACTCGATATGAATTTCCGGGCGATGATACCCCGATAGTGAGAACTAGCGGGCTTAAAGCTCTTGAAGGCGATGAGAAATACGGGGAAAGTATCATGGAGCTAGTACACACCATGGACGAATACTTCCCACTCCCGACTCGTATAACCGACCAATCCTTCTTAATGCCAGTTGAAGATGTATTTGGAATCAAGGGGCGTGGAACCGTGGTTACTGGCAGGGTCGAACGCGGCACGTTAAAGGTCGGAGATGAAATTGAGATTATTAGATTTGGAGATGTCCGCAAGACAGTAGCAACAGGCCTAGAAATGTTCCATAAAATGCTAGACACCACAGAAGCTGGGGACGCCGTCGGAATACTGCTACGAGGTGTTGACCGAGAAGAAGTAGAACGAGGGCAAGTAATAGTCGCTCCGGGTTCTATGAAACCGTATACTAGAGCCGAAGCCGAGGTGTACGTGTTAAGCCGCGATGAGGGCGGTAGACACACACCATTCTTCCCTGGGTACAAACCTCAATTTTATATAAGAACTAGCGACATAACCGGTGAGATGGTCCTCCCAGACGGTGTTGAAATGGTTATGCCTGGAGATAATATAACCTTGACTGTTAATTTGATAACTCCGGTTGCTATCGAAGAAGGTCTTCGGTTCGCCATAAGAGAAGGCGGCCGAACCGTTGGAGCCGGCGTATTCACAAAATTGTTGGATTAGAAAATGGCAAAAAAAACAGATGCACGAGGCGATATAACCTTACAATGCTCGGACTGCAGAGAGCGTAATTACACGACTATGAAAAACCGTAGGAACGACACGCAAAGAATGGAATTGCGGAAGTTCTGTTCTCGCTGTAGGGGTCACAAAGTTCATAGAGAGGTCCGCTAATCTATGGCGCGTGCCTCGAGTAGAAGAAATCAACCCCAAGTTTCCCAACAAGCGATGGGGCGGGTTCATCCTGTCACATTTCTTAGGGAGGTAGTTGAAGAACTTAAAAAGTCAGTGTGGCCAACTAGACAAGAGACCACACGACTCACAGCCGTAGTAATAGTATTAGCAGTAACTGTGGGATTTCTATTAGGTGGACTCGATCGACTATTCTCAGTGCTTGCTAAGTTTGTATTTTAACAAGGGATATCAAAAGGATAATAAGCGGTTCCTACCGGAGAACGTTGTAACAGATAAGGCTTATTAAATTATGACTACAGAAAATCTGAGTGAAACTGAACGAGAGATAAATCCTCACTGGTACATTGTACATACTTACTCAGGTCAGGAGGATTTGGCCAAGAAAAATCTGGATTTACGAATCCAGAGCTTGGACATGCAAGATAGCATTTTCCAGGTATTAGTACCAACTGAGGAAGAAGTTGTACTAAAAGATGGAAAACGCATATCAGAGCGTAAGAAACTGTTCCCTGGGTATATCCTAGTTCACATGAACATGGACGATGAAAGCTGGTATGTAGTCCGTAATACTCCGGGAGTGACGGGATTTATATCCACTGAAGATGATTACGATAAACGACCAAAACCTGTTCCACTCGAAGATAATCAGCTAAATGATATCCTAAATAAGGTAGAGTCGGGCCCTGCGAGGGTCAAAATCGGTCTGGAACGAGGGGAAACAGTAAGAATAACCGAGGGACCATTCGTAGATTTTATAGGTTCCATAAATGACGTTGATGAAAGCAAGGGGAAGGTTCGAGTGCTAGTATCCTTTTTCGGGAGAGAGACTCCGGTTGAATTAGACTTCTTGCAAGTAGAACGAGCCTAGGAGGAAGTCTGTGGCCAAAAAAGTTAGAGCGATAGTTAAACTACAGCTGGAAGCAGGGAAAGCAACCCCAGCGCCGCCAGTGGGGCCTGCGCTAGGACAGCACGGCGTTAATATCATGGAGTTTGTTAAGGAATATAATGGTAGAACCGCTAATCAAGGTGGCACCATAGTTCCGGTTCATTTGACAGTCTATGAGGACCGTTCTTTTACATTTGTTACCAGAACCCCACCTGCGTCTGACATGCTGAGACGAGCAGCTGGAGTAGAGAAAGGTACAGGAGACATCCGACAGGGAAACGTAGGTAGAGTGACGAGACAATCCTTGAAAGAGATAGCCGAAACTAAACTCTCAGATCTAAACGCTGCTTCCTTGGAGGGAGCCATAGCAATTATCGAAGGAACTGCCCGAAGCATGGGTATTGAGGTAGAAGAGGAATAAGTATGCCCAAACACAGCAAAAGATATTCAAGCGCCGCTGAGCAAATTGAAGTAGATAACGTATACCAACCGCAGGAAGCCATAGATATAATTAAAGGGTCTTCGAGCGCCAAGTTTGATGAAACCATGGAAGTTCATTTACGAACTAGCGCCGATACTCGACACGCAGAACAAATGGTCAGAGGCGTAGCTATACTACCCCATGGTCTAGGCAAACAAGTAAGAGTAGCAGTTTTTGCCGGCGGTGAAGCTGCTGACATTGCTAGGCAAGCTGGTGCTGATTTTGTGGGAGACGATGATTTAATAGAACAAGTAGAAGGTGGATGGGCAGACTTCGAAGTAGGACTGGCAGTACCCGATATAATGCCCAAGATCGGAAAGCTAGGACGCGTTTTAGGTCGGCGAGGACTCATGCCTAATCCCCGTACCGGAACTATGGTACAACCACGAGATTTACCTAGAACAATAGAGGAAGCTAAAGCTGGAAGATTGGAGTTCCGTACAGATAGAACATCAATAATACATAGCCAATTCGGCAAACTCAGCTTCAGCTCCGAACACCTAATGGACAATCTGGCAGTGCTAATGGATTCAGTAATGAGAGAAAAACCTGAAGCCATAAAAGGGGTGTTCCTTCGTAGTGCTTATATAACAAGCACCATGGGACCCAGCGTCAACATTGACATTGGAACTTTACAAGGACTTAAGCCAGAAGATTAATTAGTGTATAATAACTAAAATTAATGCCAAAGAAAGCGGGTCCCTAGTGGTTAAGGACACAGTCGCCCGCCGAGGCGTGGACAGTATAGAAGGTTAGCTAACCATTGTCCCTGCGCCTCATCGAGATACGCAGGGCTTTTTTATTGTAAGCGATAAATTGATTAACCATAGCAACAAAGGAGGTACTGTTGCCCACACAAGCAAAAATGAACAAAGTTACAGAGTTGAAAGAGAAACTAGAACGCAGTTCGATAGCTTTGACCACAACTTGTACTAATATGAACGTAAACGAGCTCAACGAGCTTCGGAAGCGTACCCGAGAAGCCGGGGTAGAGTTCATAGTTATCAAAAACACACTTATGCATCTAGCGGCAGACGCAGCTCAGAGACCTCAAGTCAAAGAGATAGTTCAGGGCCCCACAGCGATAGCTTTCGGATATGAGGAACCAGTAGATGTAGCAAAGGCAGTGCAAGAATACATCACAAGCACCCGATCAGAGTTATCCATCCAGGGAGCTGTCATAGGTGACGGACCGGTACTTCCAGCTACCGACGTAATTAGACTCGCGACGTTGCCACCTAAGCCGCAGCTTGTAGCACAATTACTAGGTCAAATCCAGGCACCAATTTATGGATTACTAAATGTCCTGAATGGTCCTCTATGGAATTTTGGCGGATTATTGCAAGCTCGAATACAGCAATTAGAATCTACTGGAGAAGTCACTGCAGAGGCCACAGTTGAAGGCGACGCACCTGTTGCAGAGGCCGCAGTTGAAGAGGCCGCAGTTGAAGACGACGCACCTGCTGCAGAGGCCACAGTTGAAGACGACGCACCTGCTGCAGAGGCCACAGTTGAAGACGACGCACCTGTTGCAGAGGCCACAGTTGAAGACGACTCACCTGTTGCAGATGAAGACGCCTCTGTAGAATCTGAATAAAGAAATATTTACATAAATGGCAGACTTAGAATAGATAATTAATAAACCTAAAAGGAGTAAACAATGGCCAATAAAGAAGAAATCTTAGATGCTATCAAAGGAATGAGCGTTCTAGAACTATCGGATCTAGTTAAAGC